>Ga0310695_10010179_pt1 | contig 13837 bp, 9 predicted proteins | sample RumenRJG_04DNA_FD_203882 | JGI IMG/M metagenome (GOLD analysis project Ga0310695, IMG submission 203882) | Bovine rumen microbial communities from Lethbridge, Alberta, Canada - RJG_04 (v2) (version 2) | ecosystem: Host-associated > Mammals > Digestive system > Stomach > Rumen | place: Canada... | reverse complement strand
CACCGTTGAAGAGGTTCTCACCGTTACCGGCATCACGGCTGAAGCAAACACCCGTTGCAGAGGTGTCACCCATGTTACCGAATACCATTGCCATTACGGAAACAGCCGTTCCCCACTCGTCAGGAATACCTTCCATCTTACGGTAGAGGATAGCGCGCTCGTTCATCCATGAACGGAACACAGCGCAGATAGCGCCCCACAGTTGCTCCATCGGATCATCCGGGAAATCTTTTCCTGTACGCTCTTTGATAGCCGTTTTGAAACGAGCTACGAGGAGCTTGAGTTCCTCAACATTCAGGTCCTTGTCCAGCTTCACGCCACGGATCTCTTTTACCTCGTCGATGATTGCCTCGAACGGATCGATGTCGGTTTTGTTCACCGGTTTCATTCCCAGCACGACGTCACCGTACATCTGTACGAAACGGCGATAGGAGTCATAAACGAAGTGCGGGTTCTGGGTCTTAGCCACCATTCCTTCAGCTACTACGTCATTCAGACCAAGGTTGAGGATGGTATCCATCATACCCGGCATGGACGCACGTGCACCCGAACGAACAGAAACGAGCAGCGGGTTCTTCGGATCGCCAAACTTGCAGTTCATCAGGCCCTCAATGTGCTTTACAGCAGCGTTCACCTCATCGGTGAGTTCAGCCACGATCTTCTCCTGACCAACCTGGTAGTACTCGTTACAAACCTCGGTGGTGATGGTGAATCCCGGAGGAACAGGAACACCTACCAAGTTCATCTCAGCACAGTTAGCGCCCTTACCGCCAAGCAGCTCACGCATTTGTGCGTTACCTTCAGCCTTACCGTTACCGAAGGTGTAAACTCTTTTTTTCTTTTCCATGAATCGTTAAATTATATTGATTTTTAATGTTTTTCTACTTTTATTTATGGTATCCACACGAAATCGGGTGCAAAGTTACAAAAAAAAATTGACATACGCAAGCGCGCGTAGCATTTTTTTTTCATTTTTTTCTTGCAAGTTTGGCATATTTTTTGTACCTTTGCAGCAGATTTAAATATGTAATCGCAATAAATATGAAAAAACACTTTTCTTTTAGCGGCCTCTTGGTATCCGGATTGGTGCTGGTCGCTATGTTCATGAGTTCTTGTGGATCCAAACCGGGTTACAAAGCTGCTATTCCTACGGATTCGCCTATCGTTATGGAAATCAACATGCAGAGTTTGACGTTGAAATCCAACATCCTCAGTTACAAAGAACTGTTAGCCGATATCTTGGTCGCCGGTTCGGATGACGGTATCATTCAGAAGTTTGCTGATGAACTGCGTAAGGCCGATGACGGTGGTATGAATTTCGAAAATCCGGTCTATGTGTTCACGGATGCGAATATGGACGGTGCGTTCCTGTTGACAGCAGTGAAGAACCGGACTGAGATCACCGACTTGATGTTAAGTCTGCCGAACCGTGCAATCCGTGCGGTAGAAGATGAAGGTGCCGGTGTGACGTGGTTGGAGAAAGACGGTAAACCGATGGGAGTGCTGACCGATGAGTTGTTTATTCTCGGAACGGCGAGTGATCGCCTGCAGTATGAAACGTTGTTGGCTTGCAAGGGTGAGTTCTTCGCTACCAAGATGGGCAAATCAATGGCGAGTCATGCAGGGGATATGACCTTGATGGTAAACATGCCGGCACTGAATGAGCAGAAGTCGGAGGAACTCGTCGGTGAGTTGGTCAATAATATTGCCAAGCAAGGGAAAGATATTTCGCCGATGATGTTAGGCAATGTGTTCAGCGCCATCCGGAATCTGCAGTTGGTAGCCAATTTGAAATTCCTCAAAGGCCAGATCGTTCTCAATGTGTTTGCTGGGGATGACGAGGATCATTTGATGATGAAGAAGATTGAGCCGGAGGTTTTTGCCAAGATCCCTGCTCAACGTATGATTGGCATGTTAGCGATAGGTGTGGACGGTTCTTCGATGGCAGAATATGTAACAAAGACCGTAGAGAATTCCGGTGTGGCATTGGATAATGATACGCGTGTCGGTTTAGCAATGATCAATTCGTTTATCAAGCAGATGGATGGAACGGCTGCTGTAGCCGCATATCTAAACAATGAACAACCGGAAGTGGGAGTAGTAGGATGGCTGCCTATGGCTAAGTCGCGTTTGAACTTCCTCTTCAAGACACTCAAAGATGCCATTGGATTTGATCTCTATCTGGATGGCGACAAAGATTTCTCGACTATTTCCAACATGAGTAAATACCGTTGTGTGGATTATCCGGTGCCGTTTAATATGGCTGAGCATGCAACCTCGTGTTATATGTACGGTTATCTGGATCTGAATATGCTGATCAACAAAGGCTTGGAGATCGGTCGTATGCGTGTAAGACCTTCGGAGATTGAGTTGTATGAAGCGGTGGCAGAGGTGGCTAACGTGATCGATTATGCAGAGATGAAGATGGAGAAATACAATGAGGTTTCGTTTGTCCTCACCTTGGCAGATGACTCCCGTAACTCCTTGGATCTGCTTATTGCCAAGACCTTTGAATTAGGAATCTCGGCCTACAAGTATCTGCAGACGCAGCAAGTGAATGTATGGAACTCGATTATGCCTGAAGATAACGATGATTTTGACGCGCAGTGGGATGCGTTGGAAACAGTAGAAGAAGTAGAATGGTAAAACCTTACCGTTATGATAACGAATATTGATATATTAATCCATCAGCCGATTCATTTTGAGCGTGGTAAGAACTACTGCGTGGAAGCGGCTTCGGGTATCGGTAAGTCTTCGTTGCTGCACTTTATCGGTGGTTTTCGAACGGACTATGAGGGTGCGATCACCATCGACGGACGAAATATCCGGACCTTCAGTGCGGATGAGAAGAGTGCCTTATACCGAACGGAACTGGCGTATATGTTTCAAGACTTGCGGCTGTTCCCGAACCTGACCGGGTACGAGAATGTGGAGATTGTGAACCAACAGACGCATTTCCGCAAGAAAGAGTATATCCGTGCGCTGTTTGAGCAGTTGGGAATAGCCGAGAAATGGGACCAACCGGCTCGTCTGCTTTCCTGGGGACAGCAACAACGTGTGGCTTTTATCCGGGCGTTGTGCCAACCGTGTTCCTTCCTGCTGCTGGATGAACCGGTGAGTCACTTGGATGATGAGAATGGAAAAATCATGGCAGAGATACTCAAAAAGGATCAAGCCGAGCGAGAGTACGGTATTATTGCTACTTCGTTAGGTAAGACTCTGCCTATTCACTATAATCAACACGTACAGCTATGAGACTGATTTGGAAAGTATTACGTCAGAATATCAGCATCGGTCAATTATGTGGCTTTGTGCTGGCGAACATCATCGGTTTGACGATCATCGTGCTGGGGCTGCAACTGTATCGGGATATTCAACCGATCATGACCGACAAGGCGGGATTCATGAAACCCGATTATATGGTGGTGTCCAAGAATGTATCGACGGAAGCAGCGTTGTTCGGTGAGAAACCTTCGCTGTCCATGCAAGATATCGAGGATATCCGTCAACAGGAGTTTGTATCGAAAGTAGGTGTCTTCACCTCCGCCAGGTATAAAGTGGATGTGACCTTGGAACTGAATGCGCATCTGTTCAGTACAGAGATGTTCTTTGAGTCTGTGGATGATGCGTTTATCGATGTCAACTCAGAGGATTGGACTTTTGATCCGGCTAATGAGTTAGTGCCGATCATTCTTCCTCGTGCGTACCTGGACTTGTATAACTTCGGCTATGCTCCTACCTCCAGTTTCCCGGCTATCTCGGAAGGATTGGTGAATAATATCATCATTGATCTCGAGTTAGGTGACGCGCCGCTTAGCATTCAACGGAAGGGTAGAGTAGTAGGATTCTCCTCGCGTCTGAATACGATTCTGGTACCGCAATCCTTCATGGATTGGTCTAATAATCTGTTAGCGCCGAATAGTCAGGCGGATGCATCTTCCCGCATCATCGTGCAGGTGACGAACCCGACGGATGAACGCATTGCCGCTTATTTCGAAGCACATGATATGAAGGTGGAGGGAGATAAGTTGGATGCTTCCAAAGCCGGTTGGTTCGTGCGTCTGTTGATCGTAGGCGTCATGCTGATCGGTCTGGTAATCTGTATCCTGGCATGCTACGTGCTGATCCTCTCTATCTTCCTGCTCATGCAACGGAACCATGAGGCGATCCGTAACTTACGTGCGATAGGCTATACCGTACGAAAAGTGTCCTTGCCTTACCAACTGATCGTACTGATCACCAATGCGGTGTCGGTATTAAGTGCGATGGGACTGCTGATGCTGGTTCGGAATTTCTATCTGAACTACCTTACCGATCTGGCTCCGGATTATGTACCGGCATCGTTGTTGATCGCTTGGATGTTTGTCATCGGCATCGGTTTGGTACTCACCGCCATCAATGCCGTGCTGATCCATCGATCCATTAAGAAGACATGCTAATGCACGAGTGAGCCTTGGACGGTATAGATTCGTCCGTCTCGCTCAATATAGAGGTGACCGTCACGCAGAATTTTCCGTTCTCGTGACGGTTCTTCTTGTGTATTCTCAATGTCCCAAGTAACCGGTCGGATACCTTCACCCCACTGCGAATAGAGCCAGCCGATTCGCCAGTCGATGCGACGGAAGAAACGATCCCGGACATCGGTGTAATTGCTGTTGTCGCAGTAGTTCTGGGTGCCTCTCCACACTTCTGCATCTTGTTGCGCTGCTGACTCGATGGTGTTGGCAAACTCCATAATGGCGGTACGTACAGAGTCTTTTTGCGTATGGTAGAAGATCCACCATTGTTCCTTCACGGCCTGTTGAAACTCCGGCCAGGTGGCCAGTTGTCCGATCCAGTATTGTGCAAAAGTGGGGTTGTTGTATATCCAGGTTTCCTGACGCCGCATATAGGCATTGCCAAAATCCCACACGGGGCCGAAGAACCATTGAGCCTGCTGACCGTTTCGGTCACGTTCTTTGTACAGATAACAGCTGCCGTGGTATGATTCGCAGTCCTCCATGATCTCTTGGACCAGGTAGTATTTAGCGGCTTCTTCCAGATTCAGCATACCAAACAAGGTGGATGCCGAGGCACCGTAGAGAGCATTGTTCAAACCCGACATCTGTTGTTCCAGGTAAGTACGTTGCGCGTCCGATAAGATCTCCGGCACTTTGGGCGTGATCATTATTTTCTGTCCGTTTCCTTCATAGAACTCAATATTTCCTTCTTCCCAGTAGTTATCAATCTCCACGAGCCATCCGCCGCTTACGGAATCGGTGGCTTGATCTTCCTGCTCGGTCACGTTAACCCGTTTGGAGCCTACACGCACATGCTCCGTCAGGAAATAGAGACCCTGATACTTACCGTTAATAACCAGTTCCACCGGCACGGTGCGAGGTGTCCAGCGCATACCAAGGTGTTCACTGATGATAAATCCGGCTTTATTGCGCAGGAAACCCAGGTTGTCATCTGCATGAGCCATCAGGCTCCAATGCTTGTTACTCGGCATGCCGAGCACCTTCTGCTTGCTGTCCAGTTTGATACGGTAGGGTTTCTTGTCAAAACCGTTCCAGGTCCAGTTTCCACGTCCTTTGAACTGAGCTGTGGTGTTATCCAGCGCATCGTAACCCGTTGATAACGGATCGATACGCAGTGTACCGGTGACATATACCTCTTTCGAATCGATAGCGGCATTGTTGGTCGTGGTGATATAAACCACCGGCAATGTGCCAGTGATTTCGGCAGCTTTCGTGCTGATCACGGCGCTCAGGAGGGAGAGAATAAAGAAAAATCGTTTCATGAATCACATGTTCGCGTTATAATACTGAGGTTGACCGGTTACTTCTTCGCCTAACCATTCCGGCCGATCAAAGGGTTCGTTTTCTTCTTTTAGTTCAATCTCAGCCACGGTTTTTCCGGCTAACTTACCGGTGTGGAACACATCCACTTCCCATCGTCCGACGATATAGCGTGTCTTGATGATCGGTGTGGAGTCACAGAGCAGCATCAGTTCCCGCGCATCCTCTATGTCAATCTCTCGTTCCCATTCGAACTTAGCCAATCCCGGACGCAGTTTGCCCGATTTAATAGTAAGGAACGCCTGCGTGTCACGTATGCGTACGCGAATGGTTTTACCGGGTTCCCGATGCAGGTACCCTTGCGTGATCTCGTAGTGCTTACTTGCCTGCGCTAAAAAAGCATCGGACAGCACCAAAAACTTACGTTCTATCTCTGTATTTCTCATAATAAACAAAAAAGGCATTCTTTTGGAATGCCTATTCTGCGGAAGAGGGGGGATTCGAACCCCCGGTACAGTTACCCGTACGACAGTTTAGCAAACTGTTGGTTTCAGCCACTCACCCACCCTTCCAAAATGGGTCATTTGCCAAAAAGCGGGTGCAAAGGTACTGCTTTTTTCTGACATACGCAAATTTTTTAACAAAAAAATGCAAAAAAAGTGAATTTGCCCCCAAAATAGGTATAAAAAAAGAAGGTTGTACTTCTTTAACTTTTCTCGGAAAACAAGTTCCCGACAAAAGATAAAAAAAGAAGGTTGTCTCACGACAACCAATCTTTTCATTTAACCTTAAATCTAATACCATGAAAAACACGATGCAAAAGTACTGCTTTTTAGCGATATGACCAAATATTTTGGTAAAAAAATGCTAATAATCTAAAAATTGCCTATTTCAGTTTGCAAATGGCAGTAATTTTGCATCATCAGTCGCAAAGTGAGAAAAGATCGTCACGAGGATTCACTAACATGACCGGCACTAAAGCGCGTTGAATGGCTTTGCGTTCCGGTGTACCGAATAGAATGTCATCCAATCCATAATCCCGGCTTGCAGTAAGAATCAGCAGGTCGTGGCGAAAATCCCGTTGCCTTTCTGCCGCTTCCTGCATCAGTTTGAAGGAGTTCTTTTTGGCTTGTGCCACTTCATACGAGATTGTTTCTCCGGTACGTTCCATTACGCCTTTGATATGAGTGACGATGCGGTTGACGTTCTGCCGGGCATGAGAACCGTAGTCATTGGCTTGCAGTAAGATAATATGCGCACCGGTCTTGCGCGCCAAATAGGTGCAGATCTCTGCTTTGTAGGTCTCTTCTTCCAACATCGACACCGGCACCAACAGACGATTGAGGGGTTTGATATTCATCGTGTTGGTGATGAATACATAGGGTCGGCGTTCTTCACGCAGGGCATTCAGATGCTTTTGAATGATGCTCGCCTTGTTTTCGCATTCAATGCGCACGATATCGTCGTTATTGTCCCAGATCATAGCGTTCAATTCATCGTGTTCATCATTTCGTGGTACTCATTGGCTGCCCGGCGGTGGATACTATAATCGGCCGAGAAGATATGCGTACCGTCCAAAGCCGGATTGGCGCACATGTATAAGTAATTGGTCTTTGGTGCATTGAGCACAAAATCAATGGATTGCGGTGCGGCACAACGAATGGGACCGGGAGGTAAACCGCGGTATTTGTAGGTGTTATACGGTGAATCGATCTGCAGATGCCGCGTCAGCACACGCCGTAACGAAAAGTCTCCGTTGGCGTAGATGACGGTCGGACAAGCCTGCAGTAACATCCCTTTGTGCACACGGTTCAGGTACAGCGATGCGATGATCGGCAGTTCGGTTTTGTTATGACTCTCCCCTTCGATGATCGATGCCACAATGGCCACTTCCACCGGTGTCAAACCGAGTTGGTGCGCTTTCTCCATACGTTCTGGATTCCAGAAGGTGTCAAACTCCCGTTTCATGCGTGCAAAGAGCTGTTCCGGCGTAATGGTCCAATAGACCTGATAACTGTTGGGGATAAACAGACACCGGCTGGTCTCTTTGTTCAATCCGTATTGCGCAAGGAAGGTGTCATCCTCCAGGTACTGCAGTAACTTCACACTATCCATCATCAGTTTGGATCCAATCGCACCGGCTAACTGTTCCCGTGTCCGGATGGTGTTGTTCCAGGTGAGTGTGATGGCGGTCTGTTTGCCGTATTTGAGCCGGTCAATCAGTTCCCGGTTACTGATGATAGAGTCAAAACAGTAATAACCGGGTTCCGGATAATGGAAATGCATCAACTTGGCATGTAACATGAAATCCTGCCGGCTACCAATCTCATAATCTGCCTCCAACATGTCCAGTACCTCATCAATCGAGGTGCCGGGATATACATAATACCCGTGTTCAGGCTGCTCTTTGGAACTGAAGTTCTCTATCTCCAGACGGTAATAATGTTTGGCTACTTCTGCGGCTACGCCAATGAGCAGGATACAGGTGATCACCAATATCGTTCGCAGAATATATCTTTTTTTCACTCTCATCTTATTTTCCTCCTACTAATCGTTTGATTTCCGATAGTTTATTTAGCGCCTCCAAGGGCGTCAGATTGTTGATATCCAGACTCTTCACCTCATCCCGAATCTGTTCCAGCACCGGGTCATCGAGTTGGAAGAAACTCAGTTGCATGCCTTCCCGGGATTCTCCGAGATGGCTCTTGGCGGTCAGCTCTTGTTGACTGTTGGCTCCTTCCAGATCTTTGAGGATCTGATTGGCTCGTTCGACGATGGATGCAGGCATACCGGCTAACTTGGCTACGTGAATACCGAAACTATGTTCCGATCCGCCACGCACCAGCTTGCGCAGGAAGATCACCTTGCCGTTCACTTCCCGAACTGAGACGTTGTAATTGCGAATACGGTCAAAAGTTTTCTCCATCTCGTTTAGTTCGTGATAATGGGTGGCGAACAGCGTTTTGGCGTGCCCTTTGTTCTCATGGATATACTCCACAATCGCCCAGGCGATGGAGATACCGTCGTAGGTGCTGGTTCCGCGGCCTAACTCATCGAACAGCACTAAGCTGCGTTCACTGAGGTTGTTCAGAATCGATGCCGCTTCGTTCATCTCCACCATGAAGGTTGATTCGCCTAAGGAGATGTTATCGGACGCACCGACACGGGTGAAGATCTTATCCACTACACCGATCGATGCACTCTCCGCCGGAACGAACGAACCCATCTGCGCCAGCAGCACGATGAGTGCCGTTTGACGGAGTAGGGCAGATTTACCCGCCATGTTCGGACCGGTGATGATGATGATCTGCTGGCTGTTATTATCCAGCAGCACATCGTTGGCGATATACTGTTCTCCCGGTGGTAACTGCTGCTCAATGACAGGATGGCGGCCTTGACGAATGTCGATCACCAGACTGTCGTTCACATCCGGACAGACGTACCGGTGTTCGGCGGCCACGGTAGCAAAACTGAGCAGACAATCCAACTGCGCCAGCACATTGGCGTCCAACTGCATCTGCGGCACCCATTCACAAAGGGCTAACATCAGTTCCTGATACAGCCGGTTCTCAATGATCTGAATGCGCTCTTCGGCGGAACTGATCTTCTCCTCGTAGGTCTTGAGTTCATCGGTGATATACCGTTCGGCATTGACCAGCGTCTGCTTGCGAATCCATTCCGGCGGCACCTGGTCTTTATACGTGTTTCGCACCTCCAGATAATAACCGAACACGTTGTTAAATCCGATCTTCAAACTGGTTATTCCGGTACGCTCAATCTCGCGTTGCTGGATCTGCAGCAGGTACTCTTTGCCGTTCTGCTGAATCGCCCGTAACTCATCCAGTTCGGTGTCCACACCCCGTGCGATGATGTTCGGCCGTCCTTGTGCAACAGGCGGATCGGGAACGATCTCCCGTTCAATACGCATACGCATCTCGGAGCAGGGATCCAGTTGCTCTCCCATCAGACTAAGGTAGGCATTCTCCCGTGCTGCTTCGCAGATCTCTTTGACGGGTTTGACGGCCCGTAAAGCACGGCCTAACTGCACCATCTCCCGTGGACCGATACGACCGGTGGACACCTTGCTTACGATACGTTCCAGGTCACCGACCTCATTCAACGCATCGCGCAGGGTCTCCCGTGCATCGGGATTCTTGAACAGATATTCGACTACTGTCTGCCGGTTCCGTATCGGACGCACTTCTTTGAGCGGAAACGCCATCCAACGATGCAGCAGACGACCACCCATGGGGGTGATGGTGCGGTCGATGATGTCGTATAAGGTGCGACTCTCTTCCGTCTGACCGCCTACGAGTTCCAGGTTCCGGATAGTGAAACGGTCCAACCACACGTATTTGTCTTCTTCGATACGACTGAGGTGTTGAATATGTCCCGTCTGCAGATGCTGCGTCATATCCAGGTACATTAGGATACCACCTGCGGCGGTGACACCTGCCGGCATCTTCTCCAGACCCAGACCTTTGAGCGATGAGATACCCCATAACTTCTGCAGCCGTTCCTTAGCGGTGGACTCAACAAGCATCCAGTCTTCCAGTTCGAAAGTAAAGAACTTACTGCCGAACAGATTCTCCATCTCTGCCTTACGACCACGGAGGTGGAGTACTTCCTTGGGGGCGAAGTTAGTCAGCAGTTTATCGATATAATCGCTGTCTCCTTGTCCGGCAACGAACTCACCGGTGGAGATATCCAAGAAGGCGACACCGATCACGTGCTTGTCAAAATGCAGACACGCCACCCAGTTATTCTCTTTCTGCGTCAGCGTGGTGTCCGAATAGCTGACACCGGGCGTTACGAGTTCCGTCACACCGCGTTTGACCAGTTTCTTGGTTAACTTGGGATCTTCCAGCTGATCGCATATTGCTACCCGCAAACCGGCACGCACCAGTTTCGGTAAGTACGTATCCAAGGCATGGAACGGAAAACCCGCCATCTCCAAGACCTGCGCCGTACTACTACCGCCGTTGGAACGGTGGGTGAGCGTGATATTGAGGATCTTGGATGCACGCACGGCATCTTCCGCGTAGGTCTCATAAAAATCTCCGCAACGAAACAGCAACATCGCATCCGGGTACTGATTCTTGATCTCCCGGAATTGCTTCATCATCGGTGTTAACTCTTCTGCCATTATAATTTTTAATTTTTAATTCTTAATTACCAAAGGTCCACCGTGACCTTGAGGTTATATCTTCTGCCGGTAAGGTAATTCGGGCTTGCCCATTGGTTTCCGTAGGCGTCTGCTACCCAGAAATAGGAGTTGACGTTGTTCCAGCCTACGAGGTTAAACACCTCAAACTGAATGGCCCATTGCTTCACATGCTTGGCACTCTCCGCCCGCATGAACTTAGCCGTCTGCGCGTTGAACACATAGGTGGCACCCAAATCGATACGCCGATACATTGGCATACGTCCCCAGGCCTGACTGTTCCGCGGTGCGTAATACGGTTGACCTTCCGCAAACTGCATCTTAAGGTGGAACTTCAACTGCGGTAACTGCGGCACATAGTCCTGAAAGAGCATGGAGAAGTTCCATCGCTGCTCTGTGGGGGACGGGATCCATGATCCGGCTGTTGGCTCTTGGCTATTAGCTATTAGCCTTTGTCGGGCCGTCATGGTGCTGAACGAGATCCAGCTGTCTGCACCGGGTACTAACTCACCGTAAAGCTTCAGGTCCAGACCGGCAGCATAGCCTTCCGAGTCATTCTTTCCCGAATAGCGTACTCGCACGTTATCCACCGTATAACTCTCCATCCGGTCGATATACTTGTAGTATCCTTCGGCAGTGAGTTTGAATGGTCGTCCCCATGCCCGGAAGTAGTAATCGCTTCCTAACACCACATGCACGGACCGTTGTGCTTTCAGATCCCGGTTCAGACGGATACGGGTGATACCTAACTCATCCGTCAAGGTGTCGCGTAACTCCTTGTAGAACGGCGCCTGGTAGTACAGACCGGTAGCCAAGCGGAAACATACGTCGCGTTTCCATCCGGGAATCCATTCAATGGACGCACGGGGGGAGGGTAGTACCTCGTTGTTCCAACTCCACCATTGCAGTCGTCCGCCTACGTTCAAGATCCATTGACCGGCGTCGGTGTTCCATTTATGTTCGTTCTGGATATAGGCTTGCAAGCGCACCGACTGCATCGCCGTGTCGCCGCGCATGGAGTAAAACAGTTCCATGTTATGCCCGTCGTTAGGCAAGGAATATCCGGCACTGTCCCGCCATTCCCATTCACTGATATTGTCCCGGATCAGTTCCAATTGACCGTTCACACCCCATTTGAGTGTGTTGTTTTTACGCTCCCAGGCACCGTTATGGGCCAAGGTGACCACAGACGCTTCCAGACTGTTGCGTGCGTGCTGATGGAACACACCCGTTCCCAAGGCTTCACTCACTTCACCTGCCTGACCGTTAGCCAGCACGTACTCACCTGTGATATCGAAATTCTCCCGTTCATTAGTGTAAAATCCGCTGAGGTCGATATTGAACATTAACCGTTCGCCATTCGCCATTCGCCTTTCATTTTTCGCACTCAGCGCACCAAAAGCCGTCAGGAAACGGTCTTTCTCCTGCCCCTCATAATAGATATTGAGACTCTTGGCATCCTGTCCGCCGAACGACTCACTCAGGCTGTCCGGTGTAAACCGATAGGTGTTCTGACTGACGTTCCCCAAGAATGACATCTCCCATTTCTGACGGCTGACGGCTGACGGCTTAATTCTCCACGTTATAAACGTCTGGTAATCCAGGAAGGTCGGTTGGTAATTACCTGCGGTGGCCAAACCGCCTAACATATACTTGCTCGTCTTATAGCGCAGACCGTGCATCTGACTATAGGTGCTGTCGCCGTGACCCACATAGATATTGGCACCTAACAGACTGGCACTCAGGTTGGCTTCAAAGAACTTCGGCCGTTTATACGTGATATCCAGCACCGACGCCATCTTGTCACCATACTGGGCACTGAAACCACCGGCTGAGAAATGCACGTTCTCCACCATCTCCGGGTTGACAAAAGACAAACCTTCTTGTTGCCCACTGCGAATAAGTAGCGGGCGGTGCACCTCAATGCCATTCACATAGACCGAGTTCTCGTCAAACGATCCGCCACGGACATTATATTGACTACTCAGTTCATTCGTCTGACTGACTCCGGCAAAGGTGATCAGCAGACTTTCGATACTTCCGCCCGTCGCATCTGGCATCACGCGTAAAGTGGATGCAGCGATCTCATCCATCGTGCCTTGTGTATGCTTGATACCACGCACCTCCACTTCATTCAACCATTGCTCGTCCGTCAGTAACTGCACATTGATGTTCAGCACATCGTGCAAGTCAAAGATACGCTGCTGCACCGTCGTGTAACCCACCATCGAATAGACCACCGTCACCGTATCCGTCTCTTCCAGCACCAGTTCGTAAAAACCGTTCTTGTTGGTTGCGGTACCGATGGGCCGGTCCGTGTCCAGCACGGCTACGTTCACCAGTTCAATACCCACATTGTCCTGGTCCGTAACGTACCCGTACACACGTGCATTGCGCGCGTACGCAGAAAAAGTACAGAGAATCAGTACCAACAAAAAGTTTACTATTTTTAAGATTTTGCCCATTTTGTGCCGAACGTACTTATGTACTGGTCAAGTACTGGTCAAGTACTATGTAAGTGCTATGCAAAAAATATACGATTATTAAGATTTTACCGTCTCGTTCAACTCTTCAATATAGCTCGTCAACTCCTCACCGCCAAGTCCGGTTTCGGACGAAGTCACAAACACCGGCGGAAGTTCTTCCCATTCTTCCAACAAACGCGCTTTATACGTTTCTACGTTCTCTTTCAGACGCACTTTGCCGAGTTTGTCGCCTTTGGTGAACACAATCGCAAACGGTACGCCGTTCTCGCCCAGCCAATTAATAAACTCCAGATCGATCTTCTGCGGTTCATGCCGGCAGTCCACCAGCACAAACAGGCATACCAGCTGTTCCCGTAACAGACAGTACCGCTCGATCATTTTCTTCAGCGTCTCCCGTTGCTTCTGTC
>Ga0310695_10010178_pt1 | contig 13837 bp, 7 predicted proteins | sample RumenRJG_04DNA_FD_203882 | JGI IMG/M metagenome (GOLD analysis project Ga0310695, IMG submission 203882) | Bovine rumen microbial communities from Lethbridge, Alberta, Canada - RJG_04 (v2) (version 2) | ecosystem: Host-associated > Mammals > Digestive system > Stomach > Rumen | place: Canada... | reverse complement strand
TTTCCGCGCTCTTCGACTTCTACATGGGCGCGTATGCCACCGCGCTCTTCGAACTGCACCGCAACCATCCGTCCGTCTCGCTGGAAGAAGCGGGAAAGCGCTTCTTCGACGGTTTCGAACACCGCTCTCGCGCGATGGAATGGACGTTCACCACATCGCGCGAGCAATTCGAAAATTTCAACCCGGACATTGGCGCGCGATTCGGATTCCGCCGCCGCTGGCTGTTCGCGCTGTGGGCGCTTGAACGCCAGGTCCGCCGTCTGGGGGCGCTGCGCGCGGACTTCAAGGCGAAGCTCGCCGCGCTCGAAGCCGGATCGTCCGCCTGCGGCCCGGAAAGCAACGGAAACCCTGAATGAAAGACTCTGTTTCAATCTGTCTCGATCCGGCCTCGAAACTGTCGCTGGCCGTAGCCGACTGCACGTCGGCCGCGCGCGAAGCCGCGCGCGGCCACCTGTCCGGGCCTGCGGCCTCGGCGGCGCTCGCCGAAGCCCTGGCCTGCGCGGCTGTCGCCGGCGCGGAAAGCTCCGCGCAGGAAGAGGCCGTATCGTTCCGCGCCGACTGCCCCGAAGGCCCCGTCGGCGGATTCCTCGCCGAGGCCGCCAACGGCGGAACCACGCTGCGCGGATACACGAAAAAAAAGATACTCGACGAATTCGACGGCATGGGCGCGCCGCCGCCGCGCAAACTCTACGGCGCAAACGCTACGGTCGAAACGATCCGCTCCATTCCGGGCAAGATTCTTTCATCGGGCGTCACCGCGATCCAGGTTCCGGCAAAAGGATCCTTTCCCGCCGCCGCTCTCGCGGCGCTGTACGGAGTTTCGCTCCAGCGGAAGGCGGCAGTGGAGGCGTTTGCGTCCGCCGGGGACGATGGAGAGCCGGTCATGGCGCGCGCCGCGCTGCTCGAATGCCCGCCGGACGGAGATGCGGATGCGTTCGAGGCGGCAAAGGCCGCTTTCGATTCGGGCGCCGTGCGCAAGGCGCTCGCATCCGTATCGTCGCTTCGCACGCTCCTCGGGAAATGCGGGCTCGCGCGCGCGGAAATCCGCGAAACGCGACCGCTGTCGTTCGCCTGCCGCTGCAGTCTCGAACGCGCAAGAAACATGATCGCCGCGCTCCCGGCGGAAGACCGCGCGGAACTCGCCGCCGCCGGAAAGAGCGTGGACATCTACTGCCATTTCTGCGGAAAACTGTGGCAGGTCGCGCCGGACGATCCGGTCTTTGCAAAACGGGAGGAATGCAAATGAAGCATTTTCAACTGCTGACGGCCGTTCTTGCGGCCGCGTTCCTCGGCGCATGCTCGTCCGGCTCGCCGGAGAAGACGGCGGAACGCTTCGCGGCCGCGGTGTGCGCGGGGAAATTCAATGTCGCCAAAACGATGGCTTCCGACGCGATGTGCGACGCGCTTGACGCCGTTCCGGCCGGCAAGCGCCCGTACGCGAAAGGCGTGAGGTGCGAAAACCCGCGCGCGACGGAGCGCGGCGGCGAAACGCGGGTGGTTTCGATGCTTGCGGCAAAGACAGGCTGGAGGGCGCCGCTCGAACTTCACATGGCGAAATCCGAAAGCGGTTGGATCGTGACCGGCCCCGAAAGCTCTCTCAATACGCTTCTGTCGGTCCCGTCCGACCCCGACGGCCGCGAAGAAGAGACGGAAGAGGAGCCCGACGCGGACTGAACGCGCCCTCGCCGCCGCGTCAGCCGCGGCGGCGGGAGGAAACCGCGGCCTTCAGCTCCTTCCCGAAGAGCGCGAGCATGACGGCGGACGCGACCGCGGCGGCGACAGCGCCTTTCACGACAAATCCGGCGCGCCCGGGCGACGGCGCAAACGAGGCCGCCTGCCACGACGCCGCCGCAAGCGCGACGGCAAGCAGCGCGAACGCGCCCTGCATCCGCCAGTAGCGCACCGCCTCCCTGCGCGTGAAGAACCGCGTGAACACTACATGCGCCTCCCAGGGAATCTGTATGAACACGTAGGAGAGGATCGTGGATAGTATCACGCCGTCGAGCTTGTACTCGTCGGGCAGATACAGCACGAACGATATGTTCATCGCAAGATTCGCAAATGCGCCGACGACGGGTTTCCATCTGTCCTCGCGCCAGAGCCCGGCGGCCCCCTTGAACGTAAGCAGGGTCTGGCGCGACTGGTTCACGCAGAAATAGACCGTCATCAGGAACGGCGTGGCCGCATGGCGCACGAGCGCGGGATCTCCTTTCGCCCACATCTCGATGAAAGGCTGGTACGCGGCGAACATCACTGCGGCGCACCACGCCACCGTGACGAGCGACAGGCGCGTCGCCTTCATGAACAGCTCGAAATTCCTCTCCTTCGATTCGGTGTATATCCTGTTCCCGAACCCGCCGGCCATCGACGCGTATACCATCGCCACGAGGCCCGCCACCGTAGACGCCACATAGTAGTAGTTGCCGTACACCGCCACGGCCGCAAGCCCCAGGAAAGCCGAAATCACAGTGTTGTCGGTCGAGTACGACACGACCGTGCCGACCTTGTGCAGGAATATGCTTTTGACGTCCGACACCACCTTGCGCCGCTTGCCGGGATCGAGCGCGCCGCGCGGCTCCACTCTGGGGAACAGGCGCTTCGATTCGCGCAGTATCACAAGGTTCGCCGCGCTTGTGAAAAATATCGTCGTCACCACGTACCAGTAGTAGTTGCGGGTGAGCAGAAGGACCAGAAACACCGCCACGTACTGGACGACCGTCGCCGTGGAATGCACGTTCATCGACACGTCGTTGCGCTGGTACGCGCTCAGCACCGGCCCGCGGTAGGCGAACATGAAATAACTCAGCGAGGTGTTGGCGAGGTGCAGAAGAAACAGGACATGTATGTCCACGTCCGGCGGAACATCCCCTTTGATCAGAGTTCTTATGAACGGCAGCAGGCACAGCCCGACAGCGAACACGAAAGCGCCGACGCACCGGTACACGGTTCTGTAGAACGCGAGATATGCGCAGACGAGATCGTTGTCGTCGTCCGCTATCGGCTTGTACATCGAAGAGACTATCGCCTGGCTGAATCCGAGTTCGGCGAGCGAAAGCATTCCGATCACGGACGTGAAAAGCCCGTTCAATCCGAGATACTCTTTCCCGAGAAGCCACAGGAACATCGTCCTGTTCACAAACGGGAAGAGCATTTTTATGCCGCTGTTCACGGCTGACGCAACCATGTTGCGCTTGGTGTTTTTCGCAAAGTCGAGTTTCATTCCTGTCGTGCCGGCCGCGGCGCGGACGGTCTCATCTGCCGGCGCTGCGGCGCTGGCGGACTATTTCATACATGGCTATCGCGGCGGCGACGGAGGCGTTGAGCGATTCCACCGCGCCGAGCATCGGCAGGCGCGCCACGAAATCGCACGTGCGGCGCGCAAGGCGCGAAAGCCCGTCGCCCTCCGCGCCTACCACAAGCCCCGCCGCGCCGGTGTAGTCCACGGCGTCGTAGTCGCGCGCGTCGTCGCCGAAATCAAGTCCCGTAAGCCACACGCCGGCCTTCTTGAGGTATTCCATCGCGCGCACTATGTTCACGACTCGCGCCACGCGCAGCGTTTCGGAGGCGCCCGCGGACGCCCGCACCGCTGCGGGCGTCACGCCGCACGCGCGGTCTTCCGCGACGATCACGCCGGTCGCGCCCGCCGCATTCGCCGTGCGCAGTATCGTCCCCACGTTCTGCGGATCGGTGAGATGGTCGAGCACCACGAACAGCGCGGACGGATTGTCGCGCGCTTCTTCGAGAAGATCGGCGAACGGCGCATACGCGAACGGCGACACGCGGACGGCCGCGCCCTGGTGGTGTCCGCCCCGGCAGAGGCGGTCGAGCCGGTCGCGCTCGAGCGCGCGCACCGGAACTTCCCTCGCGCGCGCAAGCGCGCGCAACTCCGCGATGTCGTCCGACTCTCCCGGCGCGCGCGGCGGAAGGACGAGTTCGTAGATTGTGCGCGATCCCGCGCGCAGCACTTCCGCGACCGGGCGGCGGCCGTATATCCATTCGCCTTCGCGCGCATTCTGCGCCTGGCGCGCTTCAGCGTTTTCCCCGCCGTCCCGCGGGCCCTTGTAGAGATTCTTGGCCATGTGTCAGTCCTCCTTGCCGCCCGCGCGCCGCGGCGCGCCGTTCGCGGATCTCATGTGGATTTCCTCGCCGTACGGGAAATCCCCGGCCTTGTAGCCTAAAACGTCCGGGCGCGACAGCGCGTAGTTTTTCGTGTACCCCAGCGAAATCCACGGACACTCGGACCGCAGGATCTCCTGAGCCCGGAGCCACGCGCGGCGGCGCACCGCAGGATCGCGCGCCGCTGTCGCCTCTTCGTACGCGGCGTCGAACTCCGGATTCGAGAAATTGCAGCGGTTGGGCCCGGGGGAGGCGTTCTTGCCGTAAAACAGCATAAGGAAATTCTCCACGTCGGGATAGTCGCCGACCCATATCATCGTGAACATCTGGTTGCGCCGTTCGGAGTTCGCCTTCAGGAAAGCGGTCCATGTCATGTAGTTTGGCTCGAGCTTCACCCCGATCTTGCTGCAGAAGTCCGCGAGCAGTTCCGCATTCTGCCTTGCGTCCTGCGACGTGCTGAGCGCCAGCGTCAGTTCCAGCCTCTTGCCTGTCTTGGGGTCGATTCCGCCGGGATAGCCGGCCTCTTCGAGCAGCCGCTTCGCCTTTTCGATATCGAACCGCCACGGCGACGGAGTGTCGAGCCGGTCTTCCGCCACGCACGCGGGGACGGGGCCGTTCGCCTCGGTAACGCGGTTGTTCTGCACCGTGCGCCAGCGTTCGAAATCGAACGCGCACGTCAGCGCGCGGCGCAGCGCCCTGTTTTTCCCCACGACCGGATCGTCCATGTTGAAAGCGATGTAGCACGTTTCCATCGCGGTGTTCGAATGCAGCGCGATGCCCGCCTCTTCAAGTTCCGGGGCGATGCCGCCGTCCGGTTCGATCACCGCGTCCCAGTTGTCATTCGAAATCTTGCCGAGGAAATTTATTTCGCCTTTCAGGAAGAGCAGCCACTGCGTGACTGCGTCGGCCACCGCAAGATACTCTATGCGGTCGAACGGGCGTCCTTCCTCTTCCGTCACCGGAGTGCCGTCCGGATGCAGGGACGCGGCGGAGCCGTCGCTCCATCCGCGCCATTCCGGATTGCGCCGGAAGGACATTCTGTGGTTGCGTTGCCAGAGTTCAAGCGAATACGGGCCGGACGGCACGGGATGAGACTCGAAGTCCGCGCCGTATTTCTCCACGGCCTCGCGCGGCACCACGCCGGTGTACTGCATCGTCATGAGCCATAGAAAATGGTGAAGCGGGCGCTTCAGCAGTATCTTGAACTCCTTTTCGCCCACAGCCCTCACATCCGCAATGTCGGCGGCGACCCAGCGTCCGGGCGAGCTGTTGGCCGGATCCGCAAGGCGCTTGAGGGTGTATGCCGCGTCCTCCGCAGTTATTTCGCGTCCGCGCGGCCTGCCGTCCGGCCCGGTCCCGAAGCACGGATCCGGCGCGAAACGCGACCCCGGACGTATCTTGAAGCGGTATTCGAGGCCGTCGGGCGAAACTTCCGGCATATCGCACAGCGCGGGACGCACCTTGTACGGACGCGCGTAGTAGTCCACGCAAAGGACCGGTTCGTACAGAAGCTGCGCCACCCGCGCCGCGTAGCTCGACGTGCAACGTATCGGATCGGTGGAGGCGACGGCCTCCATCGGCTTGCGCAATACGCGCTCGTCCGTCCGCGCCGGCGGATCTCCGGCGCAGCCGGAGACGGCGAACGCCGCCGCGAGCATATATGCGAAGTGCGCGAAGCGTTTCATCCGCGTCCTACGCGAAGAGTTTCGCGAGTTTTTCGAGTTTCGCGATCTGCGCCGAGAGTTCCGTCTCCTTCCGGCGCTGGTCGTCGACGATCGCCGCCGGGGCGTGCGCCGTGAAGTTATCGTTCGCGAGCTTCGCGCGCACGCCTTTCAGAAAACCGCGCGCCTTTTCAAGCTCCGCGGTCACGCGTTTCAGTTCCGCGGCCTTGTCCACGAGACCGTCGAGCGGCATGTATATCGTGCCGAGCTTCACGAGAGTGCCGGGCATGGCGAGTTCGCCGCCTCCGCACGACACGGCGATCGACTCCGCGCGCAACGCGGACTTCAGCGAACCTTCGTCCGCGCGCAGACGCTCCGCCGCAGCTTCGTCCGCCGCCGCGATTTCGAACGCGACCGCCCTGGACGGCGGCACGCGGTATTCGGCGCGCAGGGCGCGCCCGGCGGTGATCATCTCGCGCTTGGCTTCCACATACGCGAACGCGTCTTCCGAAAGCTTCCAGGCGGCTTTCTCCGCTTCGCCGGAAGCGCGCGGGAACGGCGCGCGCATTATGGATTCGGCGGCGGAAAGATAGCCCAGTTTGTGGGCGATCTCTTCCGTCACGAACGGCATGTACGGGTGGAGCAGACGCAGCGCGCGCCAGTAGACGGACGCGAGGACGGACAGAACGGTGCGCGAGCGGGCGGCGTCTCCGGCGTTGAACACGTCCTTCGCGTATTCGACGTACCAGTCGCAGATCTGCGTCCAGAAGAAATCGTACACCGCAAGGGCGCCGTCCTGGATGCGGTAGCGGGAAAGATGCGCGTCCATCGCCTCGCATGCGCGGTCCGCCGCCATCAGGAGGTGGCGGTCGTCGGCGGAAAGCGCGGGATCGGGGCCGAGCGCCTCAGCAAGCGCGGAATCCGCGCGGAAGGCGCGGAAGGAAAAGCCTTCGGACTTCCCGGCGTTCATTTCCATGAAACGCGCGGCGTTCCATATCTTCGTGGCGAAGTTGCGCCCGATTTCGAATTTCTCCTTATTCACCTTCGTGTCGCAGTCGAGCGACGTTATCAGCGCCATGGAGAAGCGCAGAGCGTCTGCGGAATAAGCCTCGACGAGTTCGAGCGGATCGAGCGAGTTGCCTTTGGATTTCGACATCTTCGAACCGTCCGCCGCGCGCACGATTCCGTGGATCACTATATTCTTGAACGGCGGCCTGCCCATGAAATGCATGCCCGCCATCATCATGCGCGCCACCCAGAAGAATATGATGTCCTGCGCGGTCACGAGGTCGCATGTGGGATAGTAATACTCCAGATCCTTCGTCTTTTCGGGCCAGCCGAGCGTGGAGAACGGCCACAGCCACGACGAAAACCACGTGTCGAGCACGTCCGGATCCTGTTCGAGGGCTTCCGCCGGAAGAGCGGGATTCCCCGTGGCCTTGCGCGCCTTTTCAAGCGCGGCCTCGGGAGTCTCCGCGACGAACATCCTGCCGTCGTCCGCGCCGCCCGGATTTTTCAGCGTGTAGGCCGGAATGCGGTGGCCCCACCACAGCTGGCGGGAGATGCACCAGTCCTGGATGTTCTCCATCCAGTTGAAATACACTTTCGACCAGCGCTCCGGAACGAAACGCGTCTCTCCGGATTTTACCGCTTCGATCGCGGGCTTCGCGAGAGGCGCCATTTTCACGAACCACTGTTTGGACAGCCGCGACTCCACCGTCTCGTGGCAGCGGTAGCAATGCCCCACCTGGTTGTCTATCTCCTCGATATGGTCGAGATATCCGCCCGCCTCGAGATCGGCCACGATCGCCTTGCGGCATTCCCAGCGGTCCATGCCGCAATACTTCGCGCCGGCGAGTTCGTTCATGTGCGCATCGTCGGTCATGATGTTTATCTCGGCCAGGCCGTGGCGCTTGCCCACAAGGAAGTCGTTGGGGTCGTGGGCCGGCGTTATCTTCACGATGCCCGTGCCGAACTCGCGGTCTACGTAGTCGTCGCTTATGACGGGGATTTCACGCCCGGCCAGGGGCAGGATCACGGTCTTGCCGACAAGATGCGCATAGCGGTCGTCCTTCGGATTCACCGCGACCGCAGTGTCGCCGGGCAGGGTCTCGGGACGGGTCGTCGCCACCATCACATAGTCTTTGTACGGTTCTCCCGCCACGCCTTTGGCGCTGCCTGCGACAGGGTAGCGCACATACCAGAATCCCCCGTGGTTGGGCTCGTGCTCGACCTCGTCGTTGGCGAGGGCCGTCCCGCAGCGCGGGCACCAGTTGACGATGTAGTTGCCCTTGTATACGAGACCTTCATCGTAAAGCTGGGTAAAGACCCTGGCCACCGCCCTCGAACATCCTTCGTCGAAGGTGAACCGTTCGCGGCTCCAGTCGGTGGAATTGCCGAGTTTGCGCTGCTGGTGCACTATGGTGCCGCCGTACTGCTTTTTCCACTCCCACACGCGCTCCACGAATTTTTCGCGTCCGAGATCCTGCCGCCGCTTGCCCTCCTTGCGTAGAGCCTTTTCGACCACATTCTGCGTGGCTATGCCCGCATGGTCGGTTCCGGGAATCCACAGGGTGTTGTCGCCGCGCATTCTGTGCCAGCGCACCAGAACGTCCTGGATCGTCTGGTTCAAAGCGTGGCCCATGTGCAGTATGCCTGTCACGTTCGGCGGCGGTATCACCACCGAGTACGGTTTCCCGCCGTCGTCGGGGGAGGCTCCGAAGAATCCGTTGTTTTCCCAGAAAGGGTACCATTGGGCCTCTGCGGCCTTTGCGTCGTATCTTTTGTCCATCATGTCGCTGATCCTGGATGCGGCCTCGCGCGCCTTCGCGCGGCCTTGCGTGAAGTCTTGATTTTACCATAAAACCGCCTTGCGGTCACTTCCGCAACCGGGCGCAGGCGGCTTTCGGGCGCATCTGTGTTTTTCACCCGGGCGGTTTGAGATTGGAAACAACCGGAACAACTGGAAAAAACAACGAGCGCGCACCAAAGGAAAGTTGCTTCAAATAGTTGTTTCGCATAATCAAAAAGCCAGACAGTGAACTACGCAGATGCACGCGGGCAACCGTTAGTCGATAGCAGGCAGCGGATAGCGGTCAGCCGGCGGTGCGGGGCGCAAGATGTGGCAAGGCCGCCCCGGCCTTGCAGCAAGGGCGAGGGCGCCCTTGCCACATCTCTCCGGCGGGGCCCAGCCTGCCAACTCAAACACCCAAACACCCAAAACTATTCACTATTCACTATTACTTATTACCTGCTTTCGGGCCGGTCTAATCGCCTGCCGTCTTAGGCGAAAAGCCGACCCTTATGCGAAAAAACTTATACCGTCGCCGATTTCGGGCGTTATGAACGCGACCGCGCCGGATGCGAACGTAGCGTTCGTCACGGCTGTAAATTCTCCGCCGGGAATTTTGCGTTCGAGAGTTGCCGTGACCTCCACGCCTTCAAGCCCTTCCGGAATATTGATATTTCCGGCCTTGATCGCGACACGGCCGGGATCGGACTGGTCGGCCGCCGCCTCGCAGAGAACAACGCTTTGCGAGTTTGTAGGCTCCAAGCCAAGGCAATAACTCTGCCAAACGGGAATGCCGTTCGCGCCGTCTTGTGCAAGCGCGGAGGCTGTTCTATCCGCACTGCCCGCGTCCTCCGCCGGGATATTTTCGTATATCCATGCAAGGGGCACTCCCAGACTGCTTGACGGGCTTCCGGCAATTTTTATGTAGAAGTATTCCGCGACTCTTACCGCGAGGTTGCCGTCATCGTTGACATAGAGCACTGCCCAGGGGGATGAGTCGTCGGAAAGAACAACCTTGCCGCCCGTCACGGCATCCGCCGGGAATTTTTCGCCTGATGTTATCGCATACTCCGTGCCGAAGCCGAAGCTCAATCCGTCATCTGAAGTGACCTTGACTTTGACGCTTCCGCTTGCGGGGAGCGAAAGCGTTGAGGATGCATTTAATGCAAGAACAGGAGCAGTAGATGTCGAGGAGAAGTTGAACGCGAGCGTCGAACCGTCCTCGAGCGTCACCGTGCCGCTTCCACCGATCTCGCCGGTCGTGACGGAATTGGTGACGGCAAGAGTCGTACCGTCCTTCATCGTGACGGCGCCGTTCCCGGGCCGCGCGTCGGATTTGAGAACGACCGTCACGCCGTTAGACGCGGTGAATCCGCCGGTAAACTTGTCGAGCGCGACATTGTAGACGTTCGTGCCGATGCCGAACGCGGAAAGCGGGCAGGTGTACGAGCATTTCCAGTTGTCGGTCATCGTGACCGTGCGCCCGATCGTATTGTCGAACCAGTCGGTGGTATCTATCGCAAAGGACGAAAGATCTCCAGGATTTGACGAATAATACGTATTGTAGTATTTCAAATTGTATGCATCAAAATGTCTTATCGTCGAATCTGCCATGACATGATACGTAAATGGCCCTTGTTTCCACCACCAGCGGCCGGCGTTCTCGGTGTGATCTATACCGCCAGACCCCAGAACCAATTGCAACACATCCGCATTCGCAACGGAAACATTCCCGGCAGCTCCGTTGTTGTACTTGAATGTATCAGCGCATATAATGCCAGTGGAATTGGAATCGTTAAGCACGTGCGCCTGTTGGCTGGTGTCGCTGCCGTAAACATAAAGTTGATTGCGAACCAGTATTGTACCGTCATTTCTCCCTGCTACTTTGCCCGTTGCGGCAGAAATTGAAATGTTGTCTGCACGAAGCGTCGCGCCGGAAGATATGCGTTCTATTGGATATGACATCGACGAAGTTATGTCCTTCGCCTCGACCGTGGCGCCTTCTGCCAGGGAAATGCGCGTTGTAAGCGTCCATGTGTCTGCCGTTATGGTGTAATTACCCCAGAACATCGTATGGTTCACGGTGTGCGTTCCTGTCGCCATCGTCTTGAAAGAAACCCTCTGTCCGCCGGGGCACGACACGTCAATTGGCGAATCGCCGAAATCGACTTCAGCGTAAAAGTCCGCACCGTAGGCGGGATGGTTTATTATCGAGCCGCCCGGCTGGAACTCGATCTTGTCGCCGTATATTTGCGCAAGGGCCGTATTGTCCGATGAAAATTCAATCGCGAGCGGCCTGAACGCTTCGCCGAGGTCGTTGGTGATGGCGCCAGTGGCGGCTATGACGACCCTTTCGCCGCCGTTCGTCGGGATTTGGTCCCACAGCCAATTGCCGGCATCGGAGCAGAAACCGCTCGCGCCGCCCTGGTAGACGCACATGCCAGGGATGGTGGCATCGCCTACGACAAGATACAGCACCTTGTCGCCAAACGACATGAACGAAATCCCGCCGCCGCTTGAAGCGGCGTTTGCGCACGAAAGGTTCGCTATCGTGGCGGCGGTGATTGAATTGCCGGCATTCAGAATTTCATAAACGCCGTCTGCAAGGGGAGATCCGTCGCCAACGGTAACAACGACAGGACCTGTCGCGGAAAACGAACCGGCCTTCGCCACGCTGCCGCCCAGGGCCGGCAAAACGAGAGATGTCCCCGACGCGCAAGTTATCGCAGAAGAAAACTGCGGAGCCGCGGAAAGGTCGATCGTGGAAGTCTCCGTGGCATTCAAAGCGCCGGAAAATGTCGAAGCCGCGCGCGGCTTTACAGTCGCGCTTTGACTTGCCTTGAGTGTGGCAGTTCCGGTAAACGTCGCCTCGACGACATCTGCACCGCCGATTTCGAGCGTACCGTCTGTTATGTCAAAAATGCCCAATGCCGCATTGTCTTGCAATCCGCCAAGAAGCGACAGCGTAGACGTACCGCGTTTTTCAAGTTTCACTTCACTATTCGCAAACGCAAACGCGCCATTTATCGTCAACGGAAGATTACCGCCATTGCCGAAATTGACAATGCTGTCATTTGCAATCCAAAGTCCGCGATTCGCGCCTGTATTGACAGCGGCAAATTGCGCAAGCCAAGCGTAGTCAAGCTCCAGCCCTTTTGGCAAGAACTCCTGCGGCTCACCTCCCAGCGCTGATGAATGATATGAGCCGAAAATCTGTTGATGGCTCGCATTTCCGACGATTGCTATGCTCCCGACATATTCAGAGCAGTCTGAATACATGCTTAGGTTACAAGTATCTTCGTTGTTCTTCCCGGTCGTCTCAAAGCGGAGAAATCCTGAACCGGTTATAGAGCCATTGACACTCAACCCGCCGATCTGGGCAGCTGACGCCGGGGCATTATTGCCGGAGCCGGAGGGTTTCTCAGTCGCATTGAATATGTATATTCGCGCCGGATGTTCATACGATGTGTCAGCTCCCACTTCAATTTTACTGTTCCCCTGAAGCAACGAAGCACCACCTTTCCAAGCTCTTCCACCAAACTTGAAACTGCCGTCAGGACCGAGTTTTAGATTGAACTGGTTGCAAATTCCATTGTTTATGAAAAGCGCTTCGCTTCCAGAAGTGCCCCTCAATTCAAGTAATCCGCCAAACAATCCATAAGCATTGGCGTCCGGGTTTAGCGATGTAGCGGCGATTTGGCCGTTGGTGATAATACAAACCGCCGAACCGTCAGTTATGGCGTATGATGTCGTTGTGACACTCTTGACCGCCTCGAAACTTGAGCCTTCCTCTGTTTTCCATTTGTCCGTGCCCGTCGCGACAGTCTTAACGCCAGGCACCCCCTGAAAGTAGTATGTCTCGGCATTTGCGACACACGCCGCGAACATCGCGGCCGCTGCAAAAACCGGACGCGACACGCGAGACAAGAGACGCGGCAAAGCAAAACGCGCCCGGCTCATGACGCCCTCCTTGCGGAGGAACCGGCTAAGAGCGCCCCCCCCCCCGTGACATTTTCGCGATTTTTGTCATTTTCGTTTTCTCCTTTGTCTCCACAGCTGGATTCCGCCGTCTTGCCTGTAAAAATCCCCCTCCCCGCGCGATGCGGGGAAAAAGAACGGATTATTGCCGACAAATGCATGAAACTGTTGATAGTTTACTTTATCGCCTGCGAATTGCAAGCCCGGATTGAGAGGGTTCATCTGCGTAATTCACTGTCTGGCTTTTTGATTATGGGAAACAACTGTCTGAAACAACTTTCCTTTGGCGCGCGCTCGTTGTTTTTCCAGTTGTTCCGGTTGTTTCCAATCTCAAACCGCCTGGGTGAAAAACACAGATGCACAGGCGGCTTTCCGTCAAAGCGGAATTTTGAGCGTGAGGCCCGCGCCTTTCACTACGGTTTTCTCCGTCTCAAGGCGCAGATCCACGCTTTCGCCGCTCGCGGCCGCGATTGCGGCAGGACGCACCTTGGCGTATATCCGTGCAAGCTCGTCGGCGCATTTCGACGTTCCCCGCCAGAACGGTATCGGGCCGAGCCGTTTCAAAAGCGGCATCGGCGAGCGTCCGCCGCAGTCCGGCGCGGCCGGGAAATCCGGCGCGGAAAGCGGTTCCTCCGCGTCCGGCGCCGCAGGCTCTGCGGCAGGCCCGGCCGCCTCTTCGCCGAGCATCTCCCGCAAGTCGATCCCGCGCAGCGCAAGCAGAGCCGCCGGACGGCGCGCAATTTCCCCGCCGAGCAGCCACAACGCCGCCGCCGCGTGTTTGCAGGGGTTTGCATAATCGGGGCACGAGCAGCCCGTGACAACGTCGTAGATCTTGCGCCCGTCCGCCGACAGCCTGAATCCGCCCTCCGGGAAAAGCGCGGCGGAACGGCGGGCGAACAGCATTTCCGTCTCCGCCGGCATCTCGCCGGCGAGCAGCCGGGCCGAAATCACCGGATTCTCCAGCAGATCGGCGATTATCGCTTCGCGCGCCTCGCCGCGCGGCGCAGTGAAGTCGAGCGTCGCACGGTAAGGCTCGGGACGCGATCCCACTACCGTCGCCTCCACGTGCGTCCCGTCGATCAGAAGTTCCGTCACCTGTCCGCTTTCGGCATAGCACCTGCCGCGCCCGAGCCGCGGCCCGATGCGGAGTTCCTCGAGCGCGCGGATCCAGCGCGCGGCCCACCACGCTTTCGAGCCGGAATGGACTTCCTGGGCGCGTATCCCGGCTGCGCGTCGCGGCGTCCGGGCGGGTCTTTTCTTCCAGTTGCTCACTTTTCCAGCCCCGCAGTCT
>Ga0310695_10010175_pt1 | contig 13839 bp, 12 predicted proteins | sample RumenRJG_04DNA_FD_203882 | JGI IMG/M metagenome (GOLD analysis project Ga0310695, IMG submission 203882) | Bovine rumen microbial communities from Lethbridge, Alberta, Canada - RJG_04 (v2) (version 2) | ecosystem: Host-associated > Mammals > Digestive system > Stomach > Rumen | place: Canada... | reverse complement strand
AATCAGTACGTTTGACAACCACTTTAGGGGAATGGACCCTCCGATGTAAACCGGTCCAGTGAATGTGTAAACAATCTTAGTTTAACCACCCCAAAAGTGTCAACCATTCTCAGGTAAGGTCACTTTGCATATCAGCACCTAAGAATTGAGTAGAAAAATTGTCGGTAATTGACAAATTTTTGTTATATTTGGGAAACGAAAATGATTGACATTATGAATGCTAAAGTACAATCCAGACCAAGACGGAGCCCGGCGGCCAAGCTGCTCCTTGCGCTCCTGTGTTTCCCTGTATTCCTTATTCTGTGCTGGCAGGACCAGACAATGAACTGGAGATGAGAGTAGAAGAGGCCATAGTCTATTTGCTTGCAACCGAGGGCCACGGCATGAGCGCCGAGACCCTGGCCGAGCAGATTAACCTGCGGCTGTATCGTCGCAGGGATGGCCAGCCAATAGAAACCAGCCAGATTTGGGCGGTTGTGTTTCGGAATCCGGATATGTTTGTGCGGGATGGGAGGTTGATACGATTGATGGTGTGAAAGCAATGGAAGAGAACAACAAAAACGAAAAGAAAGGGCATTTGGATATCATGAGCCTGATTATTATCGGACTTAATATCTATTTGTTTGCCCTCGCTATTAAATGGTTCTTTTTCATGGATTAGATTCTAACTCCCAAAGTTAGAATTACATCGGAAGCAGTTTTTATAAAGGTATTCGACGAAAAATGTTAAATTTGTAAGATTAAGCAAGAATAACACTTTACTATATGACAAAGGAGCAGGAGCGGCAGGAATTGCATCGCGCAATCTGGGCCATTGCCAACGAACTTCGCGGAAGCGTGGACGGATGGGACTTCAAGAGCTATGTGCTCGGGTTCCTGTTTTACCGTTTTATCTCGGAAGATCTCACCAACTATATCAACAAAGGCGAATGGGAGTCGGGCAATATAAAGTACGACTATCTGGCCGAGGACGATTCTGTAGCCATCGAGGGAAAGGATGACATTGTCCAGGAAAAGGGCTACTTCATCCTTCCGTCCCAGTTGTTTCAGAATATTCGCGCAAACGCCAAGAACGATGAGAATCTGAATGTAACCCTTGCCGGCGTGTTTGATTCCATCGAGGCTTCTGCCAACGGTACTGCAAGTGAAGCGGATTTCAAGGGGCTCTTCGATGATATCGATGTCAATAGCAAGAAGCTGGGGAACACGGTGGCCGAGCGCAACGCCAAGCTGGTCAAAATCCTCGACCGCATCGGAGAGCTGAAGCTGGGCGACCTCAAGGACAATACTATAGATGCATTTGGCGACGCCTACGAGTTCCTGATGACGATGTACGCCTCAAATGCAGGAAAGTCCGGAGGCGAGTTTTTTACCCCTCAGGAAGTTAGCGAACTGCTGGCCCGCATCGTGACTACCGGAAAAACACAGGTGAACAAGGTCTATGACCCGGCCTGCGGCAGCGGCTCGCTACTGCTGAAGTTCGCCAAGTTGCTTGGGGCCGAGAATGTCCTCAACGGCTTCTATGGGCAGGAAATCAATATCACCACTTATAATCTGGCCCGCATCAATATGATCCTGCACAACGTGGGCTTCGAGAAGTTCGATATAGCGCTGGGTGACACCCTGCTGGCTCCGGCCCACTGGGATGACGAACCCTTCGATGCCATCGTCTCCAATCCTCCCTACAGTACCAAGTGGGAGGGTGATGAGAATCCGCTACTCATAAATGACCCTCGTTTCGCTCCTGCTGGAGTTCTGGCACCGAAATCCAAGGCCGACCTTGCTTTCACCATGCACATGCTCCATTGGCTCTCCACCACCGGAACAGCGGCCATCGTTGAGTTCCCCGGAGTTCTTTACCGGGGCGGAGCAGAGGGAAAGATTCGCAAGTACCTTGTCGAAAACAATTATGTGGATACGGTAATTCAACTGCCTGACAATCTGTTCTTTGGCGTCACCATCGCCGTCTGTATCATTGTCCTAAAGAAAAACAAGAGTGAAGCCAAGACCTACTTTATCGATGCTTCTAACGAGTTCGTTCATGAGGGCAACAAGAACAAGCTTTCCGATAACAATATCAAGCGTATCCACGATGCATTTGTGGCAAAAGCCGATGAGGAACATTTCACGAGGCTGGTTGAAAACACTGCGATTGCCGAGAATAGTTACAATCTGTCGGTATCTTCCTATGTAGAACAGGAAGATAAACGGGAAATAATTGATATTGAGGAGTTAAACAAAGAAATAGCCGCTATTGTCAAAAGGGAATCCGAATTACGGCATGCGATTGATGATATTATTAAGACCCTGTAGCTTATGGAAGATTTGCAATCAATGATAAATAGGCTATGTCCTGACGGCGTTGAGTATAAACCGTTAAGCGAGGTTGGAACTTTTACAAGGGGACGCAGATTTGTGAGGGCAGATATTGTTAATGAAGGATATCCTTGTATTCATTATGGCGATTTGTATACCTATTATGGCCTTTCTGCTACCGAAACAAGGACATTTATCTCACCAGAATTGGCCAGCAAACTTCGTTTCGCAGAGAAAAATGATGTTATTATTGTCGGTGCTGGTGAAAACGACGAAGATATTGGAATAGGGTTGGCTTGGTTGGGAGATAGTTCACCCGCTGTACACGATGCCTGCTACATTTTCAAGCATCACGAGAACCCAAAGTACATTTCCTACTTTCTGCGTTCTCACGATTATCATCAGCAAATAAAGAAGTCCGTTTCCTCAGGAAAGATTTGTTCTATCTCTGCGGATGGAATTGGTAAAGCAATAATGCCTGTGCCTCCTGTCGATATCCAGAATCGGATTGTTGACATTCTGGATAGTTTTATCGATTATACTGAGAAACTAAAAGCCGAACTTTCTGCAGAACTTGAAGCGCGTCAAAAACAATATGAGTTCTACAGAGATAAATTACTGAGCTTCAATAATATAAACGGGGGGGGGTATGATATAGCCATCAATTGGATACCACTTAAAATGTGTTGTTCTATCAATAAAGGAGACTATCTTACAAAGAAAGATGCCCAAGTTGGAACCGTCCCCGTGATACTGGGAGGGCAACAACCTGCATACTATATCGACAGAGCAAACCATAGCGGTGACGCTATTGTTGTTTCTAGAAGCGGAGCATCTGCAGGATTTGTTTCGTGGTGGCACGAACCAATATTTGTAACTGATGGTTTTTTGATTGAACCGTGTGAATCCCTTCGGCATAGATTCGTTTATCACTACCTAAAAAGCATACAAGCGCAACTTAATGCTAGCAAACGAGGAAGTGGAGTGCCTCATATCACTAGTGAGATGCTGTCCAATGTCCCTATTCCGGTTATTCCACTTTCTTTACAAGATAGAATCACAACGTTATTGGATACGCTAAACGAACTATCAACTAAGTTGGTTCAAGAACTGCATACTGAAATACAAGCCAGGCAGCAGCAATATGAATACTACAGAGATAAACTACTGACTTTTAAACGAAAAGCAGTTGCATGACAAAACTGAACATCATATCCCAGAATCCGGAAAGCACGCTGGTGGCTGAATTCGTCCCCGACCAGAAACGGGAACGGAATTACCAGAGTGAGGCCATGCTAGAGGATGCCTTCATCAAGCAGCTCCAGGAGCAGGGCTACGAGTATCTCCAGATAAAAGACGAAAAGGCTCTCATTACCAACCTTCGTCACCAGTTGGAGAAACTCAACAACCACCATTTCTCTGATGAGGACTGGGAGGCTTTCTTCCGGATTCATCTGGCCAACCAGAATGAAGGCATCGTAGAGAAAACCAATACCATTCAGAACGACTTCGTGAAGGTGGCCACAATGACCAAGACGGATGGCAGTTCCATCTTCAGGAACATCAGGCTCATCGACAAAGACGACATCCACCGCAATTCCTTGCAGGTCATCAACCAGTATGTAGTGGAAGACGGCTCCCGGCCCAACCGATATGATGTAACTATCCTAGTGAACGGCTTGCCCCTAGTTCACGTTGAGCTCAAGCGCAGGGGTGTTGACCTCAAAGAGGCCTTCAACCAGATTAACCGCTACCAACGAGACTCCTTCTGGGCGGGTTCCGGGCTCTTTGAATATGTCCAGCTCTTTGTCATCACTAACGGCACATTTACAAAATACTACTCCAATACCACCCGGAATGCTCATGTTCGCAAAACTCAGGAACTCCGGGCAAAGAACTCCCAGAAGACATCCGGAAGTTTTGAGTTTACCTCCTATTGGGCTGACGAGAAGAACAATCCCATCTATGACCTGGTGGATTTCACAGCCACCTTCTTTGCAAAGCACTCTCTTCTGAATGTCCTCACACGCTTTTGCGTGTTCACTGCAGAAAAGGAACTGCTGGTGATGCGGCCGTACCAGATTGCGGCCACTGAGAAGATTCTCCAGCGCATCCTGATTGCCACCTACGACAAGAAAAAACTCGGCACTCTTGCAGCCGGAGGCTACATCTGGCACACCACCGGAAGCGGCAAGACGCTCACATCCTTCAAGACCGCCCAGATTGCATCCAAAATGCCGGAGATAGACAAGGTGCTTTTTGTGGTGGACCGCAAGGATCTGGACTATCAGACAATGAAGGAGTATGACCGTTTCGAAAAGGGTGCTGCCAATTCCAATGCTAATACGGCTATCCTTCAGCGTCAACTGGAGGATCCCAATTGCCGGATCATCATCACCACCATCCAGAAGCTGAGCCGTTTTATCGCCAAGAATAAAAAGCATCCGGTATATGACTCCCACGTGGTCCTGATTTTCGACGAATGCCATCGCTCTCAGTTCAACGAGATGCACGCAGCCATCACCAAGGCATTCAAGCGGTACCATATGTTCGGATTCACCGGAACGCCGATTTTTCCGCAAAATTCCAGCAGCAACGGCCTGCCTAATCTCAAGACCACTGAACAGGCCTTCGGTGACCGGCTTCACAGCTATACCATCGTCAACGCCATCAACGACCAGAACGTACTGCCTTTCCGCATAGACTATATCAAGACGATGAAGGAAAAGGAGGGCGTCCGGGAAGACCAGGTATGGGGCATTGATACCGACAAAGCCTTTATGTCGCCGGAGAACATTACTAACGTCACCCGGTACATCCTGGAGCACTTTGATCAGAAAACAAAGCGGAATTCCTTCTACAAACTCAAGGAAAAGCGGGTCGGTGGCTTCAACTCGATTCTTGCCACATCCTCCATTCCGGCTTCCATCCTCTACTACAACGAGTTTATTAAGCAGATGGAATCGCTGCCGGAAGACAAGAAGCTGAAGATTGCACTCATTTACAGTTATGGCCAGAATGAGGCGGAGCTGGAGCAGGAAGGCTTCATGACAGAGGAGAACTCAGATGATACGGCCGGACTGGATGCCACTTCCCGTGATTGTCTGGAGAAGGCCATCCGGAATTACAACGAGATGTTTCATACCAGCTTTGACACATCTTCCGAGAAGTTCCAGAACTACTATAAGGACCTCTCGATGAGGATGAAGAACCGAGAAGTTGACCTTCTTATTGTGGTGAACATGTTCCTCACCGGATTTGACGCCAAGACGCTCAACACCCTCTGGGTAGACAAGAATCTGCGGATGCATGGTCTGCTTCAAGCATTCTCCCGCACCAACCGCAAACTCAACTCGGTCAAGACCTTCGGCAACATTGTGTGCTTCCGCAATCTTGAAGAGAATACCAACGAGAGCCTTGCCCTGTTCGGTGATGAGAAGGCCGGAGGCATCGTGGTACTTCGCAAATTTGAGGATTACTACAGCGGTTTTGATGACGAAAACGGCAAACACCATCTTGGCTATGAGGAACTGGTGGATGAACTGATCCGTGAGTTCCCGGTAGGGCAACCCATTGTACTGGAAGAAAAGCAGAAGGCTTTTGCAAAACTGTTCGGAAATCTGCTCAAGGCGGTGAACCTGCTGCAATGCTTCGATGAGTTCAAAGATAAGGTGCTCATCAGTGAGCGGGACATGCAGGATTACCAGAGCATGTACATTGATGTGTATAATAAATTCCGGGGCCGCGAAAAGCACGATAAGGAAGATATCACGGAAGACCTGGTATTCGAAATCGAGCTGGTTAAGCAGGTGGAAGTCAACATTGACTACATCATGCTTCTTGTCACGAAATATCACAGCGAACATACCGGAAATGCGGAAATCCGCCTGTCGATCTCCAAGGCCATCGATTCCAGTATTGAGCTCCGGAACAAGAAGGATCTCATCGAGAACTTCATTGATTCGCTCACGCCGGAAGTAACAGATGTTGATGTCGTCTGGCATGAATACATTGAGCGGCAGAAGGAACAGGAACTTGAGAGCATCATTTCTGAGGAAAGACTCAAGCCGGAAGAGACTCGCAGATTCATCGAGGCATCCTTCCGCGATGGCGCAATCCGGGAAAATGGCACGGACGTGGCGTCCATCCTTCCACCGATGTCCCGTTTCAGTAAAGACAGGGCCACCAAGAAAGAGACTGTTCTAAGTCGCCTCAAAGCCTTCTTCGAGAGATTCAGAGATATCATTTAACCCAAACTGAAACATGGGTTCTGACATCGGTATCATAATTCCGTGTGAGTTTCACGAAGTCCGCAATAAACGAAAGGCGGAAGCGTATCTGCGTAGGGTCGCTAATTCATTACAAGACACTCTTAAAATAGAGGGGGTTGTTACCCTTATGAACGATGATTATTGTGATGGTACTCCTTTAAAAGAAGAGTGGCCGGATTATTTGCCGGAGATTTGGGTTCCAACCTATGACGCAACAATTTATTTGGCTGATGGCTTCTGGTATATGTTTAATGGGTTCCGTTATCACCAGTTAGTTTATCCACCCGGGACGCAGAGGCTACGATATGACATCTTCGACATTGTACGAGCCCTTGGACAAAATGAGGCCTGGTATTGCTCAGAGTACGATATAGATGATTCTGTGGGAATAGAGAACTACACGCTGGAATCCTGGCTTGCTAAAGCAAAGAATTCTGATGATGGCATTACTGAGTATGATGTTACTGCTTTGATACGCGAAGGGGAATCCTTGTGGGATAACCAGAGGCGCTATTACCACGACTCGTTTACCGATGTGTTTTCTCTGTTTGAGGAAATGAAGGAACGATATGCTCCCTATAGGCTATTAGGCCTTTCTATTGACAAGGAAAAGCAGGTAAGAGTTGAAGAAAATGGTATTGTTAAAGCGGTTCCGGCATTATTCAATGATTTGTCTAATATCAGTTAGAAATGGTATTCCTCGTTGAATCCATCATAGCCTGCGCGCTTTTCACGCTTTTCGTGTTCCTGATGTCCCGGGACCCGATAAAGAGTATCTTCAACTATCCTCCGGCCATCATTGAGCGTTGCGACAAGCTGGGATTGGTGGATGCCAGCAATAAGCCGGGAGGAGTCGGCTTCTACGTGAAGAAACTGACAGCCATGGCCATCTTTGGCGTTCTGCTGGGCCTACTGGTACGATGCGTCAATGGCTGCACCACGTTCTGGTGCGGATGCCTTACCGCGTACGCCCTGTGGGTGGTGGTAAACTGGTTCGACGCCATTGTACTGGACTGCATCTGGTTCTGCAAAGACAAGCACTTTGTAATTCCCGGGACGGAAGATATGGTTGCCGATTACCACGACTACTGGTTCCACATTAAGGGGGCTCTCATCGGGATGCTCCTGGGAATTCCTGCAGCACTGGTTGCAGGACTAATGACTTTATTGTTATAGAATTCTATGGACAAGAACCGTCTAACTCGCCTGGCCAACATCGCCAAAATATTCCAACTGGTCACAACGGCCACATCGGCCTTTGCCATTACGGGGTATTATATCGACAACCAGCCCTTGTTCATTTCCTGCGCCATCGTGAGCGCTGTGCTATCACTCGGCCTGATTGTGGGCCTGGTCGTATCCACGCGTCATATTTCCTGGTTGGCCTGTTTTGTTCTCATCTTGGTTTCCGTGCTCATCCTTATTATAGGGATGCTCATTGACCGTTCCTGGATGCCGGGCTTCCTACTTGGCGCATCCATCTTGGGCCTGATGATCCTGGGCTTCGGAAAGGTCACCAGCTACTTGTTCACCAGTAGGATGAAGATGCTCAGGGAAAAGTATGGCGACGAGATGGACGAGGAAGATGATGACGAGATGGAGGAAGAGGACCTTCGCTCTTACGAATTGCCGGAAGGACTGGTGGAGCGTGTCAAGAAAATGGAGGATGCTTCCAAGCAAGTGGACGCGATGCTGAAGCTTCTTAATCAAGGCATCGACCGTTACACGCAGTTACAATATGATATCGAACTGCTACGGCATTATATGGATTCCAAACAGTGGATGGAGGACTTCGAGGCAGATGAAGCCGGGAAACTCCCCAAGGATATGCCGCGTGGCGTCTTGTCGGAAGACGGCCTCTTCAATCTGCTGAACCGGGTGGAAGACGTGGAAGACCGTTTTCTTGACATCGTGAGGGAGTTTGCCCTCGAAGGGGAAGAGGAGTAATCTGTGCCCCGTATCATCTTTCATATCGATGTAAATTCCGCGTTCCTTAGCTGGAGCGCGGTTAAGCTTGTGATGGAAGGTAAACCGGATATCCGTTTGGTGCCGTCAGTTGTATCGGGAGATCCCAACGACCGCAGGAGCATCATTACGGCCGCCTCGATACCAGCCAAGAAACTGGGCATCAAGACGGCGCAGCCGGTTTCGATGGCGCTGCGTACCTGTCCGTCCCTGGTACTGGTCCGGGGCGACTGGGAGTGGTATAAGCGCTGCTCGGAAGGGTTTATCTCGATATGCCGTTCTTATTCGCCAGTATTGCAGCAGTTCTCCATTGATGAATGTTTCATCGATATGAGCCTGCGCTGCACGCCGGAGAATGCCGTGGCCATGGCCATTCGGCTCAAGGACCAGGTCAAGAACTCGCTGGGCTTTACGGTAAACGTAGGCATCGGCAGTAACAAGCTGCTGGCTAAGATGGCCTCAGACTTCGAGAAGCCGGACAAAGTACACACCCTCTGGGATTACGAAGTACAGGAAAAGATGTGGCCGCTTGGCGTGCGTGACCTGCTTTGGGTGGGGAAGAAGACGGAGGAGCGTCTGACTGCTTACGGCATCCATACCATCGGCGACCTGGCCAAGCTGGGGATGGGGTCGCTGACGCGGCTGGTCGGCCAGAAGTTCGCACTTCAGCTGCACGAGAACGCCAACGGCCGGGATGATTCGCCGGTGGAGACAGAGGTGGCCGAGGCCAAGAGCTACAGCGCCGAGAGGACTTTCCCCAAAGACTATATCGACCCCAAGGACATTGATCGGGCGCTATTCAACGTGGCCTGCATCGTGGCGCACCGCATCCGCCGGGATGACTTCCGGGCTTCCACAGTGTCGATGTTCATCAAGTACAAGGATTTCACCGTAGCGCAGAAGCAGACCTCGCTTTCCCAGCCTACAGACATTACAGCGGTCATCCTGAATGAGGCCCGGCGTATGCTGACAGAAGTTTGGGACGGAGTAACACCCATCCGGCAGGTGGGCCTGGGCGTTTCAAAGCTGACGCACGAAAGCTGTGAGCAGATGTCCCTGTTCGAGGACCCGAAGTTGGAGTACTACCGCGAATGGGACCGTCAGTACGATGAACAGCGTGCCCAGGCAGAAGATGCCAGGATGCTGGCTTATGAGCGGAAGGTGACGCCTGTTGAAACGCCCCCGCTGCCCACTGAGGCGCCACCTGCACGTGCTCGCAGACAGTATTCCGGAGCAAGTCCGGTCAGAAGGTCTATGCCCAAAGACGATGCCCTGGTTTTTACTTATGATTCCGGTGAAAAGGCTCTTGCAGCTGCCAAGAAAGCTATCAAGGGGCATCCGGCATACCGTTTCCATCGGGCAACGCTTCCAGACGGAACAGATTGCTTCGAGGTAGTGGAAGACCAGAAAGTCCTGGAGCGCCACTGCGTAAAACACTCTGTGTAGTAAAACAATCGACAAATCCAAATCATTGCAAACATTGCAAAGATTTGTCGGTCTGTTCAGCCTGTTATATCTTTGCATAACGTCCGGGCGAAAAGTTGCAACGGAAGAGCGAATTCTTGGCGAAAAGTTGCAAAAATATATTGAAATACCGGGCGAAAAGTTGTAAATTTGCATCGGGAAAACGCTTGTAATATGCTGAATAGAAAGATTTTCGACAGTCTGGAGACTTGGTATAAGGGAGATAGGGCAAAAGCCCCCCTTTTGGATGGAGCCCGCCAGGTGGGTAAAACCACAACAATCCGCGAGTTTGCACGCCGTCACTATAAGCACTTTATTGAAATCAACTTCGTAAAACGAAAGAGTGCGAAAAAAGCTTTTGACGGGGATTTGGACACCCATACAATCATTATGAACCTTTCGGCAATGGGCTATGGCCCCTTTGTCAAGGGTGAGACGCTTGTTTTCTTTGACGAAATCCAGGATTGCCCCGGGGCCCGCACTGCCATCAAGTTCCTTATGGAAGAACACGAGTATGACTTTATCGAATCCGGTTCCCTCTTAGGGATCAATTACAAGGGTGGCGAAGACGAAGAGGAGGAAGAACAGCAGAAGCAAGCACAGGAAGATGAAGACGATATCGTGGCATCTTACCCCGTCGGATTCGAGGAGCGGATAAACATGTATCCCCTTGACTTTGAAGAATTCTTATGGGCGGTTGGCATCACACAAGAGGTGATAGATACCCTGAAAGAATGCTATGTAAAAAGAACGCCCGTTCCAGCGCTGATTCATGAACAGATGATGAAGTATTTCCGTCAGTATTTGGTTGTTGGAGGAATGCCTGAGGCCGTTCAGAAGTTTGTCACTGACGAAGATTTTCAGAAGGTGGTTTCAATTCAGAAGAGCATTGTTGACAGTTACCGCGATGATATTTCCAAATATGCCGGGAAGGAGAAAGTTCTTGTGAAACGTGTCTTTGATGCTATTCCGTCCCAGCTTGCAAAAAAGGATAAACGCTACGTCCTGGCGGATTTGGAGAAAGGCGCCTCACGGCGGAAGTATGCGGACCCCACGCAGTGGCTCATCGATGCCGGAGATGCATATTACTCGTTCAATACTACTGAGTTCAAGCTTCCTTTCAGCACTACGGAGAACAGGAAACTGTACAAGTTATTCCTGGTGGATACCGGGCTCCTAACTTATATGAGCCTTCCCAAGATGCAATTCCAGGTCATGAATGGAGACATTCACATCAACGAGGGCGCTCTGACGGAGAATTTCATTGCCGGGGAGCTGGTCAAGAAAGGAATTCCTCTTCATTACTATGATCGCCAAAGCAAGCAGGAACTGGATTTCATATACAAGTGGGAGACAGGAATTGCTGTGCTGGAGGTGAAATCGGGAGAAGAATTCAAGGATCACAAGTCCTTGGATGCGATACTCCGCAACAGTCCGGACAAGGTCTCGCGAGCTATGGTCTTTTGCCGGGAGAATCTTTTCGTAGAAGACAAGATAACATACTATCCGCTTTACATGGCAATGTTCCTATAAAAAGGGCAAGCCCCTGCAGAAGGCCTGCCCTGGCAGATTGTCCAGATCCCCTGCAAGGAAGAGACAATCTGTATGCGGCTGCGTTCTGCTTATGACCAAGAGAGGAAACGAAAAAGGATTCAGGCTCCCACTCCCGGCCACCTGCCACGGTAAACTCGAGAAGTGGTACAAACGCCTGAATCCTTAAGATTGCAGACGCCTGTCCACCTTTGAACTCGAGTTTTCTTAAATCGTGGCAGGATTTACGCCGGTTCAAAAGCGTTCAAACGCTTGTGTATGTCTTTACAAAGTATTTCTGCTTGTAACTGTTGCAAATTTAAGCATTTTCTGTCATTTGGCGAAATCGGCCTTCACGATTTTTGCTCCTGTGTCAGAAAGTGACAATTTCACGCCTTATCTTTACGTCACGAATTGTTTGGAGCATCACACCGTAAGCAAGCATTTGCATCGTGAGATGACACGAAACGGGGCTGGCTTGCAGGGATGCACGCCAGCTTTCGCGCATAATTGGGAACACTAAAACTATCAGGTATATGAGTGACCAGTACCATCGTGATGTAAGGCCTGGCTGACGGCCGGGCATACTGCGATTCCGAATAGTGCACTTTAACCCGCTATGTACATAGCCTTTCAGCCACCGGTGTGAACCCAAAACAATTCGTCAATGAAAACAAAACGTAAGTTTGGGGAAACCCAGATCCCCTGCAAAGGAAAAGTGATTATCCAACATCTGGATATTGCAAGAAGGCTTTTGATAGCGTTACCCTTTACGAAAGAAGTGCAGCTAGCAGCCGTCGAAGAACAGTCCCGCACCATAGAGGCCTCCATTGTGGAAGTGGCCACATTGTGCTCAGGCAGCGAGTATTGGCACCAGTTGCACAAATTTCTCGAAGAAGCCGGTATCGAGGTGACGCAAGAGTTCTGTTGGATGAAAACCTATCTCGACCGCGTGATGGACGAGAGTCCTGCTGAGGCTAAACGAACTTAGCCGAATGTTAATTTCCCGGGCCCGGGATTAATAGCATTGAAATAGAAAAAGCGGAGACCTTCACAGGCGTCCGCTCCCGGTAGTTTAATGTTTAATACTTATGAAAAAAACTTTAGAGGTTTAGGTTGGTTTATATCGTTATCTCGAATGTCACAGGGCCTTCCCATTCCATCACAGTGATTGTGAACGAATGGGCAGGAAGGTCGCAGAGGATGGAAACGTCGCCAAGGCTTTCCTTAGTCCAGTCGAATCCGGCCTTGCGGATAAGTTCTCCAAGAGGTATCGTATCAACGATTTCTCCTTGATCCATGAGCCTGAGAGTGAGCGACTCGTCCTTCTGGCGCGGAACACGGAGGGCATATCCCCGGTTTTCGTCAGCAAGTGGTTCCGGCGTGCAACAGAAAACACCTTCCACGGGCTTCAATGTGTGGATATCAGCTCCCGAGACGGTCCCGGCCACCTCAAGGTCATAGCTAGCCCGGCCGTCATCTTCCTCTTTGAAGTCTATGTACACTGTAGCGAACTGTTTTTCCAGTTCCACTCCTGCATAAGCGAATTCTCCATCCGTTTCCAGCGGTATCAGTTGGGCAAACAGTTCATTCATCTGTTGTCCCTCGGGGACAGTGAAGTCACCGACGCTAGCCACCAGGTCCACGATTCCCCTCGGAACCATATGGTCCTCAAGACCGCCCTGATGGTTGTCAAGTATTCTTTGATTACCGTACCATGCGCTTAAAGAGACGGCTTTGTCTGCTATTACAGTAATCCAACAAGGACAGTCACTGCGGTCTTCTTTGACCGAACAGGAAACCAGGGCCGCCAGCCCCAGAATTCCAATTATTATCTTCCGTCTCATAGCACCAGATTGTCTATTTCGGCCACGTTGCCGTGGACACGCCATTGTTCTTCAGAGGCACTTGCCTTGGTGACTTGGCCGCCCCTTACCCACGTGTTCGCATACTCCGACGGTTCACCGGCAAGGGTGATGTTGTTAATCTTATAGCACATGTTCGGATTCAGGCCGGTAATCATCTTGGAGTAGAAGTACAACGTGCCGTTAATCTTCACGGCCAGTACCAGGCGAAGTTCGTTGTTCTGGGATTCATCGCCGTAGGTGGGCTCGGTGAACCATGCGTTGAACTTAGTGGGAAGGGTGTAGAAGGCCCTGTTTACGCTGAATGGACCCAGGGAGCCATCGTACTCATCGCACAGTTTCCCGGCATTCTGCGGCAGGTAGGCATTGGTGTCCCAGGTCTGCTGCGAAAGGGCGACAAGTGATGCCGGAGCCGTTAAGTTGATACT
>Ga0310695_10010174_pt1 | contig 13841 bp, 18 predicted proteins | sample RumenRJG_04DNA_FD_203882 | JGI IMG/M metagenome (GOLD analysis project Ga0310695, IMG submission 203882) | Bovine rumen microbial communities from Lethbridge, Alberta, Canada - RJG_04 (v2) (version 2) | ecosystem: Host-associated > Mammals > Digestive system > Stomach > Rumen | place: Canada... | reverse complement strand
TGAGAAGCCCGGTGCTTAAAACTGTCTACACTGACAATGAACCGCAAGGACTTATTTGCGGACAAAACGCACTGTCGGAATATGGGATGCTGCTGGAAGCCAATCACAAGATGGTTGCTATCGGCCCCAAGGAGTACAGAGCCATCAAACAGTCTACAGATCCCACGCACGGTGAAAATGAGGTACAGGTGTGGATGTACAATCCAGGCAACCTTGCAAAGAATTTTCTCGTTGATAAATTGTCCCTATATTTATCCCTGAGAGACAGTAGCGATGAACGTGTACAAAAAGAACTGAAATCATTGATAGAAGAAATGACATGGTTAGAGGATTAGATATATTCAGAGAGTTCTTCTCCGGGATGGAGAAGAACTACATAATCATTGGTGGTACAGCCTGCAACATCCATGAAGAGGCAATGCAGCAGGAGCCGCGCGCGACAAAGGATATTGACATGATTCTGATTGTGGAGGCACTGTCAGATTCCTTTGTCTGTCGGTTCTGGGAATTCATCAGTGCCGGCGGTTATATGCAGCGTCAACGCGGAGAATCCATCAATGAGGAGAAAAAAGGCCGTAGTCACGAATATTTCCGCTTTATCAAGCCCGAAAATAAAGATTTTCCAAAGCAGATTGAGTTGTTTTCCAGGAACATTGGCATCCTGAATGCTCCTGAGGATGCACACATCACGCCCATACCTGCAGGAGAGGATCTTTCCAGTCTGTCGGCCATCCTCATGGATGATGATTACTACAATTTCACAATTAGTCATAGTAACCTTGTAGATGGGGTAAACTTTGCAAATCCTGAGAGCCTGATATGCTTGAAAGCAAAGGCCTTTCTTGATATGACCAGAAGAAAGGCCGAAGGAGAAGATGAAGATCAGGATGATATCGAAAAGCACAAGAAAGATGTCTTTCGGATAATTCCAACATTGTCAGAAGACATTCGATTCTCACTTCCCCCAAAAATGAGGACAGATCTGAGTCTTTTCCTTGATACAATTGAAAAAGAACTGCCAGGGAAAGAGCTGTTTAAAGCGATGAAACTCCCCCGCCTCAATGCCGAAGAACTGGTGGAGAAGATTAGGAAGGTTTTTCAATTATGAGAATTCAATTTGCATCAGACCTTCATTTGGAATTTGCCGACAACTGGCGCTTCCTAAAGCAACACCCGCTTGAAAAGACGGGTGATATACTGGTGCTGGCCGGGGATATCGGCTATCTGGGAGATGATAACTACATGACGCATCCTTTCTGGGACATGGTGGCAGAGCAATACGAACAAGTACTTGTAGTCCCTGGAAATCACGAATTTTATAAGTTCTATGACATAGCCACGTTGGAGGATGGCGAATTAATACAGATTCGGCCTAACGTAAAGGTCTACTACAATGCTGTGGTGGCCATAGGTGGGGTTGAGTTGATTCTCTCGACACTGTGGGCTCATATTCCGTTGCAGGAAGCTTTCGCAACAGAGTCCGGAGTTACTGACTTTCATAGGATTATGTTTGGGGACAACACTCTTTCTTTTGTTGACTTCAACAAAGAGCATGACCGATGCGTAAGTTTCCTTAAGAAGGCTTGCTTATCGGCTAAGGTACGGCAAAGGGTCATCGTTACCCATCATGTTCCCTCGTTCATGCTCTCATCTGCCGACTTCAAGGGGAGCCGCATCAATGGCGCTTTTGTGTCAGAGATGTATGACTTCATTGAAACCTGCGGGGCCGATTACTGGATTTATGGGCATTCGCACAGGAATATTGACCACCTGATTGGGAAGACACAGTGCGTTTCCAACCAACTGGGATATGTGTTCTCTGGCGAGCACGAGTCGTTCAACCCTGGGCGCTATATTGAATTATAATCTACTTTGTAAAGTAGTTACTCTTCTCCAAGATACTTTTTGACGGCAGCCCTCACCTCTGGGCTTACGTCTTTTAGCAATTCTTGGGTGAAATATCCTCCCTTCGCAACTTCCACGCGGACTCCGGGATCGGGGTCATTCACTAGTTTGTCCACACCGTATCCCATTTTGGCCATTCTGATTCGGTCTTCAACGTTATCGGAATCGACCAAAGCGTCAGTGTCACTGAACGATCCATACAGGAAGTCGTCATCAATTACTCTACCAAGGACGACACATTTCTTAGGGGTTATTTTTCTATCTTCCATATTTGTATTTTTCGGCAAATTTAACCGGGCTTTCCGCAAAAATCTAGCAGAAGCTATTTTATGACGGAAATATTTCGACAAATTGTCTGGCCGAGTTGGAATTCTTGTCCGGCCGTTGCGTGGATGTGGCCGAAAAGGTGGTATTTGGGCTTTGACTTAAGGACAAAGTTAAGGATTTCAAGACTGCCCATTTCCTCGTCCAGAATGCCGTACGGAGGCATATGTGTGACAAGGATATCCAAGTCCTTAGGGATATCCTCATCTGCTATGATGGAATTGCCGGAGATGGCGCCGATGACTACGCCGTCGCAATCCTCGACGCCATCCTGCAGCACCGTGATGCCCTTTACGGCCATCATCTTTTCTTTTTCATCTCCTTTGCCGACCTCGAAAGAGAGTTCGTGGTTTCCAGGGACGAAGAGCTTCCATTTGGCGGGAAGTGCCGAGAACCAAGCAATGAAGTCGTCATACTCCCCTCCCTTCAGATCATCTTCCACGGCATCACCGGCACAGATAATGATTTCTGCCTCCTCCGGCACCTGAAGATCACGATGGTGACCGTGGGTGTCGGAGAAGGCGAAAATATATGTTTTACCTACATACAAGTCCATTATTATCGCTAAAAGTCCAGGTACTTCCTCTTGAACTCACTATAGTATTCGCCGAGAGCCCCTCCTTCCGCTATCATAGCATCTATAACCGTATCAGCATAGATAACATGGATATAGGGTAGAATTACCTGTTTACATTGTGAAAGGACATCCTCTAACGGCTTATTCAGGTCCGCCCTGAAAGCCGGGAACAAAAAGCAGATGTGCTGGCCGGGATTCACGACAGTATATAGGATATTTCTCCAGATTTGATAATACTCAAATAACTGGGATTCAACTATCGGGATACAGGCTGCTTTTTTCAGATTCGGCCCGAAAATATTATCGTATTTCCAATGATGCTTTTCTGTAATCTCTTTGGGTTTCCCGAAATCATTCTCAGAATACTTCACCTCCACGCTGACGGTCGGGGACCCGGGTAATCCGGGCATATAGAAGTCAAAGTGAGTCTCTTCCTTCTGGTCTTTCACAACTTCAAAATCACATGCATCATAATCGACCCCATCGCAAAAACCGCCTAATGCCGAAAGCCTCTTCTCTTTGATGAGCGGAATGAAGAAATTGACCGCAAAGGCCTGTGAGGAGGTCATGTGACAGAAGTCATCCCGCAACTCGCCCTTCTCTTTAATTCTCTTAATACATGCGAGAAACTCTTTGTCGTACTGCCCGCCTATAAGGTTCCGCTCCGGGGAAACGAATATATGGTCTTTAGCCGAGCCTTTCCATTGTCCACATTCAAGGTCGCCCAGAACCTCCTGTTTGTATTTCACAAGATGCTCCTTCATCTCCTTCCGTGGGTAGCCCGACTTGTTCTCGTAGTCATGAATCCACCTCTGATCAGCAGGTTCCAGGGCGAAACCGCCACCGGAAAGGGTATCTCCAACCTTATACTCCTCTTTCGGGAGTTTCGCGGAGTGATAACCTTGTTCCTCGTCCAGCAGTAGAAACCTGGCATTTTGCGGTCCATTCGCTATCCTGTCAACAATCTTGTATTCCATAGAGTTACTGTTTTGATTCATTGTGATAGTATTGATACAACTTAGCGGCCGTCTCTGCCAGTCTCTTTCTAAGGGATGTCGGTTCTAGAACTTCCACCTTGTCTCCAAACCCGAGCACATCCTGTATGAAGTCATAATCGGGAGCCAACTCATATGAGAACATGCTGTAGTCACGGTGGCTTTCCATCTCCACCTGGCTTGAATGCAACGGAAGGGAGCGGAAATAGCGCACCTGCTTTCCATACGCCTTGATAAGCACCTTCTGCGTCTTCATGTCATCATACTTTCGTACGCCGTAGATTGTCTTGAACCACTCTCGCGCATTTATCTCTTCCGGCATCTTAAACGTGTCGGAAAGGACTTCTACTGAAAGCATTCTGTCAAGAGCATACATATGCGGCTTGCGGTCCTTGTCGTAATCTTTGTGTCCATATAGATACCAGCGTCTCTTGAACTCACGGATGAAATAAGGCTCAATATCGAAGAACCGGTCTTCTTCCATTCGGTAGCCCTTGTAGTGAACCCGAAGCACCCTGTTATCGCGGATGGCCTGGATAATGCTCGCCAGGAACTGATGGCTGGAAGGAACATCCTCAAAGATAATCCTGTCTTTGATACTGGCGCTCTCGTTCAGAAGGGAGTTCATACTAAGCGCATCCAGCATCCAGGAACGGAGGCCGTTTCCGTCCAAGTCATCGTCATTCTCGATATAATATGTATTGTTCCTGCGGTCGCACGTGATGTCTATCCCGAAGATATCGGCAATGGCGGCCACGTGGTTCGCGAAGGTGCGCGGAGCCAGGTCCCGGCCATCTTCATTAACGGCACTGCGTTCCCATAACTCCCTCAGCTGGGCCAAAGTAAGTGGCCCACGGCTCTGGAGCGTTTCCAGAAGCCAGATGTACGATTTGAAATAATTCTTTGCCATAACTAACCACAAAGATAGCCAAATCTTCGGCAAAAAAGTGGCAGATATAAAAAATTTTGCATCTGCCGGATTTTTGCAGAAGCGCCTGATAAATTTGCAGCAGTTTTAATTCTTTGAAATATGAAATTAGCTATCGTGGGTTCTCGCACATTTGAGAACTATGACCTCGTCTGCGCCGAGGTCGCCAAGATTCAGGAGACGCAGAATGTTGATTTGATTGTATCGGGCGGAGCCAAGGGTGCCGACACCCTCGCGAAGAAATTCGCTGCTCTTCACAAGATTCCATTGATGGAGTTTTGCCCGGATTATGACCGCTACGGACGGGGCGCTCCTCTCCAGCGAAACACGCTGATCGTTAGGAATTCTGATGTAGTACTTGCCTTCGTGGCCGCCACCTCCAAGGGGACCTGGGACACCATCCGGAAGGCCCAGGCCTCCGGGAAGAAGGTTATCATTGTGAGGGTATAGGAGCGTGGATATCAAACAATTAGAACCCAAAGAGAAAGTTATCACTTTCTTTGGCGAAATAAAGAGTGCTAGTGTAGAGTCGGCCATCAAGGAGATTGCCAAGATCAATCTCACTGACCAGGCTTACACCAGGCAATGCGCTCAGTGGGCTGCTGAGAACAAGCTCTCTCCCATGCCGGTCTCCCTAACCCCCATCGAGTTCTACCTTTCCACATGCGGTGGAAGCTGTTACGACGGTCTGTCTCTATATGATGTCATAGAAGCTTCTAAAACTCCTATTGAGGTTATTTGCGCCGGAAAAATTATGTCCATGGGTATTATAGTGGCCCTGGGAGCCAAGGCCCGGAAGGGATATCGCAATACTACTTTCATGATTCACCAGGTGTCCGGCGTATCATTCGGAACGCTCCGGGGTATGGAGGAGACCGTGGTGGAAGTTGGGCGCATCAACAAGATGCTATTCGACATCATCAAGTCAAAGACTAAGGTAACAGAGACACAACTTAACGAAGTCATTCAGCAGAAGAAAGACTGGTTCATTTCGGCCGATGAAGCCCTGGAACTCGGCATTTTGACGGAGATTCTCTAACGGATGGAGTGGAGATACTCAAAATACGCTACGTTAAGATAGGTGGTGCCTCCAAGCATCGCCTCTCTTTTTAGTCCATCCTCGTGGATGTGGCCAAAGATGTGGTATTTAGGCCTGGCAGTCCCCATAGCCAGGAACAGGTACTTGTCTCCCATCCCTCTGTCTAGATAACCCCAGGCTGGGCCGTGGGTGATAAGGAAATCAATGTCTTTAGGGATATCCGGCAGCGCTTTCAGATAGGGCCTGGCCGGGACGCTGTAGAACTTAATCATGACTTTTTATTTAAGACACTGTCAAAGAAACGGACAAGATTGTCATATTGGCCAGTCCTGCATACTTTATGAACAAAGACATCCCCTTCTGCATACACCTGTGCTTCACCTCCGAAACCATAAAACTGGTAACCGAGGCTTTTGTAATATTCCTGAGGATGTATATGCCAACAACCATTTTTCCGAGCCCAGTTCTCCAGGTCGGATTCTTGGTCCATAGCTGTTTCTAACTCTGATTCCGGGTTGTATGGAGCCTCTGGTACTGGGCGACCATATCTTCCCAAGACAACGGATCCTTCGCCCAGGAGGCGACCTCCCGCTTCAAATCCTCGCTGAAACGCTGGATCATATCGAAATCTATTGAATGCAGTTCCGGCATTGTTCACAGCATAAATTGTTTGACTACGCAATAATAGCGTTTAATTGATAAACTCCCAAATTGTACTCTTAAAAACTCCATCTAATTCAAAAGCGTAGTCAGTTGACACTTTTGGTGTTGGTAAAATCCACGTTCATAGGCGGGCGGTGCAGGTTCCAAAACAGGGGCTGAACCTGCGCCGCGAATCGGCCTTCTACGTTGCTCTGGTGGCACAGGTTTCGGGCAGCAAGGGATACATCCACGCACAGCGGGCGGTTACTGAGCAACAACTGGGATGATTTTTGCATCTATGTAACTGAAAAACAAACCATAACCATGAAACCGAAGAAGAAACAGAAGGAACTGCGGATCACGGAGGCGGACTTTATGCTCGCCAACCGCATGGCGGCCCGGATGGAAGAGATAGCCGAGCACGGGAGGCCGGTTTCAATGCGATCGGCGCTCCACAAATCAAAGAAGGTCTATGACCGCAAGCGTCTGAAAAGGGCAGGCATCACGAACGATGACTGTCCTTTTCTGTTTTTCGGGGCCAGGTGGTGATGTGGAGGCCGTAGCGGAGGTTCATGTAGATGCGGAGGGTTTGCCAGCAAAGGAGGTGAAGGCCGCTGTCGAAGTCCAGAAACCAGTTGCGGTCCATATAGTAGTGCATCATTTCGTGGATGAGGACGTTCTTGAGTTTGGCGTCGGTCCACTTGAGTGACTTGGTATCGCGGATGCTGATGAGGGGCTCCCCTTCCCGGGTATGCCTGTAGGATCCGTGGATGGACCCGTAGGACCATTTGCCGATTTTGAAGCGGGGCATCTTCAGGCTGCCATGGAAATACAGCCTGTTGTACTCGGCAAAGCGGTTCTGCAAATCTTCGATGGTAATCTTCATGTCATAAGTATATACCGGGCGCACTGAATAACCTTTCTCCTTTCTTAACAACTTTTAACATCTTTCGTTTGACGGTTTCGAGTGAGGCCGCTATCTTTGTGGCGTGGTTTGCAAGTAATTGATTATTAAATAATTAAATAGTTCGTTACTATAATATGATTTGTGATTATCAGACAAATAAGGTTTATTTGGCGGAGGGGATCAAGGGATATCCTAAGGTGGCGGAGAATCTATTATCTGCGTTGTATAAGGAGGGCGTGGAGACAGAATATCTCCCCCATTCCAAGTCCAAGAAGCACGTGTGGGCGCGGGACTATATGCCCATTCAGTTGGAGGAAAACCTGTTCCTGAAGTACGTATATAATCCGGACTATCTGAAATCGGCACCAGACTACATTCCGCCTTACCAGTCGATGAGCAAGAGCCTGAAACTGAAGACGAGGCCGACGATGTTTGTGATTGACGGGGGCAATGTGGTCAAGTTCCACGACTGTGTCCTGATGACGGATAAGGTGCTGGTGGAGAACTGTGTGCGGAATGAACTCGCCTTCCGGCATGCCTTGGAGGACCTTTTTGAGTGCGATGTGGTCTTTATTCCCTGGGACCGGTACGAGATGTTCGGACATGCCGACGGGATGGTACGGGCCGTCGGCAATAAGCATGTGCTGCTGAACAACTACATCGACTATGACAAGAACCTTAGGATGGAGATCCTGGAGCGTCTAACCAGGGAAGGGTTCGATGTGGAGGAACTGCACTATGACATGCCGCGGCCGTCGCGGTATTCGTGGGCCTATCTGAACTTTTTGCAGGTTCGGAACAGGATCTTCGTACCCGGGCTGGGCCTTGAAGAGGATGAGAAAGCGCTGGAACAGATTAAGGCCATTTTCCCGAGCTATCGGGTTGTAATGGTCCCCGGGTGTTTGGAGTTGGTACGGGACGGCGGGGCGCTGAACTGCGTAACTTGGAACATCAAAACTCCCCCGCCGGTGGCGGATGATGACGACTTACCGCTGTAGGATGTAATGATAAGGTTTAGTCAGGAACTGACGGTATGATTGAATCAGTTCATCCCTATCTATATCAGTGTCCACGTAGTTGTACTTGAGAATGTTGCCGACCTTCGTGTCTGCATCTTTGTTTAGTCCGAAGCGCGTTTCGACTGGTACCGGTTTACCATCCATTTCGTCACAAGGAGCCAGTTTCGGGAAGTTCTGAACGTTGCCGAAGGCGTCGAACTGGTCGAAGAGCTCGTCGCAGGATAGCATAGGGCCTTTGATGGATTCGTTCTTTCCTCCAGGGACAATCTTTTCGATTCCACGAATCAGGATGCCGCCGAAGAAAGCATTACTGGTCAAGCGTGGCTTCTTGGAATTCTTAGGGAAGAAGACGTCACTCTCAAATGTGATATCCACACCGCTGGAATGAAAGAACCAGCTTCCTGCGGTGCAGATTCGGGGATATGTGATGATGTCCTTGTGTCCGTCGTGGTACAGGTAGAATTCAATATCTGTGATCCGATACTTCGCCTCCCCTTTCTGGATTATGTAGTGTGTAAGAAGGTCTTGTGCAATGCTGGCAAAGGCTTCATTTGGGTCCTTGAAGGACTCCAGAAAGGATTTGGAGAGTTTGGCTTTCAAAGCTTCCATAGTGTTACTTTTTGTAGAAGAAGAATTTATCACGGAAGCGATCAGACATAGGTTTCATGTCTTCCCAATGGGCTTCAATGATGTGACTCTTATAGGCCGAGTCTATGAACTCTTCGACAAAGGCGTCAAAATGTTTTTTCGCGGCCACGTTCTCTTCGGGGAACAGGAAGATGACGTACTCATCACGCCAATTGGATTTGGTGAGGCGAAGTACATTGCGGAACAGTTGATAATTCTTGCGCCAGGCCGCGTCAAAAGACGGCTTTTTCTTTAAGCACACACAATTATCAATCATTCCCTCGTAAATGGTATTGAACTTCTCTTCGTGCTTTTTGTCGTTATCGCAGGTTCCGAAGCCCTGTTCTGTGTACTTAATTTCAAAATAAGCCTTGGCACCGGTTTGAGGCGCTCCAATAAAGAAGTCGAAGTTGGTGTTCTCTGCCGAGTTAGGCACATATTCAAACTCGGCCAGCCCATCTGCAAACTTCTCTGCCGGGATGCCTATTTGTGCAAGGCACTTGAGCATTTCTGGAGAAAGCTTTCTCTCTGCCGTAATCAGAGGCCGGAAGAACTCATAGCATACCACCTGAGAAGAATTCAAGTGATGCGCGTACATGTGAGGGCTAGTGAACAGATCCGGAACCACTGAATCATCCCGGATAATACACTTAACGATATTCTCCTTCTGCTTTTTGGATGCTTTTGCAGGAACATCTATTATGTGCGGATAGTACTTCTTAAACCGAGGGAAATAACCCGGACGGCCAGGATTGAACTTGGCTAAATTCTTCTGTACGGCTTCTTTGAAGCCTTCATATGTTTTGAACTGTTTCATACTTAGGAACTACTTTCGATTTCGCGGAATCTTTCTACTTCTGTCCCATCGGGGAGCGTTACCTTACTGAAGAACATGTCGTAGGGGCCTGGTAGCGGTCGCCATTGAATGACCAGACAACACGGATAGGAGCCTCTCCGTGCTTGTTTTTGCGCTTGTCCAGGTAAAACTTCAGGGGCATAACAGTGGTTTTCACAAAGTTAGAAAAACGTTGGCATTTCTGCAAGCGGCGCGAAAGGCCCTATAATGCGGATTTTTGTCGAAAGACGGCTCTGAAAGCTTGATTTTTGCCGAAAAACGCAGCTTCCCCACCAACTCCTTCGTGATGAAACTGGCCGGCATCCACGCGGTGGACCCTGTTGCCTGGAATCTGCCCTTCGACCGGTTCATCCAAAGCTTTCAGCCGGGCTGCACCATCCCAATCGAAACCGGCACAGGCGGCCTGGAAACGGCTCGCGAGGTGCTCCAGGGACGCGACGGCGAGTTTATCATCGAAAGCGAACCGGGGGTGTTCGATGTCACTTTCCTGGACGGCGAGGAGTTCAACCTGGCCCGAATCCAGATTATCACCTACACCGAACTGGACCGCTTTCCGCGCACTATCAAAGAGGGCTGGCCCGGACCATGATGTCAGTGGAAGCCCTATGGCCCGAACGGCTTAAAACATCGCTGAAATAACATTAGGAGGTCACACGGTAGCGGACGCAGATGCGCGTCCGCCACTCGTGTTGGCTAACAGCCTCGCGAAAACCAAGGATAACGGCACCCTCGGAGTAAAACTCCGGAAGCGAGAGGGTATGCTTTCGGCACGGATGCCGGCGCCGAAAGTATCACAACTTTTTTCATCAGAAAGGAATCTCATCATTGGGCTCCGGAGCAGGTCCCTCATACGGGAACGAGTCAAGGGCGGTCAGCTTCACAGAGTCGCCGACCGGTTCGAAAAGCCGTGTCTCTTCCTCGTGTATATCAGATTCATATACTTCAGAAACCTTGTGCAGGAACACTTTGCATCCATAAAGGCGGACCATCCGCTCGCACCAGTCCCACCATTCCTCGTCCCAGTATGTGTCCTGGCTTTCATTCACTACGGACTTGATTTTGACAACGTAGTCATCATCTTCTTTCGTCACATCATTCAAGTATACGCCGTAGTCTTCAGTCCCATCGGGATTTTCCTCATCGATATAGGAAAGGACATAGTCCTCGCACAGACTGTGCATCCTGTTGTAGTCGTCCAGGAAATCAAGGAGCGTGAATTCGGCTCCGTATTCCTCCGGTTGCTCTTCCAGATCCGGATCGCCTTCCATACGGTAACGGGCAGCCTGAATAATTTCGTTCATCTCCTCCAGGCTGGTATCGGCATCCACGACAATCTTGTCGCGGCCGAACAGGCGGAACGCCTGGTTGAGAATCTTCACTATGGCCTCTTTCGGCCCTGCAACGCAGGCCGTGGTGGTGATGGTCAGAACGTCAAAGGGCGATCCCTTTGATGATATGAGGGAGATGTCGTCCTCGGTCAGGCACGTGCAGCCTTCAAAGGCTCCCGGGCCGATAATGGACACGCTTGTGGGAAATGCAATCCGGGTGAGGCCTGTGCAGCCCTTGAAGGCATCGTGAGCGATGATACGTACTCCCTCCGGAATAACGATGTTCTCCAGGCTGGTGCAGCCTTGAAACGCGGCGACATCGATCGTCTGCAATCCCTCCCGGAGCTCGACGCGCCTGAGGTTCTTGCACCCGAGGAATGAACAGGCACCTACGATGGTTACGCCCCTGGGGATAACCGCGCTCGTGAGATTCCCACAGTTCATAAGCGTATTGGGAAGGATTTTCCTCACGCCTTCGGGTATCTCCAAATGACCGTTCCCGTCAATCAGTTCTTTGAATAATTGTATAGCCATAATTGTATTCTGCAGATTACTTTTTCCTAAACAATTGCTTAATGTCAAGACTGAAGAAATCTTCCAGCGGAAGACCCTCCGGACCTACAATGAATGCGGACTTTATTTGCTCTGCGTAAAGTTGCCTGAATTTCTCGAAGCCGGAGGCATCATCGCTGCTGCTGCTTTTGACTTCGATTGCCACAAGTTCCTGTCCCTTTTTCAGGACGTAATCGCACTCCTTTTTATGCTCGTCCCGCCAGTACAGAAGTTCAAATCCGTCCAACAGCGAACGGTTGGCCAGATGCGCGCCAACAGCAGATTCTACCTGGCGTCCCCACTCAGTGGGATTGGTTACGGCTTCCTCAAAGGTAAACTGACCATAACGATTGCGGAAGGCGCTGTTGTAGACCTGCATCTTGGGAACTGAGTTTTTCTCCTTGATGACAGATGGCGCATATTTCTGCAGGGGCTTTACCGTCATGGCCTGATCCAGGACATTCAGGTAGTTCTTGATGGTCGGCACCGTCCCGCTATTCATCGTTCCCTGCATTTTGGTGAGGGAGAGTTCTCTGGCCGATTCAATACATGCAAGCTCAAAGACCTGACGCAGCAGGGCGGGATTGCGGATTTCCTCAATCTCCAAAATGTCGCGGGTAAGAATCGGGGTTATGATGGTGTTCTCCATCAGGCTGCGCCAGCGGTCTTCGTCGTGAATGTCCGGCGCCAGGCCGGGGAAACCGCCGAAATAGATGTACTGCTGCATCGTGAAAGCAAAGGCGTCCCTCATTTCATTCCACTCCCAGTATCCCATCTTTATGGGCTCGAACCGGCCTTCGAGAGATTCGTTCAGCCCCTTTTGAAGGAGAATACGCGACGACCCCAGGAGAATGACTTTCAGATTGCGTTTTGTACGGGTATCCTCGTCCCATTCCTTCTTTACCTGCTCGCTCCAGCCGTCAATCTTCTGCACCTCGTCGATAATGAGGATGCGTTCCTTGTCACCGTGGAGATCCATCTTCATCCGGGCTTCCTGCCAATGGTTGGGAATCCAGGTGGTGTCAAAGCGGTTTACCCCGTCTGCCGCGAAATAATCGTATGGGGTGTCAATGCCGTCGCAGAACTGATACACGACGGTTGATTTGCCAACCTGGCGGGGCCCCATGATGATTTGCATCCGTCTGCGGGGCTCCGCCATCCGGCTCTTCAATATGGCTAAGTGCTGTCTTTCGTAATTCATCTTTCAAAAATCTGTTTTACAAATTTATGAAATATATTTTACAAAATTGCAAGGCGTCGCAAAAAAGGCTGTTATTATAGTTTGTGGATTGTATATCAAATAACACTTTGCCGGGAATTCTTCTTGTGTAATATTCATTTCTTGGAATAATATAGAGTGCATCCGCTAACCACGATAACAATACAGCAAACGACAATACTGAGAATCTTCTCCCATAACGGGCCACCAACCCCGGCAATCATAGCGTAGATGTTATAGCCAAACCAGCATACGGCGGCAACCAGAATCAGCAGCAGCGCGATGGCCTCTACATGAATTTCGCGTTTTTTATTGTTTTCGGGCTGCGGTTCATGTTCATACTCTCCGATAACGGTTACCCAGCACCCCACCGCATCGTCTTCATCGGCCTCTGTGAAGATGGATGCCCCGTTGCTCTCGATGGCAAGGTACAAGCCGTCGCCCGCCAGGTACACCCTTGTTTCCTTGCCGATATCCTCCAGCGAAGAAATCACATCCGCGACTGTCCAGATGCCTTCCATCTCCTCGTCAATCTCTTCCACCACGATCTGAAAGTCGCCGTCCTTGTCTTTCCCCACGCCCACTACACCGAAGGTGCGGTCGTCATCCGTCCACGCGATGACGCTGAGGTCCCAACGCTTCTTCTCATACCTTCTCAGGTCCTTGAGAAGTTTGCCTGCTGTTGTTAACTGTACATTAGTTTTTTTCATACTTATGATTGCTCTTCATAATATGATACCGGGAAAAAGGGATATCGTTACCTGGAAACTGCCATTATTGCAAGTTTCTTTTGGGCCTGTCCACTGCCACCCAATTCTGAACAGTGATTGCCATCGAAAAGTGAACAGTTGAAGATCATTTGCAAGGGATATCGGTTGGCCCTGCTCGTAGTGGAGCGAGGCGAAGCCGAGCGGAATGGAGAG
>Ga0310695_10010173_pt1 | contig 13844 bp, 13 predicted proteins | sample RumenRJG_04DNA_FD_203882 | JGI IMG/M metagenome (GOLD analysis project Ga0310695, IMG submission 203882) | Bovine rumen microbial communities from Lethbridge, Alberta, Canada - RJG_04 (v2) (version 2) | ecosystem: Host-associated > Mammals > Digestive system > Stomach > Rumen | place: Canada... | reverse complement strand
CTTTAATAGACTCAAAAAATGAAAAGATTATATATAGCAACCCTATTATCAGCCATCACCCTATCGGCCATGGCACAGGCAGAAGAGCCCATCAAGGCGGAAGTCGTATCGAACCCAACGTCCCTAATGGACGAAGAGGCGGAGAACGGTGTCGTATCATTAGCCGGAAGAAAAGGATTCTCCATCTCCACCGCGAAAGGGGACTTCGTCTTCAAGCCATACACCCTCATCCAAACAGCGGGGAAATACAACTGGTACGATGACGAGGGCCTCGACAAGGCCTACAACCAGGACAACGTCATGAACAGCGGATTCGCCATCCCTTACGCTATCCTCGGTTTCACCGGCAAGGTGTTCGACCGTATCTCCTTCAACCTCAGCCTCAACGCCGCAGGTTCGGGAGGTGCTTTGTTGCAGCAGGCATGGTTCGACGTGAAGGTGAAGAACGCACTGTGCTTCAGGGTGGGTAAATTCAAGACACCGTACACCCACGCCTACCTCACCACCTTAGGGGAGACGCTCTTCCCTGTGGTGCCCACATCATTGACCACCAGCGTCATCATGCCCTACGTGCTCAACGCAGTCAACCCGACCATCGGAACAGGCTTCGACCTAGGCGTCATGGCCCATGGCGTAACGCCTAACGAGAAGTTCGGCTATGAAGTGGGACTCTTCAACGGAACGGGCGCAGGCGTGAACAGCGCCACGAAGACGCTCAGCGACGACATCAAAGGGTTGCCTTCCCTACTCTATGCGGGAAGGATCGCCGTGACACCACTCGGTCACATGCCGGCAAGCCAAGGGAAACCGAACCTATCGGACGAGCGCAAACTGCTGTTCGCCCTCTCCGCCAACGTGAACGTGGAGGCGCAGAGCGAATCGACCAACGACGCCCGCTTCGGCTTCGAGTTCGCCTATCTGGCAAAGAAACTGTACCTCGCGGCCGAGTTCTATAGGATGCACATCAGCTATACCGACCGTCAGAAGATCAGCGACGAGTTCAACTACTGGGGCGCTTACATTCAGGCGGGTTACTTCGTCGCTCCGCAGTGGCAAATAGCCCTCCGCTACGACTTCATGGACAGGAACGCGACCGCGAAGGACGGTATCATCAACATGCCGGCCGCAGGGTTCAACTACTTCATCAAGCACACGAACCTCAAACTGCAGGCAATGTACCAATACATGGGAAGGACAGGCCATCAGACACAACTAGACCGTGACAACGACGACCTCGGACTCGCGACCCACTCGGCCACCGTCATGCTGCAATACGCCTTCTAAGCGGAAGATGACACACAATCAACACATAAACATTTGAACCCATGAGAAAATTATTGATAGCCAGTTTAATCGTCTTCGCCGCCTGCGACGACGGAGACATTCTGGAGCACATCACCTACCAGCAAGAGGGGATGAAGGTGGCCGTTGAAGCGGAGATCTCGGGCATTGATTCATGGACGAACGAATATACCGTCACACTGTCCGGCTTCGAGAGCCAACGCAACGACAAGGGTATCCCCGAGTACTCAGAGATCTCCAAACAGATCCTGCAACCGAAGGACGGGAAGCTACACATCACCTTAGGGGGTGTTCCGCAGACGGTCAATTATCTGGAAATCACTGTCATAAATAGAATACGTCAACGGGTCATCACCCTTTGGCAACATGAGTTGACAGCTGACGACAAAAATAGCAAGGACACGCTACGTTTGGATGCCGGACGATTGGACGTGGATATGTTCACTTACATCCAAAACGAGTACCTGAACAAATCGTGCGCCAACTGCCACGGCCTCAGCGAAAGGGGCGCCGCAGCCGGTCTCTTCCTCACCGAAGGGAAAAGCCATGCGACGATGGTGAACGTGCCCTCCACGAAACGTGCCGGCATCAACATCGTCACTCCCTACGATACCGCCAAGAGTTCGCTACACCTGATCCTCTGGGGGAACCTCCCGGAGGCGCACCATAACCACACAGACAAACTGGCTATCGATGCGGAGAAGGAGTTGATCGACAATTGGATATTGGGAGGAGCGAGGTGAATTAAGAATTATGAATTGGCTGGGGAATGTGCGTATCCTCCACAATGCGCATAGTTTAAGCCCCAACGGGGCGGCCACAACACAGGCAGGGGTGCAAACCCCTGTACGATGGAACCGCGGATAACCCAAACCCCGAAGGGGTGACACCCTTACGAATTATGAATTTTGAATTAAAATTTATGAAACGTTAGTTCAACATAGCCAATCATGATTTTTGACTATTTTTGTCCAATCAAACAAAAAAGGATTCATGCGAAACAAAACGCTAAAATATATCATCACAGGCCTATTTGCCGCGATCATCATCGCAATGGCGACCGCCACCTTCTTCGACCAATACACCGCAGAGGAACATATCTACTCCTCCCTATGGTTCTGCGGATTATGGGCGGCGCTCTCCGTCCTCTCCGCCTTCGTATTCCTCAAGAGGCTGACGGGCAAAGTCGCCGCACTGCTGTTCCACCTATCTTTTCTCCTCATTCTATCAGGGGCACTGGCCACCAAACTGACCTCCAAAGAGGGAATGTTGCACCTGCGTTGCGGCGAAAAAACGGACTACTTCATCCTTAAGAAGAATACGTTCAAGGAGGATCTCGGGTTTGAAGTGCGGCTGGATAGCTTCGTTGTCCTGAACTACCAAGGCACACAGATGCCGCAGGACTACGCTAGCCACCTCACCATACTCGACAACGGGGAGCAACTTCAAGCCTCCGTCTCGATGAACAACATCTTCAAGCGAAAGGGTTTCCGCTTCTACCAGACGAGCTTCGACGAGGACCGGCAAGGAAGCGTCCTATCCATCAGCTACGACCCGATAGGGATCCCACTCACCTACCTCGGATACCTGCTCTTCGCACTGTCGGGCATCTGGATGCTCTTCTCCAAGAGGAGCGCCTTCCTGCAGCTGCTGCGGCACCCCTTGCTGCAAAAGGGAGGACTATTCGTCCTGCTACTCTGCATAAGCCACCAAGCCTTGCCCCAAGAACGGAAGGTACCGACCATAAGCGCTGAGCAGGCCGCACAATTGTCCGAGAAACAAATCGTCTACAACGGACGCATCGTTCCGTTCAACACGATGGCAAGGGATTTCCTCCTAAAGACCTACGGGAAGTCCACCTACCACCAACTAACCCCTGAGCAGGTGATCTGCGGCTGGATATACCGTCCGGAGGCTTGGAAAGACGAAAAGATGATCCTCGTCAAGGACAAACAGCTACGGCAACAACTCGGACTCGAAAAGTACGCCTCCTTCGCTGATTTCTTCGATGAAAAGGAGAACTATCGACTGAACGGGTTACCGCTCACCAAGGGCGTGCGGGAGACCGACGAGAAGGTAGGTGTGATCCTCATGCTCACCCAAGGGAAACTATTCTCCGAAAGCAGTGTGACGCTCCCCGAGGCGAAGGTCAAGGCGGAGCTCTTCTACAACAGGATCAACTTCGCCAAGATCCTCTTCATGCTGAACCTGACGCTCGGGTTCGCCGCCTTCCTGCTCATGGTCTTCGCCAGCGAGTCCGGCTTCTCCGAGAAGTTCTACAAGGCATTGAAGGCGATATTGGTGGCGGTCCTGCTCTTCGACCTCTGCGGCTACATCCTGCGATGGTACATCTCAGGGCGCATTCCGTTAGGCAACGGCTACGAGACCATGCTCTTCATGTCGCTGATCATCATGGCAATGGGTATATTCCTCAAGGGGAAATTCGCCACATCGGCAGGCTTCCTCCTGTCAGGGTTCACCCTGTTGGTGGCCTATCTCGGGCAAAAGAACCCGCAGATCACCCCGCTGATGCCCGTGCTCAACTCACCGATTCTCAGCGCACACGTCTCGACGATTATGATCGCCTACAGCCTATTGGCCTTCACCTTCTTCAACGGGATATTCTCCTTGTTTTTCAAGGAAGAGGAGAAGAAGACGCAGCTGGCATTGCTCAGCCGCATCATGCTCTACCCTGCGGAGATTCTGCTCGGCATAGGCATCTTCCTCGGAGCCATTTGGGCCAACATATCATGGGGCACCTACTGGAGTTGGGACCCGAAGGAGACTTGGGCTTTGATCACCTTCATGGTCTACGCCGTGCCATTCCACTCAACCGATTTAAAGTTTTTGCGGGACAATCGCAACCTGCATTTATACTTTATAATTTCTTTCGCAGCCGTGCTGTTCACCTACTTCGGAGTCAATTACTTCCTGGGCGGAATGCACAGCTATGCGAATTAAGAATTAAGAATTTTGAAACGTCAGTTCGACGTAGTCAATTATGAAACGTCAGTTCGACGTAGTCAATTAAGGAACGTTAGTTCGACGACGTGAATTATATGGCACACAGAATGGACGACCGATTCATAAGCGCCAATAGAGGTGGCATCGTACAGACAAGGGTATACCAACCCATGAGACAAAATCATGGGCAAAATGGGGCACCAACCCGTAAGCCCCATCGGGGCGATATCCCCCAGGCAGGGGTGTAAACCCCTGTATGAAAAACGACGGGTGAGAGAAAGCCCCGAAGGGGCGACACATTTGAATTAAGAATTTTGAAACGTTAGTTTGAAGCAGTCAATTATGATGGAAAGATTTAACATATACTACAAAGAGATTAGCGCCCAAGCGGAGGTGTCCCGCTTCGCCCCCAAGGGGAAAACGGAGGAGTACCACGTCATGATCCATGTGGCGCCATGCAACGAGATGTTTCCCCAGCAGTACCAAAGGATCTGCCAAGCGGAAGATTTGTTACTACAACATCCTGACTTACAGGGAGCCAAGGTGATTTTCAAACGATACTTCGTCAGCGACGCGACCAACCAGAAACCACTGATGAGGCAAGAGAACACCGATGCGGTATCCCTCATCCAACAGCCCCCATTGGACGGTAGCAAAGTGGCGGTATGGATCTATTTAGCCAAAGAATTGGAGGTCACAGCCAAGGAGGGTTGCATGACCGCATCACACAACGGATATACACACATCTACAAGATGGGCATGCACGAGCATAACGGGGACAGCGCCACACAGACGGAGAGCCTGCTGTTGGACTACGAGGAGACATTGGCGAAGTTCAACGCAACCCTTGCGGACAACTGCATACGCACTTGGTTCTTTGTGCGCGACGTCGACACTCAGTACGCCGGAATGGTGAAGGCCCGCCGGGAGAACTTCACTGAGCAAGGGCTCACAGAGAAAACACACTATATCGCTTCGACCGGCATCGGCGGATTGCCTGCCGACACCCGCTCACTCGTACAACTCGGCACCTATGCGCTCACAGGGCATGAACCAACGCAGGTCAGGTATCTCTATGCGCCAGCCTACCTCAACCCTACCTACGAATACGGAGTGACCTTCGAACGGGGCACTTGCGTGGAGTACGGAGACAGGGCGGAGATCTACATCTCAGGCACGGCCAGCATCGACAACAAGGGCAATGTGCTCCACCTTGGAGACATTCAGAAACAGACCTTCAGGATGATGGAGAACGTCAACGCATTGCTCGCGGAGGCCGGGAGCGGATTCCAGGACATCGCGCAGATCATCGTCTACCTACGCGACGTGAGCGACTACGCAATGGTGAAAGCGATATTCGACGAGAGATTCCCGGACATTCCACGCGTCATCACCCTCGCACCCGTCTGCAGGCCCACATGGCTCATCGAGATGGAGTGCATCGCCATCACCGAAAGGGGGAACGATAAGTTCAGGGATTTTTAAGCAAAAGCAGAAGCCAGTGCGACGAGCCTCAACGGACGCCCGCCCAATGGAAATAATACCGCCATGCGGAAAATAATTTGCGACGCTTCAGGTAGGAAGTATCCGTATCATTGGAATAGGCCTCCCGCTCGAAAGAGATGCTGAGATAGGGATTGATGCTTCGATCAAAAAGGCGACGGACTAACCAATAGACCCATTCCAGCAAATAGAGGAGGTAAAAAAAAACGAAAAGTGTCTCTATCATCTGCGCCGTATGGATGCGCTCATGGGTGATTACGCGTCTATTCACTCGGGACACATAGAGCTTACGGACAAACAACACTCCGAAAAGATTAATGGCCAGGAACCCCCTGGGAGGCAACAAGTTGTTCACGAATATCTTCATGTAGACTCATCCATTAAAGTTGGCCCGCCTCCACAAGGTTAATAACCCGCTCGACAATCCTATCCTCCTCATTGGTATTGGCATCATACGACACCTTCAGATTGGCACCGAGCATCTTGGCGAATCCCTGCCAAAAGACAGCGCGGAAACCACCGCGGAACTGTTTGATCAACTGATAGGAGGTCTTGTTGCACTCACGGTCCACCAGACGAATCATCATCTTGCCTTGGGACAAAGTGAACCTCTTGAGGATAGGCTTATAGGTTGCGAGAAGTTCCTCCTCCTTCGCCTCCATGTATTTCTTCCTTTCCCTATCATTCGGCAATGCGGCCAAATCCTTGTCGATTTCCTTCAACATCTTACTGACCAACTTCGCGTACGGCAGGGTCTTCTTCACGTCGCGGACAGTCTTCCAATAGAACTTCTCCTGCTTCTTGTCTTTGAACACCAACACAGGATAGACATACACCTGAGGAAGAAGCAGATTCGGAAGCGTATCCCCATTCTCATCCACGATAGCCGGGACCAAATACCCATCGTTAGACTCTTCTTGAGCATACATCTCAACAAAAAAAGAAGAGAGACAAACGAACAGAATTATATATTTTATTATCTTTGCCATCATCTACGCTGTTATACATGCTATATGCAAATGTAGCATATTATACCTGCAAAACAATTTGTCAAACAAAAAAAATGAAACTCATTCCTGTTTTTATTGCATTTTTTAGCATTTCAGTATTTAATGGTTCAGCGGAAACGATTCACAACTGCGTGCGCGCCTCAACCGGAGAGTGCATCGTCTACGACGTCGGAGCGGGAAATCCTCGCTTATGCGACGCCCAAGCGTGCCGCCTCTATGCCACTCTCGGCAACCATTACCTGGCCCATGAACTCAGCCATAGCAAGTTGGAGGCCGTCATTCCTGCCCTCCCCCTCGTCTTCGCCGCCGACATGGAATGGTTCGGCTATGCGCTCTACAACCGCCTACGCACCCACTGCGCCCTTTCCAAACGATTGAGCGGACATTGCGCCATCGGGGTGGGCTTCCGTCTCGCCTCCCTCCACTACGAGGGCAAAGAGAACAGGAACCTTTCGCTCGCGGAGGACATCACCTTCCTCTTCCAGGGCAAGTCAACAGACCTCTACGCAAAGGGGGAAAACCTCTTCGATACGGGTTGGCAAGGAATCTGCGGAGAGAGACTCAAGGAACCGGTGCGCACGACCCTGGGCATCCAATTCCACTTCTCCGAAAGCGTCAGTTGCGCTATCGAGTCTTATTGGGAGGGCGACCGGAACCTCTTCGGACGGTTCGGAACGCTCTACGACATCGGCAAGTTCCAGCTGAGATGCGGCGTCACGGGTCCGCCCATCGTCCCCTCATTCGGATGCGGATTCCTCGGGAAAAATTTCCGGCTGGACCTCTCCTCCCGATGGATCCGCAACCTCGGATATGCGCTGGACTGCGGCGTCGGTTACACTTTCATCAAAAAAGAATCGGAAGTCCCACCTATCAACGAATAAAACATGAAAAGGCCTGTTTTCACCGCTCTTCTATTGCTACATACGCTCCTATGCCTCTCACAGGATGAATTCTTCTCCGAACAATTCATCGATGTGATGGAATCTTTCCAAGAGGAGGATGGGGAGCAACTGGACATCGAAAACCTCTACGACATCCTCAACGAATTAAAGACCAGCAAATTAGACCTCAACAAGGCGACGGAAGAAGAGTTTGAGCAATTGCCCTTTCTCTCCCCCACAGACGCCCGCAACCTCGTGCGCCACAGGGAGCTCTACGGCAACTACCAAACACTCTACGAACTGAAGCACATCCCCGACTTCACGAAGGAGAAGATCGACCAACTGCTTCCCTTCGTGGCCATCCGAAGGGACGAGAAGCGCCTCACACTCCAGGAACGCCTGCGGAAGAGCCAGTCACAGTTCTACGTCGCGACTGACCGCTTCCTGCAACAGAAGAAGGGATACCTGCCCGACAGCACAGGGACGAGCCGTTACGCAGGCTCCCCTTACCATTACTACGGCAAGTGCCTCTTCAATGCGGAACGCCTCAAAGCCTCGCTCGTAGGAGAGAAAGACGCGGGGGAGGCGGAATGGAGCCACACCGGACATGGCTTCGACTTCGCCAGCGCCTCCCTGGAAGTGGAGGGCACGAAGTGGATGAAGCAACTCTGCTTGGGAGACTACAAGGCGAACTTCGGACAGGGGCTGGTCGTCGGCACCGGCTCCATCCTCGGGAAGAACGCCAGCGTCACCAACGCCTACAAGAACACGCAGGGAATCAAACGATACGCCTCCACCGGCGAAAGCGGGTTCTTCAGGGGAGCTGCGGCCTCCGTAGGCTGGGGCAACCTCCATGGCACACTCTTCGGCTCCTGGCGCCAAGCGGACGCCACCCTCAAAGGGGAGAAGATCACTTCGCTCAAGACCGACGGTTTGCATCGCACTACCCAAGAGATCGAGAAGAAAAAGAATTACACGGAGAAGCTCTGGGGCCTCAACCTCAGCTTCAAGCGCAGGAGCCTGACGCTCGGCGCCACCCTGCTCCATTACCACTACTCCAGGACACTACACCCCACGGAGAAGGCCTACACGCACTTCCGCCTATCGGAGACCCGCTCGCACTGGAACGCCGGACTGGACTACAAGGCGAGACTACAGCACATCACCTTCTACGGAGAGAGCGCCCTCGACGCTAACGGACACTTCGCCACGCTGAACGGCGCCGCCATCCACCCCCTCTCCCGACTGGAGATCACCCTGGCGCAACGCTACTACCAACCCGCCTACCAAGCCAACTACGGTGGCGGATTCGCCGAAAACTCCAGGGTGGAGAACGAGCAAGGCATCTACCTCAGCACTCGATTCACCCCCTTCAAGCGTCTCGTCCTAGCGGCTTATGCGGACGCCTACAGGTTCCCGTGGGCGCTCTACGCCTCCCCCACCCCCTCGTCGGGGCAAGAGCTCTGCCTCCAAGCCAACGTGAAGATGACGAAGCGGACGGACCTGACACTCAAGTACAAATACAAGGAGAAGAGCGAGGAGGAAAACCTTAAACGAACGCTCCGGGGCACACTCAACACACAGGTACGGAAATGGAGGATACAAACAATTATGGAAGCAAACCGAGCCGACAAGGGTGGACAATCCCCCACCTACGGATGGATCCTCTCGCAAACCCACACGGGCAACCTCCCCAAGCTACACCTCTCCTTCGCCCTCCGCTACGCTTACTTCCAGGCGGATAACTACGACAACCGCATCTACATCTACGAGAAGGACCTGCCCTACACACTCTCCTTCCCGATGCACTACGGCAAAGGGCACAGACTAGCCATCAGCTTCTCATGGAAGAAGACCGAACGTCTACAACTAATCGCAAAAGCGGGATGTTTCATCTATACGGACGGGCGCACCAGCATCGGCACGGGGCAGGAAATGATGGAGGGGAATCTCTCCACGCAGGTGAAATTCATGGTCAAGGCAGTGATTCCCTAGAAACAGCGAAGCGTCACGGAAGGCGACAAGGGGTTAGACAACCTCCGCGAAGAGTTCCAAGTTCTCATCCACATAACGCGCAATGATCTCAGTGGTCTCCTCCTCGATCAGAAAGAACTTCTCCTCCAATTCGTCGAAGACCTCGAAGTCCACATACATGGAGAGGAACTCCTCCTCGGTAGTCTCCCGTTCCAGTTCTGACTGGTGAGCCTGATATATATCCTTCGCCTCATAGACCAATTTGGAAAGGTCTCTCGCCCCGAAAAGACGAATCGCCTTGGCAAAGGGGTTACGGAAGAAATAGCCGCCATAACCGTTTTGTATCAGCTGAACGAAGCCACCATCGTTCATCTCATTGCGGAAGATGGAGTACGCCAGCAAAGTGTTCTGATACGCATTCAGTTTGGACATGCCTTCAGCGGATAGTTCGCCGCCCATCACGTCCCAATACTTTTTCACGAACAAGGCGATAAACTCATCCATGCCAGCCTCCGCCGCTTTACGCAGTTCCGCATCAGAGATTTGTATCATTTCAATTCATTGTTAAATTTCGAGACGGAAAGCACGTAGGCATTCTCTCCGAGTTCCTCAGACATGTTATGGTAAGCCATCACCTCCTCCTTGGTCTTCGCAGAAAAGGCTGACACATAAAAGCGATGGTCGATAGCAAGCAAGGACAATGACTTATTGTTCGCCTTATGCAGGAAAGATGCGGCAGACTCCTCGTCAGGGAAGTCCGCGACGATCAAATAATAACCATCGACAGCTTCACGATACGCATCCAACTCGGAACGCATCTGGTTCAGTTCCATCGACTTCACGTTCAACTCCTTTTCGAGGGAAGCCTGGGAGACCCTCATCGGAACGATGGAGGCCATGTCAGGTTGCGGCGCATCATTGATAGGTTGTCCCACAAGCAACAAAGCGATCGCCGCGACGGCTCCCACCGCCAACGTCTTGACGGAAGTCCAAGAAGAGCGTCCCGAAGCGGCAGACTGTTTCCGATGAGACTTGTCCAACACCGGGAAATAGAATTCATTCAGTCCGAAGGAATCCCCACTAGCGATCTTGAAGTTTTTCTGGAGGAATGCCACCCTCCCCGATTTCACGGTAAAGACACCGAAGTTGGGAGCGACATAGACACCATCCTCCTTCAACGCCTTCCACATGGAAGACACCTCTTCGGAGATCATCCGGTTCGCCTCCTCGAAGGAGCAGGACTTCGCCTTGGACAAAGCAGTAGCCAAGTCACCGTCGTTATGGACGAGCTTCGAATTATACACCAACTCCTTGCGGGGCGGGAAAAATTTGCCGTCGGTGACTTTCGCCGCACAATCATTCACCACAAATCCTCCGAATTCGGGAACGATTACGCACTCCCGGCGAGACAACAGATCTATAATGGTTTCGAACATATCACGAATTTTTTTAGGAAGACAAAGATAATAGATTCTGCGAGATTCGCCGCATAATCGTCCGAAATCAATGTTAACAGACGGTTCAACACGTTATTGATAGGTTATTAACAGGTTGTTAACAAGGGGCAAATGCGTTATGATTTACTATTTAGTTATTTACAATTTACTATTTATGTGCTATGATTTACTATTTAGCTATTTACGATTTAACTATTTAGATTTACTATTTCAGGGAATCGGAATGTGAATCTATCCTATGGCATGGGCAAAAAAAGAGCCGTTCGTTGGTCGAACGGCTCTTTTTCTATTCGTTAGTAACTACGAATTACTTAACTTGGATGACCAACTTCTTAGAAACTGACCAGAAAGTCTTGTAGTTAGTAATCTTCAAGATCAAGTTCTTGTCATCACCTGGAGACTTAACCAAAGAGTAAGAGTTAGTTGGGTGGTTAGTCAAGATGACAGCCTTCTTAGCGCCAAGAGGCAACTCCTTGAACTCACGGATATCAACTTTCGTGCAAAGGCTCTCGTTGATAGTAGCGCCTTGCAAGTTCTTCAAGCCTTTCTCCTTCAAGGTCTTCTTGTTAGCCAAGAAATACCAAGCGGTGTTCAACTCCTCGTCTTGCTGTTGGATAGCGGCCATGTTAGCGTTGTTAACCTCGTTGATAGAGTCTCTGATGGCAGCGATGCTGGCAACCGTGCTGTCCAAAGAAGCGATTTTGATGTTCTTCTCGTCCAACTGAGCCTTCAAATCCTTGATGGTCTGCTCGCTAGCCTTCAAATCCTTCTGCAAGCCTGCAACCAAGCCACGCAAGTAAGGAAGCTTGCCCTCAGCCTTCTTCAAAGCGTTCTCCATAGAATCGAGCTTAGTACGGCTGTCTTGGAAAGCGCGATGGATAGACTCGAAATCCTGTTGGATTTTCTGCTTGCTGTCAGCGTTAACACCCTCAGACTGAGCCTCGTCCAAAATACCCAACTCTGTTTGCTTAATGTTTCTCAAGTTAGATTGAACCTCCGTGATAAGAGCAAAATAGCTATTCATTTTTTGCTCGTTCATGTCATTCACTTGTTGAAGTGAATCAACCTGTTGAGTCAAAGCATCGATTTTGTCTTGATTACAAGACACTGCGAACAATGCAACGAACGCACCTAAAACTACTTTTTTCATTTGTCTTAAATTTAAATTTATAATAAAAAATAATTACTCTTCAACATTCATATTTTTATCGTTCTTGTCGTTAGGCTTTCCAGCCAACACGATCACGATTTCCCCTTTGGGCTCGTGTTCCTTGAAATAATCGCGCACCTCCTCGACCGTACCCCTGACGGTCTGTTCGTGCACTTTGGATATCTCGCGGGTAACCGACACTCTACGTTGCGGTCCCATCACTTCCATAAATTGTTCCAACGCCTTCACTAGACGAAAAGGAGACTCATATACAATCATTGTCCGGCGTTCCTCCGCCAACTCCCTTATTTTTGTCTGCCTTCCCTTTTTCTGTGGCAAAAAGCCTTCGAAACAGAAACGGTCATTCGGCAAACCCGAGTCAACCAACGCCGGCACAAAAGCCGTAGGTCCTGGTAAGCATTCTACCTCAACACCCGCCTCCACACATGCGCGCACCAACAAGAATCCCGGATCGGAAATCGCAGGCGTACCCGCATCAGAGACCAATGCTATCGTCTCACCACTCTTCAGACGCCCAACCACCGACTCCGTCGTCTGGTGCTCGTTGAACTTATGGTGGGAAAGCATTTTCTTCTCTATTTCAAAATGCTTGAGCAACACGCTTGTTGTTCTCGTATCTTCCGCGAGGATCAGGTCCACTTCCTTCAATATTCTGACCGCCCTCAACGTCATATCCTCTAAATTGCCAACTGGCGTAGGCACGAGGTATAGTTTCCCCACGCATTTCATGAAAACCTATCCTCCAACAACCTCATGAAGTCGGCAACAGCCTCATCTTCCTCGTTCCACGAGAAATTACGCTTCACATAATCCGTCGCTTCCCGCAATGATTCCATCGCATCTAATGCTGCTATCGACGTCGACATCAACTCGGCATCCCCCCCGAACAACTCGTTCATATAACGAATACGGTCATTCAACGTGATTGCCTTCCTGATAGATTGGACGAAACGGCTTTCAACCCGCTTCGACGACCGATTAGCATCCAACACCGTGCGAACATTTCCTCCCTCATGGGCATGCGTCTTCACCTCAAATCGGGCAGACACATCGTGTTTTTCCTTTGGAAGTTCGCAACTACGCTTGGCAGACATGCTCTCCGCCACTGGCGCAGAGTCCTCAGCTGACTGATATTCAACGTTTTCTACCACTTTATCCAGATGTTTCTCTTCCACGGCCTCCGCCTTCGGAGCTTCGTGTACTTGTTTCGAGTTGACCTCAACCGCCTTCGGAGCTACCTCCGCCTCGACAGGCTGGGCCTTGACAATCTCGACCTCAGGGGGAACCTCCCGGACCGGAGCCTCCACCCTTTTGGATGAGGAGCTTCCCTCTTGGCATGATTCCAGCATCTCTATCCTCCGCAATAACGAAGAAACCTTCCCTTTCGCCAAACTCAATACGGAAGCCGGGACACTAGACATCTCCGACATCCCGCTGCATAATAGCGAAATTTCTTTTACATCCTCCGATATTAGACTCATCAAATCCTTGCTGTCCATACGCTCTGTCTAAAAATTTTCTTTTCAGTTCTCAAAACCTTCACGAATTTATGAGAAACTCTGTATATTTGCAAATAACCGCG
>Ga0310695_10010172_pt1 | contig 13848 bp, 12 predicted proteins | sample RumenRJG_04DNA_FD_203882 | JGI IMG/M metagenome (GOLD analysis project Ga0310695, IMG submission 203882) | Bovine rumen microbial communities from Lethbridge, Alberta, Canada - RJG_04 (v2) (version 2) | ecosystem: Host-associated > Mammals > Digestive system > Stomach > Rumen | place: Canada... | reverse complement strand
CGGCAATCGGCTGAATGGTATCGCCGACAACGGAAAGAGGAACTCCCGGTTTTATCTTTTTAAGCGCCGCATACAGTGAAGCCTGGGCGCATTCGCAAAGTTTGCGGTTGCGAAGATTTGTTTCGCCAACTATGAACATCTTGGATGTATCACCGTAGTAGCCGTCCTTGATAACGGTAACGTCTATGTTGACAATGTCACCGTTGTGAAGTTTCTGTGCTCCCGGGATTCCGTGGCATACAACCTCGTTTACGGATATACATGTGGCTTTGGGATAACCGTTGTAGCCGAGACATGCTGCGACAGCCTGCTGTTCCTCCTGAATGTATTTGAGCATGATGTCATCAAGTTCCAGAGTAGTGATTCCTGATTTTACATATGGTTCAATCATAACCAGAACATCAGCAGCAAGCTTTCCTGCTATTCTTAATTTGGCCAGTTCGTCATCGTTATAAATTTTAATTGCCATTTGATTTTCCTTCCTTCTTTCATTTTGCTCCTATTTTATCAAAAATATGCTTTTTTTTCTCGATAATGTTAAATCTGTTCAATAATCGTCAGTAATTTTTATTTTAAACTCTTGACCATGGAGTTGACTCCATGGATTAAGATGTAATCATAATCGGATCGCAGTCTGCTCCGGTTCCTGCGGAAACAGCGTTCTGTTCCGCAAGTTTAATGATCTGAATTGAGAATGTCCGTACTGTTTCTGTGAACTGTTAAACAAGGAAAAAGCACAGTTATCTCGGTGAACAATTGTTTCGCAATTGCATCCGGTGTCCGATATTCGGATAATTGCCGCACCAGGCTGCGGGCTAACTTTTCCTCGTGTCCCGTCATTTTCATACGGGACACTTTTTCTGTTCCGTACCTCTGATTAAGCCCGTATAACATGATAATTTTTTATGGATTAAAATATCTATTTATGGCATAATGCACGGGATTTGTTCTACTGTGAACAAATTGGATTTTTTATTAATTTTTAAAACACACACTTATCGACACAGCTCCTTGGGTGCTTTTTAGTTGGGGACTGGGATAAGTGGAGGCTTAACCCTAATATATTAAAGGAAGAAAAATGTCAAACGTTACAATGAAAGATATGCTTGATGCAGGCGTACACTTCGGTCACCAAACCCGTTTATGGAATCCAAAAATGGAAAAATACATTTTCGGCAAGAGAAACGGCGTTCATATTATCAATCTTGATAAGACTTTACCTATGTTCAATGAAGCATTGAATTTCTTAAGTTCAGTAACTGCAAAGAACGGTAAGATTTTATTCGTTGGTACCAAGCGTTCTGCAGTAGATGCTGTACAGAAGGCTGCTTTGGACTGCGGTTCATTCTACGTTAACCATCGCTGGCTGGGCGGTTTATTAACCAACTGGAAGACAGTAAAGCAATCTATCAAGAAACTGAAGGATTTGGAAACCCAGTCTCAGGACGGTACCTTTGAAAAACTGACCAAGAAGGAAGCATTATTGCGTCAGCGCGAAATGGAAAAGCTTGAAAAGAGTATCGGCGGTATCAAGGATATGGGCGGCTTGCCAGATGTTTTATTCGTAATTGATGCAGAACACGAACATATTGCTATCAAGGAAGCTAACAACCTGGGTATCAAGGTTGTTTCAGTAGTTGATACTAACTCAAGCCCAGACGGAATTGATTATGTAATTCCTGGTAATGATGATGCTATCAGAGCTGTTGAATTATATGTTAATGCAGCTGCAGAAGTTATCAAGACTGCAAAGGCTAATGAGCAGATTGCCGCACAGGCGGAAGCTAAAGAAGCTGCTGAAGCTCCAGCTGAAGCATAACAGCAGTTTTATAGTGTATTAAAATTTTACTTTTATTTTTGGAGATTATCTCATGGCAGAAATTACTGCATCATTAGTAAAAGAATTACGTGAACGTACTGGCGCAGGTATGATGGACTGTAAAAAAGCTTTGGTTAAAGCAAACGGTGACATCGAAGCTGCAATTGAAGACATGCGTAAAAACGGTCAGGCCAAGGCTGCAAAGAAAGCCGGACGTGTTGCTGCAGAAGGTATTATTCTGGCAAAGACCTCTGGAAACAAGGCTGCAATGGTTGAATTAAACTGCGAAACAGACTTCGTTGCCAAGGATGCTTCATTCAGAGCAATCGCTGATAAGGTTGCCGATGTTGCATTGGCAAATAACACTGAAGATCTGGAAGCTATCAAGAATGCTGATTTCGGTAACGGCGAAACCATCGGTACTGCATTAACCAATCTGATTGCCAAGATTGGTGAAAACATGAATTTACGTCGTGTTAAAGTTGCAACCGGTGATAATCTGGGCGTTTACATTCACAGCAATAACACAATCGGTGTAATTGTTGAATTAACCGGCGGTGATCAGGAACTGGCAAAGGATATTGCAATGCACGTTTGTGCCTGTGATCCTCAGTTCGTTAAACCTGAAGATGTTTCTCAGGAAGTTGTTGACAGAGAAAGAGCAATTCAGGTTGAAATTGCTGTTAAGTCTGGCAAACCTCAGAACATCGCTGAAAAGATGGTTGAAGGTCGTATGAAGAAGTTCACCGGTGAAATTTCATTGACCGGCCAGGGTTTCGTTAAGAATCCGGATCAGTCTGTTGCAGATCTGTTGAAGTCAAAGAATGCAGACGTGGTTGCTTTCACCCGTTTCAAAGTTGGTGAAGGTATTGAAAAGCAGACTGTTGATTTTGCAGAAGAAGTTAAGGCACAGGTTGCAGCTGCACAGAAAAACGCTTAATTTCATACGTGATATAATAGATATATATAGTTGTAAAAATGATTTTATTTGTTTATGTTTGCAATAAATTGAATAAATATACTTTTACACTAGAAAATCTTTTTTAAAAATATAACGCGACTTATTTACTAGGTCGCGTTTTTTATGTAGTAAACAACGAGATAATCCTATGGCAAACGCATATAACAGAATTTTATTAAAACTCAGTGGTGAAGCACTTCAGGGAAAAGAAGGATTTGGTATTGATCCTGCTATTTTGGATCGTATGGCATCCGAGATTAAAGAGGTTGTTAAGTTGGGTGTTCAGGTTGGCCTGGTTATAGGCGGAGGCAATATCTACAGAGGAGCCTCGCTGGCTAAAGCAGGTATGAACCGTGTAATTGGTGATCATATGGGAATGCTGGCAACCGTGATGAATGGTTTGGCGATGCGTGATGCTCTTTTCAGAGCAGATGTTGATGCTCGTTTATTTTCCGCGATTCCCTTGCAGGGTATGTGTCATCCGTACAGCTGGATAGATGCGATAGCCTGTTTAAGAAAGGGTAAAGTTGTGCTGCTGGCAGCAGGTACTGGCAATCCTTTCTTCACCACCGATTCCGCCGCATGTCTGAGAGGAATTGAAATCAATGCTGACGCAGTGTTTAAAGGCACAAAGGTGGACGGTGTATATTCCGCAGATCCTGTTACCCACCCGGATGCAACCTTGTACAAGGAACTTGACTATAGTGATGTCCTTGAAAAGGAACTGAAGGTTATGGATCTGGCTGCGTTTACTCTGGCACGTGATCACGATTTGCCGATCCGTGTATTCAATATGAATAAAGAAGGTATTTTAAAGAGAATCATTACAGGTTCCGATGACGGTACCGTTATTCATCACATTAAAAAGTAATGACTTTCAGAAAATTCAGTATATAACATCCGCAACAGATTTTTTATGTTTTATTGACATAAATTAAAGTGATAGGTATGCATATTTGTGTTAATATTACAAAAAAAAGCGGAAATGTAGATTATTAGAGGAATAAAACAGTGATTAACGATATTAAAAAAGAAGCTAAACAAAAAATGGACAAGGCTATTGCATCTTTTCAGAGCCAGTTGTCCCGTGTAAGAACCGGTCGTGCGCAGCCTGCACTGCTGGACGGTGTTATGGTTGATTATTACGGTTCATCCACTCCGTTGAAACAGGTTGGAAACATTGTTGCCGAAGATGCAAGAACTTTGGCAATAACCGTTTATGACGCTTCTGCAGTTAAAGCTATAGAAAAAGCCATTATGGATTCTGGTCTGGGTTTAAATCCTGTTGTTGCCGGTACAAGCATCAGAATTCCTTTGCCTCCGCTGACAGAGGAACGCCGTAAAGACCTTATCAAGGTTGTTCGCGGTGATGCAGAAAAAGAAAGAGTTTCAATCAGAAATGCACGTCGTGACTGCAATAACGATCTTAAGGAACTTGTTAAAGGAAAGGAAATTTCTGAAGATGACAGCAAGAGAGCTCAGGATGATATTCAGAAATTAACAGATGAATATATTAAGAAAGTTGATGATATTCTGGCTGCAAAAGAAAAGGAATTAATGGAAATCTGATATTTAAATTTTTGTTCTGAGAATTTAAATATATTTGAAAACATGGTTGTTTATTGTAAGAATAAACAACCTTCATCTGTTGGTATATCGTCTTTTTCGAGCCGATGCGGAATCTTTTCTTCTATAAAATTTACTTAATATCTTTGAGGTACCAATGAATATAGCAGCAGATAATCTAGCTAAAATTAAAGCGAATCTGCCAAATCATGTAGCAATCATAATGGATGGAAACGGCCGATGGGCTAAAACCCGCGGGAAAATACGTATTTTCGGACATCGCAATGCGGTATCTGCTGTAAGAGCTGCTGTTTCAACATCATCAGAGTTAGGCATTGGAAATTTGACACTGTTTGCTTTTTCTTCTGAAAACTGGCGCAGACCAAAGGAAGAAGTGGATTTTCTTCTGGATTTATTTGCAAAATTTCTACGTTCTGAATTGAAGGAATTATGCCGGCAGAATGTAAAAATCAATGTTCTAGGAGATATCAGCAGATTTTCCGAGGAATTACAGAAAGAAATACGCAACAGCTGCAGGGAATCGGAAAACAACACCGGTCTGAATTTAAATATTGCCGCAAACTATGGGGGACGCTGGGATATAGTCAATGCCTGTAAAAAACTCATGGAGGAACCTGGCTTTTCTGCTGATAATCTTAGCGAGGAAAATTTTGCAAGGCATTTATCAACTCCGGTTGATGTGGATTTGATGATTCGTACCGGAGGCGAGAAACGTATAAGCAATTTTTTAATCTGGCAGATGGCTTATTCGGAAATTTATGTTACAGATGTGCTGTGGCCTGATTTCAATGAAGAAGAGTATATCAGGGCTCTGTTATGGTTTTCTGATCGGGAACGACGCTTCGGTTACACCGGCGATCAGATAAAAAGTCAAAATATCAAATAAGGGATAAACTTGTGAAACAAAGAATTATTACTGCCTGTTGGTTGATTCCTCTTGCCGTCATGTGGATGTTTTATCTGCCTCATGCGGCTTTTGTTGCCGGTGCCATGATTCTTGTGATGCTTGGAGCGCACGAATGGGGCAAATTCGTTTTCAGTAAAAATATTGATATATATTCTCTGATTATAGCTTTGCTTGGTGCATTGTCCTGCTGGTTTTTTAATCCTTTTGCCGGTGATCTTCCTCAAACCATAGGAAGAAATGAAGTTGCAGTCGGTATTCTCGGCATGGGTGTTTCATGGTGGATTATTGCCGTGTTTCTGGTATTCAAATATCCTAAAATTCAGGCTAACAGATTTTTAAATGCTGTATTCGGTATAACGACCCTTATTCCGTTCTTCTGGTCTCTCGTTTATTTGCATGAAGCACAGAATCCGCAGAATCTTCTGCCGTTCAATTCAGGTTCCTTTAATCTGTTTTTTGTAATGTTGCTTGTGTGGTGTGCTGACAGCGGTGCATATTTCGTCGGAAGAGCTGTAGGCAGACATCACATGATACCGGCGGTAAGTCCGAATAAAACCGTGGAGGGACTGTTGGGAGGCATTGTGCTTTCTCTATCTGTGGCATTTGCTTTATCGTTTTTCATGAAGGACGGCATTAATTTTGTTAATGTATCAGTGGCGGTAGTTATTGCTGTGATTGCTTCCGTTCTTGGAGATTTGGCTGAAAGCATGTTCAAGCGTATTGCCGGAATCAAGGATTCAAGCAATTTGCTGCCCGGTCATGGAGGAGTTCTGGACCGTGTAGACAGTCTGACGGCAGCACTGCCTGTATACGCTTTTATTATGTATCTGTTCAACTGACTGTTTGATTTATATCTGTAGTTATGCCGGATTGCAATTGAAATCTTTCTGTTGAATATTCGGCATATTGTTCGTTTTTCAAGCATGTATTTTGGAAAAAAGAAGATTTGAAATGGAAAATATAACCATATTGGGATCTACAGGTTCAATAGGACAAAGTACTCTTGATGTTGTCCGCCGAAACAGGGATCTGTTTAACGTGTTTGCTCTGGGAGCAGGTTCCAATGCTGATGTAATGATCAGGGATTGTCTGGAGTTTGAACCTGCTTTTGCGGTTATGAAACAGGAAATAGCTGCGGAAAAAGTAAGGAATGAGTTAAAAAAATATCCTCATGTCAGAACCGAGGTTCTTTCTGGCAGTGATGCGCTGAATACTGTGGCATCAGCGGATGAATGTGATTCGGTTATGGCCGCGATTGTAGGATCCGCCGGTCTCGTTTCCGCTTTGGCTGCTGTAAAAAAAGGCAAGAAACTTTATCTGGCCAACAAGGAATCTCTGATTATGACCGGTCATCTGTTTATAGAGGCCGCAAGAAAATCAGGTTCCCGGATTCTGCCTGTGGACAGCGAGCATAATGCAATTTTTCAGTCTCTTCCAGAGTCGGAACAGCTTAGAATAGGTTTCTGTGAACTGGATGCGGCCGGAGTGTCCCATGTTTTGCTGACTGGTTCAGGAGGTCCGTTCAGGGACTGCCCTTTGGATGATCTGCGCAGTGTGACTCCGTCACAGGCTTTGGCTCATCCTACATGGAGCATGGGCCCGAAGATAACCATTGATTCATCAACCATGATGAATAAAGGTTTTGAATTCATTGAAGCAAAATGGCTGTTCAACCTGGCGAACGACCAGATAAAGGTGCTGGTTCATCCTCAGTCTGTTGTTCACTCAATGGTTCAGTATGTTGACGGCTCTGTTGTTGCGGAACTGGGTAATCCTGATATGAGGACTCCTATTGCCAGAGTTATGGCATACCCGAAGAGAATTTCTTCAGGTGTTGAACCCATGGATTTTGTAAAACTGTCCGGACTGACCTTCATGGAACCGGATTATGATCGCTACCCATGTCTGAAACTGGCAATAGATTCATGCTGGAACGGTCAGGCGGCAACGACTGCTTTGAATGCGGCAAATGAAAGTGCCGTATATGCATTTTTAAACAATAAAATCGCTTATCTTGATATTTATAAAGTGTGCGCTGAAACTGTTGCTAAATTCTGTTCTGACAATATTGCTGACGTTGATTCAGTGCTTGAACTTCATAAAAAAGCCGAAAGTTTCGCCTCTCAGCTGGTGACTAGGATTCAAAAATAATGGCATTACAAATTATTCGTGATATAGCTGTTTTTCTGATTGCAATCATTATTCTGGTTGGTTTTCATGAATACGGTCATTTTATAACCGCTAAAAAATGCGGCGTTAAAGTATTAAGATTTTCATTGGGTTTCGGACCGATTTTTTATAAAAGAACCGGCAGGGACGGCTGCGAATACGCGTTTTCGCTGATTCCGCTAGGCGGTTACGTAAAAATGCTGGATACCAGGGAGGGAGAGGTAAAACCTGAAGAACTGAAATATGAGTTTAACTCCCAGCCTGTGTGGAAACGTCTGGCGATTGTTGCCGCTGGACCTCTGTTCAATATTCTGCTGGCGTTCTTTCTGTTTTATTTTATGTTCCTTATGGGGGTACAGGCGCTTAAGCCCTACGTTTCCAATGTTGAGGAAAACAAACCTGCATATGCTGCCGGCCTCCGCAATGATGATCTGATTGTCAGGATCGGAGATACTGATGTTATTGACTGGGAGGATGTGAGTTATACCCTTATCCAGTACATAGGTGAAAAATCAGTGCCGGTAACCGTGAAGCATGCAGACGGCGTTGAGTCTACTTATGATTTGAACATTGACGGATGGAGTGTTGATCGTTCCAACCCAAATTTTCTGGAACCTCTTGGTTTTATGCCGAAACTGTTTGAACCCACCACCAGAGTCGGTTTCATCGTTAAGGATTCAGCTGCTGAAAAAAGCGATTTAAAACTGTTTGATAAAATTGTAAGTGTTAACGGTACCGCAGTGAACGACTGGTATGATTTCATATCCTACATTCATAAAAATCCGGGTAAGGATGTAACGTTTGCAGTGCAGCGCCCGATTGTGCCTGCCGATTACAAAGGTTCAGGAACAGCAGAGGAATTCGATAAATTCAGTTACGAGGAAAAATCCGTAACTGTAACGCCCGTGAAGGATGCGGAAGGAAATTATAAATTCGGCATTGCGCCTTTTACCGATGCGGTTAAAAGCAGGGATGTCCGGTTTATCAGAAGTTACGGCTTTCTGGAGGCGATACCGAAGAGCTTTGTCAAAATGTATTCAGTCTGCAAACTAACCGTGGTAACCATTGTAAAATTTATCGACGGCAATATCCCTGTCAATAACATAAGCGGACCGATCGCAATTGCCCAGTCGGCAGGAATGAGTCTGAGTGTCGGAATAGCGTATTTTTTAAGTTTTCTCGGTATTATCAGCATCAACCTGGGAATAATGAATCTGCTGCCTGTGCCTGTACTGGACGGAGGTCATATCATGTTTTATCTCTATGAAATGATTACAGGCAGAAAAGTTTCCGAGCAGGTAATGGGTCGCCTGATATTTATCGGTATGTTCCTGCTTTTATTATTAATGGCCTTTGCTATTTTTAATGATTTGTATTACAACTGATTGTTATAATCAGAAAATGACGCGAAATTTACCGGCTGATAATATATTCGGCCGTTTCAAATCACGAAATATGCAGACGGCAGATTATTTTCTGAATTAGTGGAATCCATGCAAGGGCTGGATTCTGTTCCGGGAATCGTGTTTCTGTATCTGCAGTGAAAACTGTTTGATTTCTGTTTATGCGATTTGCGAGAAATTATGATAAAAATATGGTATCATAAGTGGCAATTTGTGTTATGTGCGCATAGTAATCTTTAAAGCATGCGCCGGTATTTGATTTTATTTCCCGAAATACGGAATATTAAGCATTAAAAAAGTTACATCTAACGGATAGAAAATGAAAAAATTTTTATTATTGGCTGCTGCGCTTTTGTTCGGTTTGGAAGCATCAGCCACAGTTGTTAGAGATATTAGAGTTATCGGCAATCAGCGTATATCATTAGGTGCAGTCTTATTGAATTTCCCTGTAAATGTAGGGGACGATGTTGATCAGGCGACTATTTCCGAAAATATTCGCAAACTGTACGCCACAGGAAATTTTGATGACGTTGCGGTTAACTTTTCCGACGGTAATGTACTGAATATTCTGGTGAAGGAGCGACCAACAATTTCCACCATTGAATATGCAGGAAACGAGGATATTAAGCAGGATAAAATTGAACCGATTATCAGCGATATGGGTGTACGCGTGGGTGAGGCTCTTGACCGCTCCAAAATTTCGGAAATGGAGCGTGCGTTAACTGATTTTTACCATTCCGGCGGTAAATATCAGGCATATGTACGTGTGCTTGTTACTGAACTGCCGCGTAATCGTGTAAAACTGCGTATTCAGTTTGCCGAAGGCCGTACCGCCCGCGTAAAACAGATCAATATTCTCGGAAACAAGGATTTTACAGAAAAAAGGCTGCTGAGTCTTTTTGAAATAGATGATGATTCTCCTTGGTATGATATATTTACCAGTGATAAATACAACAAACCGAAGTTTGAAGGTGATATTGAAAAACTGCGTTCCTTTTATCTGAACCGCGGTTATATCAGATTTGATATTAAAGACACCGATATGTCGATTACTCCCGACAAAAAAGGTCTCTATGTTACTTTAAACATCAATGAAGGTGATGTATATACCGTTGATCATGTAACATTGAACGGCGATTTGATTAAACATGACGAAGATATAAGAAAACTGGTCGATATTGAGGAAGGCGATACATACTCGCAGCTTGTGGTGACCAACAATGAAACGCGCATTGCAAGTTTTGTCGGTAAATTCGGTTATTCAGATGCGCAGGTCAAAACCTTCCCTGAAATAAATGACGAGAATAAAACTGTAATTCTCCATTTCTTTGTAAGTCCGGGCCCTAGAGTATCGGTAAATCAGATCAATATAACCGGCAACAAGGTTACCAAGGATGTGGTTATCCGTCGCGAAATGCGACAGTTTGAAGGCGCATGGCTGTCAAATGAAAAAATTGAACAGTCAAAAACAAGATTGAGCCGTCTCGGATTTTTTGAAACTGTCGACGTTAAGCCGCATAAGATTGCCGGAAGTGAAGATGTTGTGGATATTGATGTCAAGGTTAAGGAGCGTCAGGTTAACTCCATTTCTGGATCTATCGGATACGGTACTGTTTCGAAAATAACCTTCGGCGCTAAACTTTCACAGGATAATGTTCTCGGTACCGGCATGAAGGGTGAACTTGAATGGAACTGGACCAAAGCTCACAGAAAATATTCTGCTACATTGAGAGATCCCTATTTCACTCTCGACGGAATAAGCATGAAAACAACGCTGTACTATGATGACTACCGTGCCGGCGAGGATGATCTGATTAACTATGAAAACAGGACAATCGGCGGAAATATAAGTTTTGGTTATCCTGTCAATGAACTTAATTTCGTTGAATACGGTGTCGGATATGATCACAGCAGAATTTCACAGCTACAGGCATATGCGCAGATTCAGAAATTCTGGAAGCTTTATGACAAGTATACCGATGCAGACAACAGACTGAATTTAAATATTTTCAATCTGTCATTCGACTGGGTAAGAAATGATTTGGATAAAGGCTTCTTCCCGACTTATGGTAACAGGGAGGAATTCTGGATTAAGGCGTCAACACCTGGTTCTGATGTTCAGTATTATAAAGCCACATTAGGCGGTACTCAGTTCTGGCCGTTGACCAAGAAACATGATTATGTGTTTAATATCCGCGGTGAGATCGGTTATGGTAACGGATACGGAAAAGTAAATGGCTACAAGCAGACTCTGCCGTTCTTCTACAATTTCTATGAAGGCGGAGGCCCTTGGTTGAGAGGTTTCAAAAACAATTCTGTCGGTCCTAAGGCCATATATTCATTCCCGTACCGTGGCAATATTTCCGAGGTCGGTACCAAACACTCTATAGGCGGTAATGCCATGTGGGCTGCGTCTGCTGAGCTGATAGTACCGACGCCATTCCTTGACGAGGGATACAGTGAACAGGTTCGTACTTCGATTTTCCTTGATGTAGGTAATGTGTTTGATACAACATACGACAAGGATCGGTTCAGTCATTGTGTGGGTGGATGCAACAGAGTTTATGATATGAGTGATCCGTCTTTATACCGTGCATCATACGGTGTAACATTGCAGTGGCTTTCTCCGATGGGACCTCTGGCTGTGACATTTGCCAAAACTCTGAAGGATAGGCCTGGTGATGAAACGGAAATGTTCTCGTTCAGTATCGGTAAGACCTTTTAATTGAATATAATAGGATTAGGGTTTATTCTCAAGGCGGCAGGATGATAATCCTGGTGCCTGCAGTGATTAAAGTTAAGTTTTTTATTATTTGAGGAATTAGTAAATGAAAAAATTATTAGCAGGCTGTGCATTAGCTACTTTATTAACAATGGGAAGTATTTCTGCTCATGCAGCAACTCCATCTTCTGTTGCAGTGGTAAATCTGGCTGAAATCATGTCTCAGATCCCGCAGACCAAGCAGTCAAAGCAGAAACTGGAAAGCGAATTTGCTGCAAGACAGGCAGAACTGAAGAAATTGTCAGATCAGTATACTGCTCTTGTTGACAAGTTAAAGAAAAACGGTTCTTTCATGAAGGAAAAGGAACTGACAGATACACAGCGTCGTGCACAGGAACTGCAGGCTCAGTTACAGATTAAAGGACAGGCGTTACAGGAAGATGAACGTAAGCGCATGGCCGAAGAACAGAACAAGCTTATGGACAAAATCGGTGCTGCAATTGAAAAGATTGCCAAAGAACGCGGTTATGACGTTGTAATCAACGGCATGGGTACAGTTATGTATGCAAAAGATTCAATTGATATTTCTAAAGATGTTATCGCTTTAGTAAGTAAGAGTAACTAATAATGTCATTAACACTAGGTGAAATAGCAGCAAAATTGAATGCCGAATTGCGCGGCAGTCCTGATATCGTTATTGAAAAGATAGCAAATCTGGAAACCGCAAAGGATGGTGAGATAAGCTTTTTGTCTGATCCGAAATATAAAAGTTCGCTGGAGCAGACAAAGGCAAGTGCCGTTATCATCAAGGAAGAACACTATGAACATTGCAGAACCGCCGCATTAATCCTTAAGGATCCCTATGTAGGTTTTGCATATGTTGCACAGATGCTGGATACAACACCGAAACCTGCAGACGGAATTGAGCCGAGTGCCGTTATTTCATCTTCGGCTAAAGTCGGTGCAGGTGTTTCTGTCGGTGCAAATGCAGTAATCGAAGAAGGTGTCGTTCTGGATGACGGTGCGGTTATCGGTGCCAACTGCTTTGTAGGCAAAAATGCCAGAATAGGTGCCCGCACCAAACTGTGGGCCAATGTATCGGTTTATCACAATGTAAAGATCGGAAGCGATTGTCTGATTCAGTCCGGAACCGTAATCGGTTCTGACGGTTTCGGATATGCAAACCAGCAGGGAAAGTGGGTTAAAATACCTCAGCTGGGTTCAGTAACCATCGGCGACAGTGTTGAGATTGGTGCCAATACCTGTATTGATCGCGGTGCCATAGACGATACTGTTATTGAAAGCAATGTGATTATTGATAACCTCTGCCAGATTGCACACAATGTGCATATCGGTTTCGGAACCGCTATGGCCGGTGCTACAGTTGTGGCCGGATCCGTGACAATCGGCAAGTTCTGCATTATCGGTGGCCGTTCGGTATTTAACGGGCATATTAAAATCTGTGACGGAACCACAATAGCAGGTGCCACCTCAGTTATGAGAACCATTACCAAGCCGGGAGTATACTCTTCAGGTGTTCCTGAAATGGAAAATTCCAAGTGGCGCAAGGTTATGGCCTGCTTACCGATGATTGATGAAATCTATAAAACAGCAAGGAAAGCTGTCCGCCTGATGGGTGATAAACAGTAACTGCTGATGTATTTTATAGATGAAATTTAATTCCCTCATTGCGACTGAAGCGGTGGGGGATTTTGGTTTTTGTCTTTCTGCAAATAAGCCCTGTATTCCAAAGAGTAATTCCTTTCATGGATGTTGCAAAGTTTCCTGCCGGATTTTGCTTGTTAAATGGCATGTTGACAGAGCTGGAACAATAAATCTGTTTTTTAACACGCCGTGAGCAAGAAATCCCCCACCTCTACAGGTGGCGGGATGAATTGCGATAAACACGGCGTTTTCTTGACTTTTGATCTTGTAGAATTATAATCATATTATAATTCAGTTGTATTTATAAGAAAGGTTGTATATACAATGCAATTAGATACAAATAACCATTCAGTATTTATGTTACATTATCATCTAATTATGTGCGTAAAGTATCGTAATAAAGTGATTGATGATACTATCTCTAATCGTCTGAAAGAGATATTTGTAAAAATTGCTCCTGCCTATAACATGCATTAGAAGAATGGAATCACGACATAGACCATGTTCATATTCTATTTAGGGGGCAACCAAATACTGAAATCAGTAAGTTTATCAATGCTTACAAATCTGCAGGCAGTCGTATCATAAAGAAAGAGTTTCCTAAGATACGTAAAT
>Ga0310695_10010170_pt1 | contig 13852 bp, 17 predicted proteins | sample RumenRJG_04DNA_FD_203882 | JGI IMG/M metagenome (GOLD analysis project Ga0310695, IMG submission 203882) | Bovine rumen microbial communities from Lethbridge, Alberta, Canada - RJG_04 (v2) (version 2) | ecosystem: Host-associated > Mammals > Digestive system > Stomach > Rumen | place: Canada... | reverse complement strand
TCTTCCGCTTCGGAATCCGTTTTCTCATACAGAGACATGCTGTAATCAAAAAACTGATTGAAACCGTCCAGAGACAACGCCCCGTTGGCATAAGCCAGGAACTCGCCATCCGGAGAAATAATGAAAGAAGTCGGATAGCTGTTGACTCCGCAGTAATAAAACAAAGCCGCTTCTTCATCGACAATGACTTCAATCTCCAGATCATTGTCTTCCAGTACACTAACGAGAACTATCTGATCAAAGACAAAGAGCTGATTACCGAGAAGATCGAATCGGATGCCTCCTCAAATCTGAGAGCAAGATTTTTCTTGTAGTTCTCTTTTCCGTTGAGAAGAATCCGGACCTGTGATCTGGATTCGTATATCGCTTTCCTGATCTGTTCTGCCGGATACTCCTTCAGATTGTACTGCTATAAAGTCACTATTTTGTTAATCTGCCTAAACGAAAATGAAATTAAACGCAAATCATTTTTTGTAATTTCTTATTATATGCATTACCTGTTCATGGCTCATACTTAAAAAGGTAGTTTTATTTCTGTAGTCGTTTTTAAAACCATAACCCATATCATCATAAATGGTTGCTCCGATACCTATCTTGCTTAAAACATCCAGTGCTGCTGCAAAATAGAATTCGTTTTCATCCTCGTAGTCCCATCCGCTTACTTCATTGAGAGCTGCGTCCCAGATATCAGAAAGATAAGGATTCGCATCGATTGCATCAACAATTTCCCACGCTTCTGCAGTGGTTCCGCCGTTTACTTTCTTTAGTTCATCAAGATCCAGAAGTTTCTTATTCAGTTTTTCTTTTAATTCCATTACCATTACCTGACATATTCAACATGGAATATGTTTTTCCTCCCTGCATATTATCTATACGATTGATACTTAATATTTATTATTAACATTTTAACATTTGTAACAATAGTTTACACAAAACTATTGAAACTATCTTCCAAGTTAATTTTATTATTACAAATTTTATGTGCAAATAATAAGACAGTTATTATAGTTTTTGTAAATTGACATAGAATAGATACCCTGGATACTTTTTGAATTGTGTCCACAAACCTACACTTTCTTAAACTTGGTTATCCCCTATTGAAACATCCCGTGAAAAACACAATGTAAAATATAACTATAAGTTACCAACGCAGTGCAAATTGGGACTATTAAAAAACTTTGTGCCTCATTTTTTCAACACAAAGTTTAAATATTCAGAAATTAATTAATAAAAGATTATAACCAAGTCACAAATTCCAGGCTGGAATAGAAATTTGCCTGATTCTGAGCACAGTCATCGCATAATGGCTTGCTGAAATGAACTTTGAGGAGACTTCCTTTATCTGTCTTCACGACAAAACCGTGTCTGGAAGCCGGTTTTTGCCCGCACATTCCGCACATTACCGGTCCGATATGCGGTATATCATCACCGCCTATGACCTCATCAAGTTCTTTTTCATTTATTTCGTATACTGCAAATCTTTCTTCCATAATTCTCACCACTCAATTCTTACTTCATTCGCTCTGATACAGTACCAAACTCTATCATAACAGCCCCAGTAACATGCTTCCGTTTTTTTGAAAAGATATGTTCCTTCAGGCTGCATATTCGGATCGACTTTCATCTCACTGCCATCCGGTATGAATCTGTACGGTTTGTTTCCTTCAATAGAGTCACGATACTGTCTAATACTTCGTCGTTGATCATTTTGAATTTTTCAGTTTTTTCCATTATTATGTTTCCCTTGTTTAACGTATCTTCGTCTTTCAATATTATTATATACGGGTCTTGCTGATGCTATGGCAACATGAACGGCTTTGTTTGAATGAATTATGTTCGCTTATTTACACTTTAATGAACAATATCATTTGATCTTTTGACCAAATATATCATCCCAACTTAAGCCATCCCAGGTCGTGCAATCTGCTGCAGTCTCGTAATCATTCATATTCCCCGAAATAACCCAAATCCAGGCAACCGAAAAATAGATATATCTGTAATTGTGGTCCAATACTCTGAGGATAATTTCTCCCTGATCGTTGTCTACATGAATATGATACCCTTCCATATCATCTTCTTTGATCTCTCTTTTTTTATTGATTGTCTTTCAATGTAATCTTCATTTGGCTCAGGGAAAGAAATTTACAAAGTCATATCACCTTTAGTGATTCCATATGTGAAGAGCCATTCATCGGAATCTCTGTATTCTAACTGTTCAGAAGACCTTATATGATAACTCCTCCCGATATCAAGATCTTTTGATTCCAATCTGATTCTGCGGTCTTTAAAAAGCACTATCCTATGATAATGCTTCAAGTGCTTACTGCTTGTCTTTACTGATGAGCCAGATCCCGTAGAGCGGACCCATGATGACCAATACACCGACCAGGACCAGGAACAAGATCGAAGTTGTCTGCGGCGTCTCGGTAAAGATCTGCGAAGACAGGTCGATCAGAAAGTGGTATAGGATGATCGAACACAGATCGTTGGTCTTCAGATAGACCGCACCCAGGATCATACCGATGGAAAAAGAGTAGAGCAGCTGGATCAGCGTTGCCGCAATTTGTCCGCTGTTGATATTGGTGATGTGGATCAAGGAAAACAGCAGTGATGAAGCAAGCAGGGCATACATCGGTGTCTTGCTGCACTCCCTGAGCTTGCCGATCTCGATCACCCGGAAGATGAACTCTTCAAAAACCGCCGGAGCCAGTGCATTGACGAAAGCACTGAAATAATCCAGGGTCATAGACATGCCATGACTCAGCTTATGTCCCAGGTTCCAGGCTGCAAACAGCAGCAGCGGCATCCCCATCAGCAAGCCGCTGAAAGGGTGGATATCTTTAAAATAACGCCGGAAGATGAACCAGATGACGGCTGACGCCAGAAGCCGGCCGATCGAAACCGAAAAATCCTGCGGCAGATATAAGACGGTGCCCGGTAACATGAAGATCGCTGCCAGTACCATACCCAAGGCAAAGACCGCCAGTCCAAACAGGACCGGTTTATCACTGAGAAACTTTTTCATATATTCTCCTTTTGCTGTACCCTTATTATTCCATACATTGTTATTTCTGACTACCTGTCAAAAAGGACGGGCATCGCAGCCCATCCTTCATCACTTATACGGTTTTTTATCATTTACCGGTCTTCGGCGGGATATAAGTCGGTGTGACCGGCCTGATCCTCTCGATGACAGTGAAGTCGGCCGAAGCTTCGCCGTCCTCGAATTCGACCTTCAGTGTATGGTTTCCTGCCGCCAGCGTATTCAGATAAGACGCCTTCAGATCGACGATCAAAGAACCGTCTCTGTAGACGAAGTCCTTTTCGTTCGCGATCTGCTTTCCGTCGACCGACGCTTTTACGAAATGCTCGCTCAGGATCATATCGGATTCTCTTTCCGAATTCACGATCTCAAAACGCTTGAATGGGAACGTGGAGACACCGACATTGTCCAGATACCAAATGTTCTCATTTCCGATATAGCGATATTGGAAGAGCTTCGGTTTCAATGTGACAGGTTTCGTGACCGGCTGAGTGAAATCATATTCCTGTCCGGAAGCATCCGCCCAGCACATGAATGTGTAACCTTCCTTGCCGGTTTTTTTGACGGTGCGGTTATTCCTGTCGGCTGATCCTCGAAGACATAACTTACCATGAGCGTTTGATTGTCAGTGCCAACGAACGTGACAGGGATCTAATAACGCGCATACAAAACATGATCTTCGGAATTTCTGACAATGGAACCATCCGTCACTTTTGTATCATCTTCAAAGTTCGAAGTCGTATACCACCCTTCAAAAACTCTGTCACTTTTTTCCGGCGTCGGAAGAGATCCATAGTTGAATTGGTACTTGACAGTCACTGCTTCAGAGTCCAATGTGCCGCCTTTTCCATTCAAAGCGACATTGACCGTTATTTATAGTTTCTGATGATCTGTAATACCTGTTCCTGACTCATATTTAGAAAGTTGGTTGAACTTTTATATTTGTTTCCGGAGCCGGCACCCATGCCATCGCGGAAGGACGAATCTATTCCCAGCTTTTTCAGAACTTCCATTGCCGCACAGAAACAGAGATCGCTTTCATCTTCAATATCCCATCCGCACACTTCGGTAAGAGCAGCGTTCCACATGGCGGAGAGATTAGGATTGGCGACGATCGCATCGACAACATCCCAGGATTCCTGGGTGGAACCGCCGCTGACTTTTTTAAGTTCATCAAGATCAAGAATTCTTTTTTTCATAATTTCTTCTCGCTTTCTATTCACCGATCCATTCAAATCTGACTTCATTGGCTTTCAAAGCTACCCATACATTGTTGTAGCAAGCCCAGTAGCAGGCTTCGTACACTAAGCCGGCGATCCATGGCTGTTCAGGTTGCAAATTGGGATCGACTTTCATGACTGTACCGTTAGGTGCTGTCTGCTTGGGCGCGTTACCGGAGATCGAAGTATTGTACATTTTCACATCGCCACCATCGATAGAGTAAACTCTGGCCATTTTCGAATCAGGACGCCAGGCTCCTCCGGAAATATCTTTGATACTTTCGTCGCTAAGTAATTTCTTTTCTTCGGACATTGCAACATCCTCCTTTGCTTCTTTTTAAAATTTTTGTTTTGTTTCTTCTTGTTCTGCTACAAAAATTTTTGTGTTCAATTATTTGGAAGAATACATTCGATCATTTGATGCTAATCTGCACCGTTCCGTCAGTCTGACCAACGGTCGTCAGCTGCAGGACATATCTCCCGGGATCAAGCGATACATCAATTTTTTCTCCCGGGCCGATCTCCACGGTTTTGGCAATATTCCCGGCAACATAGTCTTCGCTTTCGCCCGCCGCCGATACTTCGATAGCTTCACAGAATTCGATCTTCAGTTTTCCTTTGTTTAATGAAGACTCAATATGGGTCGCCTTTTCACCGGACACAGACATCGTCGATATCTCGGCATAGGTTCCGTCTTCCACGCCATTGATCTTGATTTTGGCATTGCTTGATGAGGCAGTAATGTCGAAGCTGGCTGCACCACAACCGCTAAACAACAAAACCGATAATATCGCAAGAATTAAAGCGTTTTTTATTCGTTTCATAACAATAGGCCTATCTCTTTCTGTAGTCAGTAACATAATTATAACGTAATTTTGTATGCTTGTATTATATCAACTCGGAAAGCTGTCTTTCGGTCTGGTTTCATGAACACACAATCATCTCCTGTACACCAGGATCTGTTGAGGATATCGATCTCTTCGGCAGGCAACGATCATCGTTTAGGCGCATCGGAGGCACCACCGGCCATCGTCTCGGTCTTTTTAGGGGATGAGCTTTCCGAGGTCCTGGAAAGCATCGAAAAAGACAGGTCCTACACCGACAAGAAGAAGGCCTTCAGGATCGGTGTTCATACGATACCGGCTTTCCCGAAAGACAACACCGACAGAAACCGTACATCGCCATTTGCCTTTACCGGAAACAAGTTTGAATTCCGCATGCCCGGTTCTTCGGCATCGATCGCCACACCTAACACGATCCTCAATACGATCGTGGCCAAGGAGCTCAAGGACTTTGCGGATGTATTGGAGAAGGCGGAAGACTTCAACAGCGCTCTGCACGATCTGATCCGCAAGACCTTGAAGAAGCACAAGCGCATCATCTTCAACGGCAACGGCTACGATGAAAGCTGGATCAAAGAAGCGCAGAAACGAGGCTTAAGCAATTACGCCTCGACTCCGGAAGCCCTGGCTCATTACCTCGATAAGAAAAACGTCAGTGTCTTTACAAAGACCGGTGTGCTGTCTTTGACGGAATTAAAGTCAAGGTATGAAATTTATCTCAAAAAATACTACAAGACCATCAACATCGAAGCTCTGACTCTGATCGATATGATGCGAAAGGACATCTTTCCGGCTGTGACCCGTTTTGAACTGGATCTGAAGAATTCGCTGGACGAAGATGATGACCTTGAACTTTTCGATGAACAGTCCTATGAATTCAAGACGGTGAAATTCATCAAGAAAAACAAGAAGCATATCTGCAAGGCCATCGTAAAGATCGAGTCGCTGCTCAAAGATAAAACCGCAGGAATCCAAAGCCAAAGCGGACTTCTATCATGATAAGATCATCCCGCTGATGAAAGAGATCCGGGAAAGCGCAGATGAGCTTGAAAAGGTGACCGGCCGCAATTACTGGCCAATGCCGGTCTACTACGATCTTCTCTTTGGCAAAGACTGAGATCCTGGGAATAGCCAGGCTTTAAGACATGTTAGAATAAAACAAGGGAAATAACAGCTGTATGAAATGGCGAAACGTACAGCTGTTTTCTGTTGGACTCTCACGATGAATATGTTTGAAATACTGATCCTGATACTTGTTCTGGCGCTGGTCTTTCTGGCGATCCTTTTCTATGAACAAAGTGACGCACGGCAGATCAAAAAGGCAGGCAAAAAAGCAGAGCAGAGCGTACAGAAAGATCTGAAACAGATCCTTTTGAAAGACGACCTGTATTTCAGTAATGTGAACGTTGTCTATGGAAAACAGAAGACCGAACTTGACAACCTGATCGTCAACAGAAACGGCATCTTCATCGTGGAAGTCAAAAGCTACAGCGGCGAGCTCTATGGGATCAGGGAAGACAGATAATGGCTCAAGCAGCGCTTCTCCGGCGGCGGGAAGCTCTATCAGAAACACGTCGACAATCCGATCGGCCAGGTGAAACGGCAGGAATTCATCCTTTCAAGAGCCCTCAAGGAACACGGCATCAGTGCGTGGGTCACAGGCTATATCTACTTCACGAATCACAACGCGCCGTTTGCGGATGATTATTTCATCGATTCGTATAGGGAACTGAAACAGATCATCCACAGCCGGAACAATGATCCTTTGACAAAGAAACAGATACTGCTGATCAAAGCACTGATCGAAAAAAAGAAGCTTCAATGAGTCCGGCATGTCTTTCACCGATGCCTCATGGATGCTTCTTTAATATATAATAGTGATGAATGAATATCATGAAGCAGAAACTGTATAAATTCATCGGAGTTTTCCTTGTCGGGGTATTGCTGACAGGGATCTTCTGGATGCCTTACAGCACGAAAGCGGATGAACAGATCGATCTGAGCACGCAGGGAGGCAAATACAATGCCCCGGTGAGCGTCGATCCGATCGATCAGGAAGATGGCTTTTCCGCTGTCTTATATAATAACCGCAACGGCCTTCCGACTTCGGAAGCCAACGATATCGTACAGACCGAAGAAGGCTTCATCTGGATCGGCACCTATGGCGGACTGATCCGCTACGACGGAAGCCGCTTTGAACGCATCAGCCCGGAGATCGGCATCAACAGCGTCAAGTGTCTCCATGTCGACCATAAAGGAAGACTGTGGATCGGTACCAATGACGGCGGTGTCGTATTGAAGGACAAGAACGATTATCTGCGCTGGGATGCAAGCGATGGTCTCAAGTCTTTGTCGGTGCGTGCGATCCTTGAAGATAAAAACGGCGAGATCTACATCGGAACCACGGAAGGACTGCTTGTCATCAACGAACAGATGGAAATATCCTATGTGGAAGACCTCAGACTCGTCGATAACTTCCTGCACGACCTGCGTCTTGGTCCGGATGGAAAGATCTATGCGGTCTGCAATTCCGGTGATGTTGCCGTACTGAAAGACCGGAAGGTCGTCAAATACTACCGCTTCCAGGGCGGCGAAGGCAAGGGCGTCAACTGCCTGCTGCCGGATCCGAATGATCCTGATCTTGTCTATGCCGAGACAAGGGATGGCAGAGTCTATCATGACACGCTTGACAGCGGCTTCATGGAAAGTGAAGCGATCGATATCTCGCCTTTATACCAGGTCCAGCAGTTTGAATGCTTTGATGGTGAGATCTGGATCTGCGCAAGGAACGGCATCGGTGTCTTGAATGAGACGGGCTTCCATCTGTTAAAGAACGTCTCATTAAACAACTCCATCAGCCATGTGATGACCGACTATGAAGGAAATCTCTGGTTCACTTCGACCAGGGAAGGTGTCATGAAGATCGTCAAGAACCGCTTCGTCGACCTCTTTGAAAGAAGTGACCTGGTCAAGACCGTCGTCAACTCCACCTGCATCTATGACGGAAATCTCTTCATCGCGACCGATCGGGGACTGCGGGTGATCGATGAAGACAGTACGGTGCCGACGATCCCGCTCGATGAAGAATATCCTTTATATAACGCAGATTATACGACAAATGATTTGCTGACACTGCTGGACAATTGCCGCATCCGTTCTTTGACAAGGGATTCCAAGGATCGCCTTTGGATCGCAACCTGGCTGCAGTATGGTCTTTTGCGTTTCGATCACGGCGAACTGAAGTCCTTCACCGAAGACGATGGCCTTTATTCCAACTACATCCGTGCCGTCTATGAATGCAAGGACGGAAGGATGCTGGTGGCGATGAATGGCGGCGTCTGTGTGATCAAGGATGACAAAGTCGTCGCAAAATACAACGAGAAGCACGGCATCGTAAACACCGATGTGCTGACGGTCTGCGAAGGCGAAAACGGTGACATCATGCTGGGAACCGATGGTGCCGGTATCTATATCATCCACGGAAATGAGATCTCGCATATCGGTTTTGAAGAAGGCCTGACTTCCGAAAACGTCATGCGCATCAAGCATGATGAAAAACACGGCATCTACTGGATCGTGACCGGCAATTCCCTGTCCTATTTAAATAAAGACTATGAACTGACCAACGTGGATCAGTTCCCATATTTCAACAACTTCGACCTCTATGAGAATTCCAAAGGAGAACTCTGGGTCCTTTCGAGCAACGGTATCTATATCGCCAATGTGGACGATGTTTTAAATGGCGGACCGATCGAGACCGTCCACTATTCGATCTCCAATGGTCTTCCATGCATCGCGACAGCCAACTCCTACAGTGAACTCACGGATGATGGCATCCTCTATATTTCGGGAAGGACCGGTGTTGCCAAGGTCAACACGGAAGCGCCGTTTGAAGATGTCGCTGACATCAAGTTCGGTGTCCCGTATATCGAGACTGACGGCACGAGGGTCTACCCGGATGAAAAGGGCGTCTTCCATGTCCCATACTCCACCAAAAAGGTGACGATCTATGGCTATGTCTACGCTTATTCCCTGATCGATCCGACAGTCAGCTATCATCTCGAAGGCTTTGAAGAGAGAACGACCTCGGGCAAAGCGACTGAGCTCTTTCCGGTCAACTATACCAACCTCAGAGGCGGTACCTATAAGTTTGTCATGGAGCTCCGTTATTCGATGAATGACAAGAGCGTTGGCGAATCGGTTCAGATCGTCAAGGAAAAGGCCTACTATGAACAGGCGTGGTTCTATGTCTATGCGATTGCCGATGCCTTGATCGCCGGCTTTGCGCTTGTGCGCATTTATGTCGACCGGATGGAAGATCGCCTGGAAAAGAAGCACAAGGAAGAAAGTGAAAAACAGCGGATGGCCAATGAACTCTCCATGGGCAACAATATACAGAGAGCGATGCTGCCGCACATCTTCCCGCCGTTCCCGGACCGCAAGGAATTCGAGATCTACGCTTCGATGGATCCGGCCAAAGAAGTCGGCGGCGACTTCTACGATTACTTCTTCATCGATGATGATCATCTCGCCTTCCTGATGGCGGATGTCTCGGGCAAGGGCATTCCGGGTGCACTGTTCATGATGGTCACAAAGACGATACTGCACAACTCAGCGATGTTTGACATGTCGCCTGCTAACACCTTAACGATGGCCAACGATGCGATCTGTGAAGACAACCAGGCGCAGATGTTTGTCACCGCATGGCTGGGTGTCCTTGAGATCTCCACCGGAAAACTCAAGGCAGCCAACGCCGGACACGAATATCCGATCATCAAGGAACCGGATGGAAACTTTGAGATCTTAAAAGACAAGCACGGCCTTGTCTTAGGCGCAATGAAAGGTGTGCCATACCATGAATATGAGCTGCAGATCGAGCCGGGCAGCACGATCTTCCTTTACACCGACGGCATTCCGGAAGCGACGAATGCAAACAACAAGATGTTTGGCATGGAACGCCTGCTGATGGCTTTGAATAAAGCAAAGGACAAGCGGCCGGAAGAAGTGCTCATACAGGTGCGCAAGGATGTCGACAAGTTCGTCGGCGGTGCGGAACAGTTCGACGACCTGACGATGCTGTGTCTGAAATACACAGGAACGAAAGAATAAGAGAAAGCCTTTGGAGATGAAGGCTTTTTTGATACAAATGGATGAAAAGAAACAAAGGCACAATGGTTTGCCGGTGCTTATCTATTGTTTCTAAGTCACTCCCACTAGATGATGCTGACTCAGGATCAGTATGTGATTTTCATTTATAATGTTTCCTGAAGGAAAGTAAAAAATGGAAGAAAAGAAGAGATATGAATTACCAGATGAGATCATTGAATCGATCAGCGGCGGCAAGATGAAGAAAGACTGGCAGATGATCGTTAAGATGTCTGTCCTGGCGTATAAGACTTACTACGGACGAAACGATGAAAACAAAGTCAGTATTGAAGATGTACTTGCCGACACCGATTCGATCCTCAACAGCATCCGCGTCAGTGGTACAGATACAAGCGATCTTGAACAGGACAAAAAGCTCTTGCAGGATTATATCCGGGAAGTCTGGAACGGTTAGATCTTTGAATTGAAGGCGTAGCTGATTTACGTCTTTTAATTTATGCACATCTTAGGCAAGGTTTTGTACATATGCAGATTCAGATATAATAGGGCTTGTTCAAGATGAACCTTAACATAAAAACAGGAAGAAGGATCTTTATATGAAAAATATATGGGAACGGATCAAAAAAGCGGGAGGAAGACTTGAAGAATGTGGCCGCCGTTTTCCGTTCAGTTTCGTTGCATTATGTCTCATTACGGTCTATGGGATCTATCTGATCATATGGGAAGAAGAAGGGACCAAACTGCTTTTTTCGTTGATCATCGCAAGCTTGTTGTGTTTCCTTGGAGAACTCTCTTACGAATATGGCATCCATAAATTTGATAAACTGGGTCCCCTTGTCTCTGTACTTGCTGCAGCGATCAGCTATCTATTACAGAGACACTTCGACAACATCTATATCTATACAGCACTGGCTGCCCTTTGTATCTCGATCGTAGCCCTCATCGCATTTGTCTTATATCACAAAAAAGAGGATCGTCCAATCGTCAGTCATCTGATCAAGTCGGGTTTCATCGTTGCGGTCTTTACCGGTGTTGTCTTTGCCGGGGTCAGTGTCTGTCTTGCTGCTTTCCATTTTCTGATCTTTCATTTTGATCAGGTCTGGAAGATCTACGGCATTCTTTATTTACTGGCGGTCGGCTTATTTGGCGTGACACTGTTTCTTTCCTATGTGCCGCGGCCCGATGAAGAAGTAAGCATTCCGGCAACTTACCGCACGATCATTCATAAGGCGCTGTTCTTCATCTATCTGATCCTGATCGGGATCTTGTATCTTTACATCCTGAAGATCATCGTCACATGGAAGATGCCGGTGGGCAGATTAAACTGGTTTGGCAGTTTTGCGTTACTCTTCTATGTCTTCTTTTATTTGTCGGTGGATGAGAAAGACGGGCGCTATCAGGCATTGTTTAAAAAACACGGGGCTTACCTGCTTATTCCGGTCTTGGCGATCCAGATCTTTGCCATCATCATCCGTCTGAATGCGTATGGACTGACAACAGCGAGAATGATGTCGCTAATCCTCATCGTCATTGCCGTAGGATTCATGGCAGCACAGATCTTCGGTTTTCATGTGTCGCTGTGTTTCCCGCTCATCCTGCTTCTGGCTTTCGTCTTTACCTGCACGCCACTCAATATTTATGACGTTCCGAACCGCGCACAGGAAAAGCGTCTGAAGAACGCGTTAACTGAAGGCGGTGCACTTGTTGACGGCGTACTCAATGACACGGTGAACATGGAGGCACAGTATCTTGAGGATGCCCGTTCGGCCTATGACTATCTTCGCTACAGCAGCGGGAACAAATCATCTTTCTTTGAGGAATTCTCAAACTCAAAGATCGCAAGTTCCTTTGACAACAATACTTATAACAACAGGATCACCTCCTTCTATTACAGTGTCGATCTGGAAGGCAAGACTTTTGACATCAGCGCCTTTAAACAAATGAAACTCATCTCACAATTTGATGAAGAATATGCTAAGGAAGCGGAATCCTTCTTTGCCGGTCTTGATCCGAACAAGAGAGAAGAATATGAAAAAGAAGGCCTTGAGTATATCACGGCCGACGGCAACAAACTCATCTTCAGATACATCAGCTTCGAATATGATGAAGAAAACAAAGAGATCCAGGATCTCTATTGGGATGCGGTGCTCTTGAGCAAGTGAACCTCCCATAAGCTAAAGACTTATGGGCTTCTTAAGAAGTTTGCTTTTACGTTTCCACCTGATATTCAATCAGGCAAAATGAGAAATAAGGAATGATGTTTATTTACTTGTTGTGCCCCCTGTTCCACTCTTCAATGACGTCTTGATAGATCTTCAAGGCGTTTGAAGCGAAGGATTCAGACGAAAATTCTTTGGCATTGGTATAAGAAGCATCCGCCATCTTCTTTCGCAATTCATCGTTATGCAAGATGCGGGTGATCGAATCGGTGAACTCTTCACAGGTATTGTAGACAAAGCCGTTGTAGCCGTCGATCAGGACACCGTCGAGGGCTTCGTCTTCATGACAGACGAGCGGTAAACTCTGGGCCAAGGCTTCAAGGTAGCTCATGGAGTGAAGCTCAAACATAGAAGCAGAGACGAAGAGGTCGCCGATCGCGTAGTAGCGCCAGACTTTGTCTGCCGGGACCCGTCCGGCAAAGAGGACTTTGCCTTGGAGCTTGTTTTTAACGGCGAGGTTTTTGAGGTTGTCTTCGTCAGGCCCGCTGCCGACGATCAGAAGAAGAGCTTCCGGGACCTTTTTAAGGAGGGCCGGGAAGAATTCGATGAGTTCTTCAATGTTTTTTTCTTTGCTTAAACGGGTGATCGCGACAAGGACTTTCTTGTCCTTTCTGATACCGAGAAGCGAGCGGAGCTCTTCCCTTTCGGGATCTGAAAGATGCTGATCGTGTTTTTCCAGTTCGATTCCGTTGGGTAAGACCAGAAGGCGGTCTTTAAATGTCTGTAAGAACGGGAAACGAAGGGCCTTCTTGGAAGGAACGAGGATCTTTTCTGCACGGACATAGATGGCTGCTGCCGAGACGATGGCGATCGCTTTGGCGAGGGCCTTATCACGGTTTTCACCAAATACAAAATATGCATAATCGGTGTGACAGGTCATGATCAGAGGAATGTGGCAATGCCGTTGGATCCGTCTGGCAAAAAGGAGAGCCGATCCTTCGGATTGTACGTGAATGATATCGGGATGCCACTCTGATAGTTCCTTAAGCAGAGGATCGCTGATCGCCAGGCTCATGCGCATGTCCGGTGAATACTCTGCGGAGAAGGAGCGGATGGAATAAACACCCCCTTCATGCGTTGAGGTATTGTTGTCGGAAAGGGTCAGGATCCTGACCTCGTGGCCGAGGGAACGAAGTCCGGCGCTGAGGCCAATGACAGAAGTTGTGACACCGCCGAGATTGTGTGTATAGAAATCTGTAGAAATAAGGATCTTCATGTTTATTTCCGAATCGAATGTTTTCTGTGCCTTTTCAATAAATTACCCCGGGTCAAAACCTCAATCACAAAGCGATTGACTGGCTTCGCCAGCGGGGTATTTAAATCAGCGATGCCAGAATGGTCTATTTGAACAGGTACAACTGCTTATACTCTACGCAATCTTGTCCCTGATTTTTTACATAGTTAGCTTATCATAAACAGAAC
>Ga0310695_10010169_pt1 | contig 13852 bp, 4 predicted proteins | sample RumenRJG_04DNA_FD_203882 | JGI IMG/M metagenome (GOLD analysis project Ga0310695, IMG submission 203882) | Bovine rumen microbial communities from Lethbridge, Alberta, Canada - RJG_04 (v2) (version 2) | ecosystem: Host-associated > Mammals > Digestive system > Stomach > Rumen | place: Canada... | reverse complement strand
GCCGCGAATCCTCAACGCAGATGTCGCGTAGCCGCGTCACGTTCGTTACCTTGCCCGCGACGCCCCGCCCCGTACCCTCGAAGAAAAGACAGAGATTCACTACTGCCAAATATCCGATGTCGCCGTCATCCACTTGGCGGTGTCGGTCTCGCCGGATTCGGTGGTTGCGGAAAGGACGAGGCGCACAAGTTCAGGGTCGGCGCGGCAGAGCTTGAACGAGACGCCCTGAAACGCTCCGCCGTTCTTCAGCACCCTGACTTCACACGACTTCGCCGCGCAAGGCGCTTCAAGAACGCGGATGCGCTTTAGGCCAATCGACTTGCCGCGCAGAATCGTCTTGCCGTCCGCGACGAACTCCCATTCGTCAACCTGCTCGCCTTTTGAAATGTCCTCCCGCATGACGACGACATTGAACGATTCACTCTGCTTCACTTCGTGCGCAAAGAGTGCGTCTTTAAGAGTCTTGAATCCAGCAAGCGCCTTTACGTCGTCCGCGTCGAGAAGTCCGTCCTTGTTCGGCGCGATGCCGATATTCATCGTCGAGGCGTTGCCGACTGAAGAAAGATAGAGCTTTGTCAGATATGCCGCGCTTCTTGTCGTGCCGCGCTCGCTCTCATGGTAGAACCAGCCCTTGCGAAGCGGGAAGTCTGCCTCTATCGGATGGAACGTCGTGCCGTCCGCCGCACCGATATTGGCGACGAGCTTGTAGTGATCCCACACGCCGTCGTAATGTCCGATTGTCGAGCGGGAATCGAAATCGACAAGTCCCATTTCGTTCCCGCCAAAGCGGAAGTCCGCCTCGTCCATTTCGTTGAAGATGCACACATTCGGCTGGAGCTTCCGCACCATCGCGAACGTCTCGGTGCCGTAGCGGTAGTAGCCGTCGGGAATCTTGCGCTTCTCCCTCGCGCCGCCATAGTAGCCGTCGCCGCCGTTCGCACCGTCGAACCACATCTCGAATATCTCGCCATAATCGCCCGAAAGCAACTCGCGCAACTGTCGCTGGAAGACATCGGTTACATACTTCTCCGTGCCGTAGTGCGCATTGTTGCGATCCCACGGCGAGCAGTAGACGCCGAACTTCAGCCCTGCGCGGCGGCAGGCCTGTTCCATTTCCTTGACGTAGTCACGGCCAAACGGCGACTTTGTGACATTGTGTTCAGTGGTCTTCGTCGGCCAAAGGCAAAAACCGTCATGGTGCTTTGCGACGACAACGAGCCCTCCAAGCCCACCAGCCTTGCACGCGCCGACGATCTGGTCGGCGTCGAACTTCGCAGGGTTCAGCATCGCGGGGTCTTCGTCGCCAAAGCCCCATTCGCGGTCAGTGTATGTGTTGAGACCCCAATGGACGATGCCGATTATCTCCGGCCCTTCCGCAAGCCTCGCCGCAAGCGCAGGACGCGGTGCCGGACGAGCCGCAAAATCATTGCTCCATTGGAAATCGGATGCTCCGTCTGCGAAACGCCAGCGGCGAGGCTGACGGGACTCGAACCAGTCAAGCGGCTCAGCTACGTCGCGGACAGACGAGGCGTGACGAAACGCCTTTGACAGCGCCTCGCGCACCTCTGGCGTAGCCAGTTCACGTTTCCAAGAGACAAAGAACGGAGTACCGCTGCGGCCAAGAAGCTCCATCCACTGGTGGTTGAGATTCCACGGAACGGCTCCTTCGGAGGCCAAGCCTACGCAGTCGGCGTCTATCTTGAAAAATGCGCCATCCTGTATCGACCTCATCGCAAGAGTGTTGACCCCGTTCTTGCGTGTCCTGTCCCAATCCCTACCAGACGTGTCGTCGCCAGTCCTGAGCAACTCGAACACCCCCGCCGCAAGATGGCTGAACGCATTGCAGCCGATTATCACCACATCGTCCCCCGCCGCGTCCTTCATCGCCTTGTAAAGGTCAAGCATGACCTCGGCCGTAGTTCTCGAATCGTTACGCCACTTGCGGTTGTCCTGAATGTAGCGGTCGTAATAGGACAACGGATCGCAGGGAAATATCTGCGCAAGGTCGTAAGAAAGGAAGTCTATCTTGACGAGCTTGAAGCCCCATTCACGAAAACGCCTGACGTCTTCCACGATGCGAGACTTTACGGCTGGCACGGTCGGGTCGAGATAGTCGCGGTCAGCAATAAGCCGCTGTTCCTCAGGCAGTTCGTCCCATGCGCGGAGCGGACGGTACCAAAGCCCTGGCTTTGCGCCGAGTGCGGCGATTCTGCGGCAGAACTCCGGCATTTCCATTCCGAAGTTCGCCCCTGCCGCGTCCCACGGGCCGCGTCCGGACTCGCCGACGACCGGCGGCGAGTTCTTCTGCCAGCCATCGTCCATCACGACGTATGGCTGATTGGCGCAGCCCTTCGCGCACGACACGATGTATTCTGCGTCGGCGAGGAAGTTCGTCGCGGTGTTCTTTCCGTATGCGCAGTACCAGTCGTTGTAGCCATAGACAGGCGCTTTCGGCAGCTTCGGCTTCGGGCACATCATCCGGCAGAAACGCCGCCCGAACTGCCAAGGCGACTCACCCGCCTTCGATTCCGCGCGGACGATTCGGCAGGCTTTCAGCGTCCGCCCATTGAGACGCACGGGGCCGCCACCCGCACGCACATCCAGCACCAACGTCACGCCCTTTGCCGAGACCTCCCAGCAGCACATCGCCCCGGGTCCCGTCTCCACGCCAAAACCTTGCACCTTCCCGTCCTTCTCCGCAAGAAAGTACCACGGCGAGTAAACCGTCTTTTCGCCAAACGTCTGCCATTTCAAATCGCCGTAGCTCCGTTCCCAGGCATCGTTCAGCACCTTCGCTTCGGGCGCAAGCGACTCTTTCATCTTCAGCCGCACGAACGAAACCGCACCCGTGGACGTCACCGTCACAACATCCTGCGAAACACACACGTCGGCACAGCCGTCAACGGCAATATCCGCCGCCTGCGCTTTCTCCTGCAGCTCGCCAGTCGGACGGCAATGCTCCGCACCAACCGCACATGTCGCCACGGCAACCGCTGCCAAAATTGTTCCGCACCGTGTTCTCATTTACACTGCTTCCCTTTCTTGTTTTTCAAATAGGTTTAACGTCACTTCAGACCGGCGTCGAACGGCGTGAGGTAGCGCTCCCGCTCCGCCGCCTCCGCCTTGCCGGGCTTCGCGAACAGATCCGCGAACTCGTCGGGTTTCATATCCCATGCCGGCCGGAACGCGTCTGAGGACACATAGCACAAGACGCTCTTTCTCAGCTGCCTCGCCTCCGGCAGAAGGGCTTCGCCTATCGGATATCCGCAAACGAACGCACGGCCAGGACCCACCCTGAATTCAAACATCGTGCCCAGCAGTTCGGAGGTGTGGATGTCGGGCACCGGCATCGCGACAGGCGTGAAGCCGTCGGGCACGCGCCCCGTCAATACGTGAACTACGGCTTGGTCTGTCATGTCGCGCCACTGCCAGTCCATCCAGTCCTCCGTGAAGAAGTGCGCGAATGCGGGATGATCCTCGTTGAACCATGTGCCTATCATGGAATGGCGGAGCTTCTTCCTGAGGAAAAGCGTCGACCAGTATACCGGGACGAACTTGCCCATCCCCGCAACGGCGCTCGTCCCCGTGTAGACCACGCGGCCGCCCGCTGCGAGCACCTTCGCCATTTTCGCGGGATCGTCCGTGAGCGTGACGCCGTCAGGAACGCGCACGGGCGTCTCTCCGGCGTCCGTCACGAACACGTTCCAACGGTTCTCCCCGAAGGCAAGTTCGTTCCTCACTCCCGCCATCCAGCCTTCGAGCGGATAGCTCACCTCCGCCACATCGCCTATTTCGCCAGGCAGGACGGCCTTTTCAAGCTTGACCTGGCCGCACTTTCCGGCGAATGACACAGGGTATGTGGTGCCGGCCGGAATCGTGTTTTCGGTCATGTTCCTTATCTGCAGCCTTGCGGAGAACGTCTCGCCCGCGCTCCAGACGTATTTGCGGAAGCGCGCCAGGAACGGCACGGGCCTGAACACGTCGGAGAACGCCGGCAGCTCCGCGCACCCCGGCTTTGCGTCGAAGAATGCGTCCAGCCAGCCCACCAGCGCCTCGCCCTGGCCCGTGTAGTCTCGCACGTCGAGAAGCTGCAGCCCTGCGCACGATGCCGTTCGCATGAAGCTCTCGACCTCGTCCTTGTACATCAGGCGGCTGGTCTTGATGGATGCCGCATGCCACAACCTCTGGAACCGGAGCGTCCCGTTGGACACGGCCGTGTCGCGCATCTCCATCCAGTCGTACGCCTTCAGAAGGCCGTCGAACCTGCCGATGTCGTTCCAGTGCGGATACACGGGCCACTGCCCTATCTCGTGCGCCAGCACCGGTATGGGGGTGCGGGAGTACACGTCCTCGTAATCCCAGTCCGTGTGGTTTGCGCGGCGGGAGCGCGTGGCCCCTATGCCGGGGTAGCTGTGGGTCGTCATGTAGTCGTCGGACGGGCACACCTTGCGCGCGGTCGATGCGATGGAAAGACACCTCCCGTCATATGCCTTGGCCTCCGACATCCACTGCTCCAGCACGTCGAAGTCGCATGCGCCCAGTTCATTCCCGAGCCCCATCGAGATCATGGACGGATGGTCGCCGTAGGCGTCCTGCACGCGTTTGAGCTCGGCATGGCAGAACCTGTCGAGGGCGTCGTTTCCGCGCCCGACGGCGCGTTTCATTATGTCGCCGTCTGACCAGTAGCACGTCTCCGCCAGGATGTAGAAGCCAAGTTCGTCGGCCACGGCGAAGGCCACCTCCGGGGGCGTCCAGGTGTGCGTCCTCATGCCGTTGCAGCCGTTCTGCTGCTGTATCCTGATCTGCCGCCGCCATTCCGCCTTTGTCATGGCCGGGTATCCCGTCAGCGGGAACTGGCAGTTGTCGACATTGCCGCGGAACCAGAACGGCTTGCCGTTCATGAAGAGCCTGTGGCCCTTGGCCGAGACGGTGCGGAACGCGAAGCGGCGCGAGAAGGAGAATCCGCCCCCCCGCATGCGAAGCGTGTAGAGGCGCGGGTGGAACTCGCTCCAGTACTCGGGCTCGCCCTCGAAGGACACGGTCGCCTCGTCGCCGCTGCGGCCGGTGCCGGTCACCGCGAGTCCGTCGATCTCTACGGCGTCGAGCGGGGTTCCATGCGGGAGCTTAAGCACTACGCGTCCGTTCGCCGGCCAGCCGGCGAATATGCGCACCGCCCTCAGCGGGTTCGCCTCGCGCACCGCGAACTCTCCGATTATGCCGTTCCACTGCGTCTGCGTGGTGGGTCCCCATCCGTGCGACCATCCGGAGAAGTCGTACCGGCATGTGTTGTCCACTTCTATCTCGAAGAGATGTTCGCCAGGCTCAAGTTCGCCCGGAGCGAACCCGTACACGTGCGGCGTTCCGAGGGAGTCGGCTTCGCCGCGGAGATTGCCGTCCACCTTCAGGGAGGACTTCCACATCACGCGCTCCATGACGAGTTCCAGCGCCTTGCCGCGCATCGACTCCGGCACGGTGACGCGCCTTGAGTACACGGCCTTTCCGATGAACTTGCGGCGCAGGCACAGCGCCTGGCGGGACTGCACGCCGCACATCGAACTCCACGTTCCGTATGTCTGTTCGACTCCCAGGCCGGAGTCGGCCAGCGTTCCGGGAAGCCGCGCCTTGCCCTTCACGGTGTAGTCGGACGGCGTCCCCGGAGGTATCATCCACTCGGAACCGAGCCTGCTTGCCGTCTGACGGCACTCCCATCCCTCTCCGCACACGTCCCATTCGCCGGAGAGGTCCAGCCATTCCCCCGCCATGCACTGCAAGAGTCCAGCCGACACGGCTGTTGCGAAGATCCTTTTTATCCGTGTCATAAACATCACCTCACCTCAAATAGCGCGGCTTCGTTCGGAGGAAGTTCGATTGAATCCGCATTGACCTTGCCAAGCCAGACGCGACCGATGCGCCCCTTCAGCGAGACGGGGCATGTAATCGCGCGCGGCTCGAAATTGATCGCCATGACGATTGTCGAACCGTCCTCGGCGGGATGCTCAGTAATGCCAACCCACGGACAGTCACCTTTCTCCACTACGCGCTTTACGCCGGCAATCTTCATGGCCTCGCGAAAAACGAGGTAGTACGGCTGCACCTTATCGCCTGTAAATGCATCTGTGCGCATTATGGCCTCCCGGTCGATCGGAGCGTTGCAGAGAAGCACCGTGCCCTTCCCGCACTTGAATCTGGAGAACGCGGGCTCGCCGTCCGAGGTCCTGCCAAGGACCTCGCATTCCCTCGCGATGAGTTTGCATGTTCCTGAATCCCCGCATTCAATCTTTCTTCCGGGGCAAGCATCAAGCTCGAACGTCTGCTGGCTTTGAGAAAGCGAACAGTAGTCCACTTCGAGCCCTGCATGTTCGCGAAGCGCGGTGAAGCGGGACGCCGCCGAATACACCAGCAGCACTGTCGCTCCCTCCTCCGCCTTGGCGAAAATGCGCTTCTGCGCGAGATAGGAATAGCTGGAATCGTATTCAGAAGAGCAGACGATATAAAAGTCCGACTCCGGCAAATCATGCTCCGCTCCGGCAAATCGCGGATCGAAGCCGGCCTGACGCGCAAGAAGATACGCACCGAAGCCCGGTATCCATCCGGCGCTTCTCTCTGGAACGACGATGACGGCATCAGTCCGGCGCGAGGGGAGCTTTCGGAACGGAAGGGATTTCCGGAACCTCTGAAACTCCTTCATCTCAAGCATGACCGGCTTCGGCGAATAATCGTGCCTCAAAAGGCCGAGTTCGCGCTCGTTAGCGGTGTCGATATAGGGAGGGAATTCCAGCACTTCCTGATCCGAGTTGCACCACCAAAGGCATCCCATGAGGTCGTTTGCCCACGCACTGAACAGGGTGCAGCGCATTCCGGCGGCTGTGCGCTCGTCGCTTGTGCAGCCTGTACCGAGGTTTCCGATCTCCTCGATGAAGCACGGCCTGCCTCCGAGGTCGGTGTAGAGCAGCGATTCGGCCGTGGGATGCAGCTCTGTGCGCATCGTGTTGAAAGCCTCCTTGCCGCATCCGCCCACATAGAACTCGTATGGGTGCGTGCATAGGATGTCCGAAAGCTCGCCGTTCAGCCGGATCGGCGCACGGTCGCGCTCGCAGGTGGACAGGCCGTGCATCCCGGAGACGACGGGTCTTGTCGGATCGGCAAGGCGTATCGCAGAGCCAATGTGCTCCATCCAGTTGTAGAACTCCGCCTGCGTCGTCTTGCCCATGCAGTTGCATTCGTTTCCAAAGTCCCATGCTGCAATGGCCTTGTGATCCTTGAGGGCGTTCACAAAATGCCTGACGAACCGAGTCTGCCACATGACGGCCTCAGGGTCTGTGAGGACGTTCTTCTCCTCGAACACGACCGGGACGAACTGCCGTCCCGACATCCATCCCGTCACGATTCCCACGACGAGGCTGATGCCGTTCTTCTCGGCGACATCGCACATGAACCTGAATCGGCGCACCATCTCGTCGTCAACGCCAGCAGGGTTTGAGAGAGGCTTGTCGTTCTGGAGGTAGCTCTTGTAGCCGCCGCCTGCGGCGCAGACCCCGGTGAGGGGCTGGAAGTCGCTCCAAAGAGGGAATACGCGCATCACTTCCACTCCGTTCTTCGCCAATTCGCCGATTTCCCTCTCCACGACATCCGGACGCCACTCCCGCCACATGTACATTCCGGCGTTCTTCGACCAGTAGTTGCACCCGACGAAGAACTCGCCGGGACGGAAGATGTCGTTTTTCGCGTACGGCTCGCCGGCAAGGGCGGTCGCCGCCGATACGGCCGCAGCAGCCAATATCATCGTCAATGCTTTCATTGAATCTTCTCCACTTCAATTCCATTCGGAGCTTCGCAAACATACTCCACCTTGCCGCCGACACGACGCCATCCTGCGCGGACTTCGCCGAACGGCGTCTTGTGCGTGACAACGAACGAATCGACGCCTTCAAGGACATGCGGGCGGAAGGCGATCTTCTTAAAGCCAGGATCAAGCGGAACTATGCCGGCGACGTATTCGTAGCCCCAGGCCGAAAGGTCGCCGAACATGATGTGGTTGTGAGATGACATATCGTCCCAATTCTCGCGAAGCGTACCGTCGCCGAACTGAAGCCAATGCGCCCACCCAGGAATCTCAGGCTGGACGAACAACTTGAAGGCGTCGTCCGCATAACCGTATTCAGCGAGGACGCGCGGAGTCCACTTCGCGCCGAGAATGCCAAACCACGCCTTGTGCTCCTTCTCGCGAATGGCTTCGACAAGGCGCTTGGCGACCTTCTTCTCCTCGCCGTCAACGCAAAGTCCCTTGAAGTACAACGGCGCGGCGAGTTCAGTGAATCGCCCTTCCGCATACAGTCCGTCGCCTTTGTAGAACGCCTTGTTGAACGCGGCCTTGATGCTCTCGGCGGCGGCGCTGCATTTAGCCGCATATTCTTTTTCCCCGAAACGCCCGGCCCAGAAAGCAAGACGGCGGCTGAACATGTACATGTAGGCGCTGTCTGTCAGCCGCACGGGAGTGCCGCGCCTGTCCTCCCACCACCTGCACCAGTCGCCAAGTCCGTAGTCGAACAGTCCGTCTTCGTCAGCCTTTTCCGCCATGAACTCAAGATAGCGCTTCATCGCGCCGTAAGCCTCCCGCGCCGGAGCGTCGTCGCCGTAGAACCGGTATATCTGCCACGGGATTTCGAACAGAATTGCGTCCCATGCAGGACCCGATCCCCAACTGAAGCCGAACTTGGGCGTACAGGGGAGTATGCAAGGCACCGCGCCGTTCTGACGCTGCGCATCCAGCATCATGCGAAGAAAGTGTACGTACGAATCCTTCGCGTCGTAGTTCCAGAGGCCTGTCTCCATCGCAAGCTGCGCGTCGCCCGTCCAGCCGTTCTTCTCGCGGTGCGGACAGTCGGTCGGGATTCCTACGAAGTTGGAAAGATAGCTGCGCTCCGTCGCCGCCTGGAGCTCGGCAAATGTCTTGTCTGATGTATGCAGCGTGCCGGCCCGCCTGAAATCAGAATGCACGAACCTCGCCTTGATCGACTTGAGTTTTGCATTACCGTCGAATTCAACCTGAACGTATCTGAATCCATGGTATGTGAATCGTGGATGCCACTTCTCGCCGCCCTCGCGTCCGGCGAGAATGTACTCATCGTGCTGCACGGGGCGCGTCTCCCCCTTCCCCGTTAGGTGCTGCTTTATGTGCCCGAGGAGAGTATTGTGGCTGGTGATCGATTCGTCGTAGTCCAGGCGAACCTTAGCGCCCACATCTCCCTCGACCTCGATCTCGCACCATCCCGCGATGTTCGCGCCGAAATCGTACACGTCCGTATCCCACGGAGTCTTGAGCACGCGTTTCGGTTCGAACGTTTCGCTCGCGCGGCATGGAACCGCATCCTCCGGGCTTATTCGCACCCACGGTTCAAACTTCTCCACAGTGGCGGCGCGCCAGTTTTCGCGAACGCCTTCCTTCCTGGCATCGTACCACTCGCCGTTTCGCAGGGAGTTGAACACTATCGGCGAATCGTATGCCCGCCACGATCCATCTGTTGCAAACAGGCGCTTCCCGTCGCAGACGAGTTCGCCTTTGATCTTAGGCGCACCTATCCAAGGCGCATTTGAAAAGCCCCATGCGTCAATAGTGAACGTGTTGAACCATCCGTTGCCGAGAAGGACCTCTATCGAGTTGGTCCCGGCGCGAAGCATGTCGGTTACGTCGAGAACGAGAGACGAAAGTCGAATGTCGGGCTGGCATGTGACTGGAGAAAGGACGTCCCGTCCCACTTTCGCTCCGTTGACATACACTTCGCACCATCCCGCGACGGCGACGGAGAACACGGTCTTTGTCGGCTTCGCGTCAAGCGCGAACTCCTTCACAAGCACTGGCGCGGGCTTCTCCGGCGCGGCGGTGTTGCCGGAAATCCAGCGCGGCGAAAGCGGCAATCCTGCCGCAACCGCCGAAATTGCCGCAGCCAATATCGCCATTGCAATCACCCTTTTCATGTCATTCCCCTGTCGTGATCTTCACCATGGCGGAAACTTTCACGGGCACGCCCGCCTTTACCTTCAGCTTCAGCTCCGCCGACTTCGGATAGGGCAGCGCCAAAGGAAGTTCTGGACGGCTAAGCACTTCCGCACCTTCGACCACAACGTCTTCAAGGGTCAGAATGCTTCCCCACTCGGCTGACACCTTGCAGGATACAACGCCGTCGGCAGTCGGCACGTATTCGTCCACCACGGAGCCCGAAGCCACAGATGCTTTCACTGGCTTGCGACCGGCAAGGCTGATCAACGCATTGCAGCCCGGACGGTCGTAAGAGAGGTACAGGTCCTTCCAGTTCTTCGGCGTATTGTACTGCTGCTTGCTCTGGTAGCTCGCCTTGAATTCACCGGCCGCATCCTTGCAGCGGTCGTTTACGAGCAGTCCAGCACCGATGACGTTGCCATGCCGCGGACGGAGGTCCGCAAACGGCAGCGCCTCCTTCGGGAACGTCACGTCGTACACGGTCTTTCCGTCGGCGCGGCGGACCACCGAGACGGGAATGTCCATCTTTTTCGGGAGAGGATACTCCTGAAACACCGTCGGCGTCTTGCCGTCCACAAGGCCTATCTGGAATACGGCGTCATCTTCGTCATAGCCCGTCCCCGTGTCGAACCGCGCATTGTTGAGCTGATCGAAATAAAGCTGCAAACAGTCGTGCGTGTACATGGCGTCCGGCCTGACAGGTGGGATGAAATCCTGCTCCTGCACCTCGGCATGGAACTTGAGATAACGCCCATCGGGATCGAAGAGATAGCTGAACGTCGTCACGTTGTCGTTCTTGCCGAGACGGGCGAGGGTTTTTTCGTCTTTGCCTAAACACCAGCGCTGACGGAGAAAACCGGACCACCCAGACGCCTCCAAACCGTCGCGCCGCGCAAAAATCCCGTCGAACTGAAACGCCATCGCTTCTTCGCTCGTACCTTCGACGAGGGTGACGCGGAAGAGATGATCGCGAGGTGCCGCACCGATTCCGTCCTTGCCGCAGTCGTACGGGATGCGGCACTCCCCGACGCCGTTCACGGGGATCTCGAGCGGGGTGAGCTCCCTAAGAGGCTTCCAGTCGTGGGCGGGCAGTTTTGCCCGGACGCCGCCCTTAAACGGCTTGCGCCCGTAGTTCCTGGCGCGGAACACGAGCTCGCCGGTCTTCCAGTCGAACCACGGTGTAGCGGCGATCGCACGGGCGTTCCTGGCCTCGCGCCCCACCCGCGTCGTCGTGAGCGCATACGCCTGGAACAGCCGCCCGTCCGCGACCGCCGCGTCGATCTTTGCCATGAGCGACTTCAAGTCGTCACGCCCGGGATTGGCGGATAGGATCGTGTGCATCTTGTCAAGCGTCGCCTTGAAGTCCCGCAGGTACTCCGCACCCACTTCGCAATGCACATCACTCACATTGCCGCCGCCGGCAAAATACCTAAGCTCGTTGCCGTCGAGCTTTACCGTCCGCGCCTTGCCGCCGACGCGGTATGAGACAGACACGGGCGACCAAAGCCGGTTCACGAGATAATGCCCCTTCTCGTTGACGCGTATCGCAACGGGGTCGTTCGTCCACCCTTTAAGAAGGGCGAACTTTTCGCGAGGAATTGAACGCATCTGACGATAGAACCGCCGGAACACGGAATGCGCGCCGGACTCCGGGATTCCCCAGAAGCCGTGCAGCAAGTCCTGCACGTCGTAGTCCGCCACAACAGCCGCCATCTCAGCAAGCGCAAATGCGTTGTCGGGATGCGGCGTCGCGTAGTTCTGGAAATCGACCCACCCCTGCACGTTGCAGCCGTACGGCCACCAGAACTCGCCCTTCCACGAATCCTTGCCCTGTCCCTTTGTCATCGACGGGAAAATCTCGAGGTTGCTATGGCGCTCGATGAACATGTTCGGCATGTCGTGCCCGTAGGCGTCTGCGGTGCGAGGATCGTGCGGGATATACTCGTCGTTGAGATAACGTCGGGTGGTCTGCGTCATCTGCGGATGGAACGAAGGAATCACGTCGAGTCCGTCTATGGCCTTCAGAGCGGCTATGTCAATTCCTGCTTCGCGGAGCAGTTTCGATAGATCGTAGTCAGGCCACTGTTCACCCGCAGACCTCGTAAAATCGCAGAAGATCACGAACTGAAGGCGAAGATGCCTGTAGCCGTCGCCATCACGCAGGACGGACACCAGATCCTGCAGGGAATCCGCAACCTTGCGGCAACGCCACTCAATCCACTTGGAATATCCGGGACCTTCTGCAAGGTATGCGTATCTCTCGGCACACGTCTTGCCCGGAACCTTCACGCCAGTTTCGCGCTCGAACATTCCGACGGTCGTGTCGTCATAGCCCCACTTTATGCTTCCGAAATGGAATCCGGGAGCTTCGTTGAGCATGATTCCGCGAAAGTGCGGATAAACGCCGAACTTGTCGCGGTAGGCGGCGATGATCCTCTTGAAGTAGGCGAACGCCTTCGGATGAAACACATTGAACTCGGCGCCGTTCCCAGAGGACAACCTGCCGTCCGCCCCGCGAAACTGAAGTTCCTCCTTGTCGATCCCCAGGAGACGGGGAATCCAGTCGTTCGCATTGAGCTTGTGGTTGAGCCGAGCCCAGAAATCCATCCCGGCCCGGTCGAGCATCTCAGACCCAAGTTCCGCCCAGCCCGGAACACGCCCATCCATATACGCCGCACTGAAAAGACGTTCAAGCGTTGCGCCCATGTCGGTCGCGTCTCCACCGTACGACATGGCCTTGAACACCCACGTGTTTATACCCATGTAGCGCATGTACTCTATCACGCGCTCCCACTTTATGCGCCAGAAGTCGAGGTCGCATTGCTTGTAGTTCACGCACTGGCTGAAGGCAAGCCCGGCATCCATCGTTGGGTCTTCCTCCCAGATGCCGACGGTGCGACCGTTCGTAGAGCCGTTGGCGGCGACAAGGCCTTCCTTGTCAGGCGTCAAATCGGCCTCGTACAGCCTTAGCCGCGCAACGGCAGGCGGACGCGACTCCTTGAGCGTGCGGTAGCCAAGTATGCCCACGGCAAAGTCCTTCGAATCAGGCCAGAAAATGAGTTCCTTCGTCTGCATCGTCCCTGTTATAGGATGGTCCCAACCTGAATGGATTCCGAAGCAGTCGAGCGAAAGCAGGAAGAATCGGTTGAACGAATAAGGATAAACCCCTACGGAATACTCGCGCTGCGCATCGTCGGGATAGTCAACCTCCAGACGATACGGAACTCCCGTCTTCTCCACATGGAAGCGGTACAGCATGCCCTCGCCGGTCTTGTTGTTGTCCGCCTCGCGATAGACAAGAGCGCCGTTTGTGACGACATGCGACCCGCAGTCGATGTAGAGGTTCGCGGGGGTGGGCTTAGTGCAGTCGTATTCGGCGACGACTGCGGCCGACGCCGGCGAGCGGACTGGCCCGATCTCCCTGCCGAGCGCATAGAGCTCGAACGTCTGCTGCTCGGGAGTCCCCTTCAGCATCGTCACGCGGAAGCAGCCCTGCGTGGCGGGCGCGGCGACAGTCTTCGTGAACTCCTTCAGCTTTCCGCTTTCAAGTTCGCGCGCCCGGAAGCGGACGTTCTTCTTCCCGCCAGCGGGGACTGTCCAGTCCAGGAGTTCAAGACGGTGCGGATGCATCGCCGCAAATTCTGACAGCACCTCGCCATCCGTGAGCTGCCTGTCCCAGAATCTCACACGGTCAACCGCTCCGTCCAGGCCGCGCGAGGATCCGCAACCGATCAGGACTTTCCCAGAACCATATCCCATTGGCTTCTTGTTGCGGACAGCCGAGCGACCGAAAGGAATTCCGTCAAAATACACAACCGCTGACTTATTCACATCCCACGACACGGCGGCATGATG
>Ga0310695_10010167_pt1 | contig 13852 bp, 9 predicted proteins | sample RumenRJG_04DNA_FD_203882 | JGI IMG/M metagenome (GOLD analysis project Ga0310695, IMG submission 203882) | Bovine rumen microbial communities from Lethbridge, Alberta, Canada - RJG_04 (v2) (version 2) | ecosystem: Host-associated > Mammals > Digestive system > Stomach > Rumen | place: Canada... | reverse complement strand
TGGATGGAAGAAGATTTCGGATGGAATCAGCAGAGATAATCTGAGTGCATTTCGGGACGGAAAAGTCCCGGGCTGCGTTTGTGTCGTCGTCATCTGCCGGATCCGGCGCATGCCGGGACAGTGCGGATGCGTGTTCTGACTGATACATGATTCTCTCCATTATGATCCATTATGAAACGAAGCTCTGGAACAAATAGAAAAGTTCCGGGGTTTTTTTGTTTCATGACAATTGTTTCTGCTTTATTTTTCAGGATTTTATTGTTCGGAGTGCCCGGCGGAAAACGATCCGCAGGGGTCTTGCTGAAAAATTGACGGAAATTTCTTTTAAAAAGTATGCCCTGATTCAGGAACTGTCTGACAGCTCCCGCTTTGACGAAAAGTGGGCGGTATTCTATTGGAATCCGCCAAATGGCCTTTTCTAAAAAACGGAGAAATGCCGGCAGAACCTCAAGTCCGGGGCATTTTTTTGTGTTTGTTATATGCATGGGTTGAATTTATACGCATGGACTGATTTTTATAAGCGTGCATTGATTTTTATATGCATGTATTGATTTTTTATGCATGGATTGGATTTATACGTATGGACTGATTTTTATATGTATGGATCGGTTTTTATACGAATAGACTGATTTTTATACGCAAGGACTGAATTGGAAATCAAAGAGATTTCAACCCGGGGCAAATCCAATGAGGATTGACCGGAAGGAGGGAGAAAGCAAATGGCAGAGCAGAGAAAGCCAGATGAATTCTATATAAGGCGGGCGCTGGAACTGGCCGAAAAGGGCCGGGGATGGGTTTCCCCCAATCCCGTGGTCGGAGCAGTGATCGTCCGGGATGACGGGACTGTGATCGCGGAAGGATACCATGAGCGTTACGGAGACCTGCACGCAGAGAGAAACGCCCTCAGGCACTGCACGGAACCTCCGGCAGGAGCGACCATGTATGTGACACTGGAGCCCTGCTGCCACCATGGCAGGCAGCCTCCCTGTACAGATGCGATTCTGGAGGCGGGAATCCGGAGGGTGGTCATAGGCAGCGGAGATCCCAATCCCCAGGTGTGCGGCAAAGGAATTCAGATTCTTAAAGACCACGGAGTGGAGATCACAGAAGGGGTACTCCGGGAGGAATGCGACAAGGCCAACGAGATATTTTTTCACTTTATCAGGACAGGGACGCCCTATGTCGTCATGAAATACGCGATGACTCTGGACGGCAAGATCGCCGCCTTCACAGGCAGATCGAAGTGGATCACCGGAGAGAAGGCCAGAGGGCATGTGCAGAAGCTGCGGCACGATCTCAGCGGGATCATGGTCGGAGTGGGCACAGTGCTCGCCGACGACCCTATGCTTACCTGCCGCCTCCCGGATTCGAAAAATCCGGTGAGGATCATCTGTGACACAAATCTCAGGACCCCCTTGGACTGTAATATTGTCAGGACAGCGGACCGGGTGCCGACTATCTTTGCGACCTGCACAGACGACAAAGAGAAGATATCCCGCTTCGAGGACAAAGGATGCAGGATCCTGAAAGTAAAGCGCACAGACGGACACCCCGACCTGCCGGAGCTGATGAGAAAGCTGGGAGAGGAAAAAATCGACAGTATTCTGCTGGAAGGCGGCGGCACGCTTAACTGGTCGGCCCTCAGCAGCGGAGTCGTCAACCGCGTGGCGGCTTATATCTCACCGAAAATATTCGGCGGAGCTGACGCCAAATCCCCGGTCGAAGGCAGAGGAGTGATGGATCCCAGGCTGGCTTTTATGCTGGAAGGAACCGAGATCTCCAGACTTGGAGATGACTATCTGATCCAGGGAAGAGTCCGCAAAGGGAGCGCGGGGCGAAGGATGAGCGGCGATGTCCTGTGCTGAAGCAGACAGAGAAAGAGCCGCGATGTTCAGTTCCGGACCCGGCCAGGGAAGAACTCAGATGTCCTGTGCTGAAGCAGACAGAGAAAGAGCCGCGATGTTCAGTTCCGGACCCGGCCAGGGAAGGACTCAGATGTCCTGTGCTGAAGCAGACATAGAAAGAGCCGCGATGTTCAGTTCCGGACCCGGCCAGGGAAGAACTGAAATGTTCTGCTCCTTACCTGGTAAGGGGCACCCTGACATTTGAGAAAGGGCGGACCGGGAGGCTGTTCCGACAAGGCACAGCGCCCGGATTTGGAGGTAAAAATGTTTACAGGAATTGTGGAAGAGATGGGAATCGTCCGGCAGATTCAAAAAGGACGCGCCTCGGCAGTACTCACGATTTCAGCTAAAAAAGTGCTGGAAGACGCACATATCGGAGACAGTATCGCCGTCAACGGAATCTGTCTGACCGTGACCAGCCTGGGCAGCGATTCCTTCACGGCAGACGTCATGCATGAGACACTGCGGAGGACTTCCTTTTCAAAGCTTGCCCCCGGCAGCCGCGTCAATCTGGAGCGGGCCATGGCGGCAGACGGCAGGTTCGGCGGCCACATCGTGGCAGGCCACGTGGACGGCGTCGGGATCATCACACAGACGCGCCGCGATGACAACGCAGTCTGGTATACTTTCCGGGCGGAACCCCATGTTATGAGGTACATAGTGGAAAAAGGATCGATCACGATCGACGGCATCAGCCTGACAGTCGCGGAGGTCGGGGAACAGACTTTTTCGATTTCCGCGATTCCGCACACGGTGAGCGTGACGGCCCTGCAGGACCGCAGGAAAGGCGACTCGGTCAATCTGGAGACAGACATCATAGGAAAATATGTGGAGAAGCTGCTCTATCTGGGGCCTGCCCCCAACAGTGCGCCCGGACAGGAAAAAGAAGGGAGCGTGATCCCGGCAAGCGGCGCTTCAAAGGGAGCTTCAAAGGGAAAAAGCTCTTCATCAGGCGGGATCACCCGGGACTTTTTATTGAAAAACGGCTTTTGATGCCAGCGCAGTAAAGTGTCAGAAAGCAGATATAAAGCTGGAAAAATATATATTTGAATCAAAGTGTATGTAACCCGGTGAAGCGGCCAAAAAGGCGGCCGCAGACAGGGACAAAGCAATGTGAATCCGGTGAAGCGGCCCAAAGGCAGCCGCAGACGGAGACAAAGCAATGTGAATCCGGTGAAGCGGCCCAAAGGCAGCCGCAGACGGAGACAAAGCAATGAGAACCCGGTGAAGCGGCCAAAAAGGCGGCCGCAGACAGGGACAAAGCAATGTGAATCAGAGCCGGCGGCGCTAAGGCTGCCGCAAAAGGGCTTTTTGGTAAAGAAAAAATCCGGAGGAAAAAGTGATGAATGAATTTCAGGCAATTGAGCAGGCACTTCAGGATCTGAGGGACGGCAAAATCATCCTTGTGGTGGATGATCCCGACCGGGAGAATGAGGGAGATTTTATCTGCGCGGCGGAATTTGCGACAACAGAAAATATCAACTTTATGGCCACCCACGGTAAGGGGCTGATCTGCATGCCCATGGCGGAGGAATTTGTCCGCAGGCTGCAGATTCCGCAGATGGTCAGGACCAACACCGACAACCACGAGACCGCTTTCACCATCTCCATCGACCATGCTTCGACATCGACAGGAATCTCCGCCAAGGAGCGCTCAGTGACTGCCATGGCCTGTGTTCAGGATGACGCCCAGCCCGGCGATTTCCGCAGACCGGGCCATATGTTCCCCCTGCTGGCCAAGCCCAACGGAGTACTGGAGCGCAACGGCCACACCGAGGCAACGGTGGATCTGTGCCGGCTGGCGGGACTGAAGGCATGCGGCCTGTGCTGCGAGATCATGCGGGAAGACGGGACCATGATGCGGACCAAAGAACTCAAGCAGCTGGCTGAAAAATGGGGTCTCACATTCATCAGCATCAAGGAACTGCAGAGCTACCGGAAGTGCCACGACAGGCTGGTGGACAGGGTGGCGGAAGTGAGCATGCCGACCAAGTACGGCGATTTCCGCGCCTACGGGTTTGTCAATCGTCTCAACGGCGAACACCATGTCGCTCTGGTCAAGGGAGAAATCGGCGACGGAAAGGACATCCTCTGCCGCGTCCACTCGGAGTGCCTGACCGGCGATACCTTCGGCTCCCTGCGCTGCGACTGCGGCCAGCAGCTGGCTTCGGCCATGACCCAGATTGAAAAAGAAGGAAGGGGGATCCTCCTCTACATGCGTCAGGAAGGCCGCGGGATCGGACTGATCAACAAACTCCGCGCCTATGAGCTTCAGGAGAAGGGGATGGACACACTTGACGCCAATCTGGCCCTGGGATTCAGGGGAGACGAGCGCGAATACTTCATCGGAGCCCAGATTCTGAGGGAACTCGGAGTCAAGAGCATGCGCCTTCTCACCAACAATCCCGACAAGGTCTACCAGCTGGAGGAGTTCGGACTGGAGATCTCTGAGCGGGTGCCGATCCAGATGAAGGTCACACCCTATGACGCTTTTTATCTCAAGACAAAGAAAAAGAGAATGGGCCACATCATCAATATCTGACAGTATCAGACCATATCAGACAAATCTGCAGAAGGCTTGAGAAATACAGAACAGATTAAAAATATTCGAGAATCAGGAATGGAGGATTAAACGAAAATGAAGACATTTGAAGGCAAAATGGTAGCAAAAGGCGTGCGCATCGGTATCGTTGTCGCCCGTTTCAATGAATTTATCACATCGAAGCTTCTGGGCGGAGCCATGGACGGACTGATCAGACATGATATCGATGAAGACAACATCGATGTCGCATGGGTCCCCGGCGCCTTTGAGATTCCGCTGATCGCCAAGAAGATGGCAAAGAGCGGAAAATACGACGCTGTCATCGCCCTGGGCGCTGTGATCCGCGGATCGACCAGCCACTACGACTATGTGTGCAATGAGGTCTCCAAGGGCGTCGCGGCAGCTTCTCTCGACAGCGGCGTGCCTGTCATGTTCGGTGTGGTCACGACAGAGAATATAGAGCAGGCCATTGAGCGCGCCGGCACCAAGGCAGGCAACAAGGGCTATGACTGCGCCCTGGGCGCTATCGAGATGGTCAACCTGATCCGTGAGATGGGAGACTGACTGTTCCGGCAGACAATAGCGGAAAAGAAAAAGTAAAAAAGTAAATAATAAAAAATAATAGAAAAAAGCCGCCCGGTCCGGGAAGAAGATCTATGATTGATCATCCCGGGAACGCGCGGCTCTTTTTTATGACATTAATAGTATTTTATGACACTGCAGTGTAATGTGTTTTCAGATCAGGGTCATGAGATCGACATAGTCATAGGCCAGAGCGTCCGCGACGTTTTTGTTTGTCACCTTGCCGTCGTAGCAGTTGACTCCCAGAAGGATAGCGCGGCTGTCTTTGCAGGCGGCTTCCAGACCGTCTTTTGCAATCTTCAGACCGTAGCTGAGCGTTGCGTTTGTCAGGGCGATAGTGCTGGTGCGGGGAACCGCTCCGGGCATATTGCCCACGCAGTAGTGAACGACTCCCTCTTCGATGAAGACAGGATCGTCATGTGTCGTCACTTTGCTGCTCTCGCCGCAGCCGCCCTGGTCGATCGCCACGTCCACGAAAACCGCCCCGTTCTTCATCTCAGGCAGGTATTTTTTCTTAAAGAGTTTGGGGGTCGAAGCGCCGGGGATCAGGACGGACCCGATCACGAGATCGGCTTCCTTCACGGCTTTCTCAATGTTGCTGTCAGTGGAGACCAGGGTCTGGATGCGGGAACCGAACATGTTGTCAAGCTCCTCCAGACGCTTCAGATTGACATCGAAGATCGTCACATTGGCGCCCATGCCGACGGCGATCCTGCAGGCATTGGTGCCGACCGTGCCGCCGCCCAGAATGACGACATTTGCCTTGGGGGTTCCGGGAACGCCCGCCAGAAGGATTCCCTCACCGCCGAAGCGCTTCTCCAGGTATTTGGCACCCTCCTGGATGGAGAGACGTCCCGCGATCTGGCTCATGGGAGCCAGGCAGGGAAGGGAACGGTCATCTTCCTGCATGGTCTCGTAGGCCACGGCTTTTACTTTGCCGGCAAGCAGGGCATCCGCCTGCGGCTTGTCGGCTGCCAGATGAAGGTATGTGTAGAGAATCAGTCCATCGTGGAAGAGGGGGTATTCCTCCTCGAGCGGCTCTTTGACCTTTACCATCATCTCGACATTATTCCAGACATCTGCAGCGCTGTCGGACATGGAAGCGCCGGCAGCGATGTACTCTTCATCCTGGAAACCGGAGCCAAGACCGGCACCTTTCTCGATGAGGACTTCGTGGCCTGCAGCTGTATATGCCCGTACATTGTCGGGAGTGAGCCCCACTCTGAATTCATTGTTTTTGATTTCTCTTACACATCCGATTTTCATTCTTTAGACTCCTTTTCAGATTGATCATGTGTGCCCGGACAAAAGCCCGGATACGCAAGTGTAGCAGTTCAGTCCGGAAGGGGGACCATGGATTGGGCAGACAGGCCGGAAAACCGCGGATCCGATATGGATGCATGCGGGTTTGCGGACATTATCCCGCCCGGAAAACAGGCATTATTTCATGTGTGCCTCTTAGAGAATTATCAAACTATAAATCGTACAAATCAATGGTCGATATCTAATGGAATGACTAAAAAAACGCGGTGACGGCCTGTGCAGGAAATTTATATGGCTCATGACTGAGAGCAGTTTTACAGGGCGAAAAACAGGCGGCAGTATAACTGTGAAAAGTTTGATAACATCTATGTTGTGTGGTATACTTTCGAAATTAGGAATTGTTTTTGATTCATCACGCAGTACACGTGATTTCCTGATTATTTAAGCCGGTGCCGGATCAGGTCCGTGTCCGGCAGAAGAAATAAAGGAGAGTGATATACTTCTATGGATGATGCCAGTCGATCTACATGGCTGATTATTCTTTTGCTGCTTTTAGCCGCTATGCTCTTTGCCGTGATGGAAACCGCGTTCTCATCGGTCTCCCGGGTGCGTCTGAAGACACTTGCGGAAAAAGGGGATGCCAGGGCTGTGCGTGCCCTTCGTATTACTGAGCGGTTTGAAAAAGCAATCACAACGCTTCTGATCTGCACCAATATAGTGCACATTGCCACCGGTTCCATCGTGACCGTCTATGTGACCAAGCGATGGGGCGTCTCTGCAGTTTCCATTTCCACACTGGTCACCACGCTGGTAGTATTTTTCTTCGGAGAGATGCTGCCTAAAAGTGTTGCGCGCAAATATTGTGAACCCCTAAGCCTTTCGACGGCATGGCTGCTCAATGTGCTGATGAAGATCCTTGGCCCGCTGGCGGCACTGCTGACACTGATCGGCAATGCGGCAGCGAAACTGACGAAAGGGGACGACGAGACATCTGTCACCGAAAATGATATTTACGATATCATCGAGGATATGGCCGAGGAGGGCAAGATTGACGAGGAGCAGGAAGATCTCATCTCATCCGCCCTGCAGTTCGGCGGAGTCACAGTAGAGAGTATCCTGACAAGCCGGGTCGATGTGGCGGCGATCGATATCGATATGCCTCAGGAAGAGATTCTGGCATTTATCAAGGAGCAGAATCACAGCCGCCTGCCGGTCTATGAGGGATCGATCGACCATATCATCGGAATCCTGCACATCCGCCGCTATATCCGCCACTATATCCGCAGGGGCCAGGCGCTGGATATCCGTCCTCTGCTCTATGAGCCTTATTTCATTCATCAATCGACCAAGATCGATGATCTTCTGGAGATTATGTCGCGCAAAAAGATCAATATCGCGGTGGTCACGGACAATTACGGCGGGACCCTGGGAATCGTCACTGACGAAGACATTCTGGAGGAGCTGGTTGGCGAAATCTGGGACGAGGACGACCGCGCGGTGCGCAACGTCGTGCCGATGACGGACGGCTCCTACAGCGTCAATCCGGAGGAGCATGTGCTCGATGTGCTGGACGAGCTGGGAATTCCCTACACGGAGGCGGAAGAGGAGAGGATCGGACGCAAGCTGATGAATGAGCTGGCTTATGAAGTATTTCCTCAGATTCCTGTCGCCGGCGACAGCTTTAAATACCTTGGAATTGAGATCTCCATTCTCGTGATGCGCCAGAACCGCATCATGCGTCTGAAGGTCAGGCGTCTGACGGAGGAAGAACTGGAGAAAGACCGTGACGCCGCCGCAATGTCGGGCATAGATCCCGAGACCGGCCGGTTTATCAGTGACGACCGCGCTGAGGGAAGAGACAGTTCTCCGGAAGATGATGCCGGTTCAGAATCTGATGAAGGTGGATTTACAGAAGAGGATGCCCGCGCATTTGCGGAAGGGCGCGCCTACCGGATTCGCCAGGAACAGGGCAGGCACTATTCCCGCGCTTTTTCCAAAAGCGGCACAAATAACAGGAGGTGACGGAGTATGGGTATGTTTTATGTCTATATAGCCGGCATCATTGTCTGCATCGCCTGTTCTGCTTTTTTCTCCGCGTCGGAAATGTCCTATTCTGCCTGCAGCAAGGTGCGTCTGGAGCACCAGAGAGATAACGGGGACAGGAAGGCAGCCAGAGCGGTCAGGATCCGGGAGGGCTTCGACGTTGTGCTCTCAGCCATTCTCGTGGGGAACAATCTGGTCAATATAGCGGCTTCTTCCATGGGTTCACTGGCGGTCATGGCAGTTCTCAGTGAAGAATATACATGGATTTCGACCCTTGCGATCACAATCGCAGTCGTCATCTTCGGGGAGACCATCCCCAAGATCACGGCAAAGAAGAACGCCACCCGCTTTGCCCGGGCTTTTGCCCGTCCCCTGCATGTTTTGATGATCGTCCTTAAGCCTGTGACCGTGATCGTGGTCGGGCTTGTGAATCTGATCACCCGGCTTCTGCCGGACCTGCCGTCCGATGACAGCGATGTGGTCCTGGCGGAACTTCACACCATGATCGACATGGCGGAAAACGAGGATATTCTCGATGAGGATGCCTCGGAGCTCGTCAGCGCCGCAATCGACTTCAGCGAGACATCCGCCTCTGAAGTCATGACTGCCCGCGTGGATATTACCGCTATCGATATTGATGATCCCTGGGATGAAATCCTGCAGCTGATCGAGACATCCCCCTTTTCACGGATTCCGGTCTACGAGGACAGCATTGACCATGTGATCGGCATTTTGTCCCTGAACCGGGTGCTCAAGGCCATGATCGACCGCGACAAGGTGGAGATCAGGAAGCTTCTGATGCCCACCTGCTACGTGTATAAAACGATGAAGCTGCCCGCGGTGCTGTCTTCCCTGCGCAATTCCCAGCAGCATCTGGCTGTTGTCACGGATGAGTACGGAGGCACTCTGGGTGTCGTGTCCATGGAGGATGTCCTTGAACAGCTTGTCGGAGAAATCTGGGATGAGACAGATACGGTTGAGCGTGAAGTCGTGGAACAGGGCGACGGGACCTATGAACTTGACGGGGACATGCCTGTATCCGACTTCCTGGAACTGATGCATTGGGATGAGGACAAATTCCCCTTCGACTCCGAGACAGTGGGCGGATGGTGCATCGAGATCAACAATGGATTTCCCAATGTCAACAGTACATTCAGTTATGAAAACGTTGACTTCCGGATCCTGGAGATCTCAGAGAGAAGAGTCCGGAAAATATTTGTGGACAAATCTCCATCGAAAAATTAAAAAAACAGAACATAAGAATATAGAAAATAAAAATAGTGGACATAAAAAAATTGTGGACATAATAATAGTGGATATAAAAACGTAAAAAACAGAAAAACGTAAAAACAGAAAACAGAATATCGGATGAATATCAGATATGGCAAAGCCGCGGCCTGCACCCGGGAGAGGGAGCTGCCGCGGCTTCTTCTGTCCTGTTATGGCACAGGCCGGCCGGTGTATTTTTTGTATTTTTTTTTGAGCCTTTTCCGGAAATTGTATAAACAGAGTGGATATATGTGGATTGGATGGTAAAATTAATTAAGGGGAAGTCGGGCCTGAATCCGGCATATGTTTACGGCCGTCAGCCGGTCGTGACCAGTATTCTGTGTCGGAAAAAACGTGTGAATACGCAACGCCAGTCAGAAAGATCACCAGCGTACTGAAACGGAAGGACAGATACAGAATAGTTCTCTTTTAGGGGAAGGAGAGTCAGAATCTATGAAGACAGTCAAATTTTTTTATGCACAGACCACACAGGACCTGCAGGTACCGGACGATACACCCGTCCTGACCAGTAAAGTGGACCAGCTCAAGAGTGACAGGACAGGCCTTGATATCGTACGTGAGGCAATGGAGAATCCGATTGACAGCCCCAGGCTGTATGAGCTGGCCAAAGGAAAAGAGGACTGTGTCATTATCATCAGCGATCACACAAGACCTGTTCCCAGCAGAGACATTCTGCCCAACATGGTCCGTGAACTCCGCCAGGGCAATCCCGATATCAAGATCACCCTTTTGGTTTCCACAGGCTTCCACCGTCCCACAACCATCGAGGAACTCAAAAACAAACTGGGCGATGAGCTTTACGAAGAGTTTAAGGACCATATCGTAGTCCATGACGCTCACGATCCCTCGAAAAATGTCAAGGTCGGCGTCCTGCCCAGCGGGCCTGACTGCATCATAGACAAGGTCGCGATCGGAACTTCCCTTCTGGTCGCGGAAGGCTTTATCGAGCCTCATTTCTTCGCCGGCTTCTCGGGCGGACGCAAGAGCATTCTCCCGGGCGTGGCGGATGCCGTCACAGTCATGGGCAACCACTGCTCCAAGTTCATCGACAGCCCCTATTCCCGCACCGGAATTCTTGACCACAATCCCATGCATGAAGATATGCTGGCGGCGGCGAAAATGGCAAAGCTGGCCTATATCGTCAACGTTGTCATCGATGAGAACAAAAAGACTGTTGCGGCTTTTGCAGGCAACTATGAGACCGCTCACCGCAAGGGCTGTGACTTTATCGCTGACTATGTGTGCGTGAAGCCTGCCTATGCCGATATCGTCATCACCACAAACGGCGGCTATCCTCTGGACCAGAACGCCTATCAGTCCCCCAAGGGCATGACAGCCGGCGAGGCAACCGCAAACGATGGCGCTGTCATCATCATGCTGGCCTCCTGCTCGGATGGCACGGGCGGTGATTTCTTCTATCACATTATCGCGGACGAACCCGATATCGAGACCGCCTATCAGAAATTCCTGGCCACCCCTCAGGAAAAGACCGCTCCCGACCAGTGGTGCAGCCAGATCCTGGCCCGCATTGTCCGCAAGTACAAGGTGATCTTTGTCGCCAACGAAGACCAGAAGGACATGATCGAAGGCCTGAAGATGGAATACGCGCCTACCCTCGAGGCCGCCTACAGGCGCGCCAGGGAGATCAAGGGCGAAAACGCATCATTGACCTGCATACCCAACGGAATCTCGGTCGTCGTAAGGGACTGACCCTTCCGGAAGACTTTCCTGCCCGGCAGCAGGCTATCTCCACAGTCTGATTCTTTATACTGACCTGGATCTGTTCAGTCTGATAAATTGATATAGATATAAAAGAAAAAACCCCGCCTTCTGCGCCGGAAATGTGTCATTCGTTACATTCCGCGCAGCGGCGGGGATTATTTTATTCTTCATCGCGCAATATCCGTGACTTCAGACGTAGAATATGCGTGCAAAAAGGGAGACTTTATCATCGCGCAATATCCGTGACTTCAGACGTAGAATATGCGTGCAAAAAGGGAGACTTTATCATCGCGCAATATCCGTGACTTCAGACGTAGAATATGCGTGCAAAAAAGGGAGACTTTATCATCGCGCAATAGCCGTGACTTCAGAGTTTGCGGAGTAAAAATGCTGCAGCTGCCCTTCCGGTGTACAGGATGATCAGACCGGGGAAAAATGCATTTTCGTGAGGGAACGGGAGAGGAAGTCCTGCGGGTCAGCTTCGGGCCTGATCCATTCATATGCATCCTCCTCGGGGAGGATCAAGGGCATGCGGTCATGGATGCGGGAAAGCTCCGGCCCGGGTTCCCTGGTCAGGATCACAAAGACCGGCAGCCCGTTTTCGATTCTGTACAGACCGCACAGCCAGGTAAGGGAGGCGGGATTTTTTCCCTGCCCCGTCATTTCCTGTAAAAGTGAGGAATCAGAATGATTATTTCCTTCCTTCTGAGCTGCCTGTAAGAGAAGAGGAGCATCCCCGGCTGTCTGAGAAAGAGGAAGAACATCCTGAACTGCAGGCGAAAGAGCGTAATCAGAGAAATCCGGCAGACGTTCTCCCGCGCAGATTGCGTATTTCCTCCCTGCTTTTTTTCGTCCTTTTTCGTCCATATAATGCTCCCACTCAAAGTAGCAGGAGGCTGGAACGACACAGCGGTGCCTGAGCCAGGCATCCCGAAAAGAAGGCTTTTGGGCAGCGGTCTCCACTCTGGCGTTGACCACCAGCATGCCTCGCCCTGCCTCAGCGCTTTTCCGGCCAGAGGATTCATGCCCTGCCTCAGCGCCTTTCCGGTCAGAAAATTCGCGCCCTGCCTCAGCGCTTTTTCTGCCTGAAGTATCATTTCCCATCGCCGCATTTTTTCTTCCTGAAGGACCGCGGCCGGGAAGGAGAAAACCCCACCTCATGGGATAAACTTCCGGACTTCTGTTCCGGTCGGGAGCAATGACAGGCACGATATTTGTGGGACGGATCTCGCCGCTGGTATGAAGCAGATCGCCTTCTTCAGGCCTGTTCAGAAGAAACCTCCTCAGCACGGGGGATCTTTTCGCTTTTTCCGCAATCAGCTCCATTGACGGGCTGCCGGGTTCAATGTAGAACCGAGTACACATAACCTTGACATAACCTCCATTAAGAAAGGATAACAAATATCACTGACAGGATCAGGCTCCCCAAAAAGGATTGGCGCAAGAAGGACAAGGGGATGGCAGCCGTGTTCCTGAATGTGAATCTGAGATGCCTGGTAAATGAGCATCTGAAATGTTTAAGAAAGATGCATCAAAGCTGTTTATAAAGTTTGTGTCTGAAATATTTACTAAATATGCACCTGAAATGTTTACTAAATATGCATCTGAAATGCTTACTAAATATGCACCTGATATGCTTACTGAATGTACATCTGATATGTTTCCTATAAAGGCCATAGATATATAGAAGCCATAGATATTCCATAGATAATATAGAGGCCATAGATAATATAGAGGCCATAGATACAATAGATGCATTCCCTATAGACGCATTTAAAAATGTTTGCCTTGTAAAATATGACAAAAATGTTACAATCTTATTATCGCACAGTGTATTAACCGCCGGAAGTATAGATCGGAGGTCATTGTGTGATGTCTTTTTTCTGTTTAAAAAAAGTATATATAAAAAATATCTGCCTGAAAACACCCTTGCTTCATACTGATGGGAAAATAACAGGCTGCGCGGATACAGCACCTTTATTTTTCGGAAGAGAGAGGAACCGTGCATCCGGCATTCCGGGGCGATTTCTCTTTATGCTGCCTGTAGTCGTGATTCTTTTTTCTTTTCTGTGCGGGTGTGGGACCCGCTCTCCGCAGCCCGTGCTGGAGCCTGTTGACGGAACTCTTGCGGAAGAGGAAGAGCCTTCCGATAAGTCCCCCGATAATCCGGAGGATGCATCCGGGAAAGAGCCCGCGTCTGCTTCAAATACCGGAGGGCAGGAGAAAGATGACAGCCGGAGAACATTGACGGTTCATGTCTGCGGAGCGGTGAAAAAAGAGGGAGTTTACTCCCTCCCTGAGGGCAGCAGAATCCGGGACGCAATAGAAGCCGCAGGAGGCTTCGACAAAGATGCGGACACCTCCTTCCTCAATCTCGCCATGAAACTGGAGGACTCCTGGCAGATCAGGGTACCTACAGTCGGAGAAGCGGAAAAGCTCAGGCAGGATGGCGAAAACGGAAAAACGGAGGGAGCTGTTCTTTCCACGGCAGACATGGACAGTCCGG
>Ga0310695_10010164_pt1 | contig 13855 bp, 13 predicted proteins | sample RumenRJG_04DNA_FD_203882 | JGI IMG/M metagenome (GOLD analysis project Ga0310695, IMG submission 203882) | Bovine rumen microbial communities from Lethbridge, Alberta, Canada - RJG_04 (v2) (version 2) | ecosystem: Host-associated > Mammals > Digestive system > Stomach > Rumen | place: Canada... | reverse complement strand
GGACAAAAATCTCTTAGCGCACCTAAAACTACGGTGCGCATTTAACCCCTCACCCCTACCCCTCTCCCCTTGGGAGAGGGTAGTTTTTCAATGTGAAGTATGAGCATTTGAAAAACGGGTGAGGGTATATACAGACCTTTACGAAGAGAGCAATCATTGTTTGCGACACGACAATCGTAAGTTGGGGTTTCTACCCCAACATTTACTTTGTTGGGCTGAAAGCCCAACTTACTTATTTATTCCGCCTGTATGCGGAGCAAGTACCAATGATTAGCGAACGGAGTGCAGGTCGGGGTTTGCTTGGTTGCTCGCCATCGACAGCACTACGCATTTTGCTTTTTGTGGCTTTTGCCACAAGCAAAATGGCTTCGGCTTTGGCTCGCAATCCGCTTTGAGGCACTTTTGCCACCAAAAGTGCCCCTGTCCGGAGGACCCTGCGGAGCAATATTTTTATATACCGATAATATTTTTTATGTACAAATCATGTAACTTTATTGTTCTATCGGTTGCTTTTGTTCATTTTTAACAAGCAGTATTTTAATTATTCTTGCGCCGTCAATTTCAGAAACGGTAAATGTAAAATCACCATAATTTACTCTGTCGCCGACCTTTGCAATTCTTTCAAGTTCTTTTACAACAAGTCCTGCGACAGTATCAACATCTTCAACTTCTAAATCTTCTTCAGGAATGTCAAAGAATTTTGCAAGTTCGTCAAGACGCATAGTGCCTGCAACTTCAAAAACTTTCGGTCTGATTTCTTTTATATCTTTTTCTTCATCAATATCAAACTCATCCTGAACATCACCGAAAATTTCTTCCAAAACATCTTCAAGCGTTATAAGTCCAGAAGTTCCGCCAAATTCATCAACTACAATTGCCATTTGTGCGCGTTGTTTTTTAAATAACATGACAAGTTTATCAAGTGTAATAGTTTCCGGTACAAGCGGAATTTTTCTTTGGATTTTTTCAATGGGTTGTGTTTCGTCTTTTAATGCAAGCATAAACAAATCTTTTACATGAACAAATCCTGTAATATGGTCAATATCTTCGCTATATACAGGGTATCTTGTATATTGATTTTCCGTTGCGATAATGTTTAATTCATCAATCGGGGTGTCAATAGAAACACAAACCATATCGGTTCGTGGGGTCATAACTTCGTGCGCTGTCAAATCCGAAAACTGAAGGACATTATGGAACATGTCTTTTTCCGTTTCGTTTAACACTCCTTCGTCATAACTGTTTTCGACATACATATCCAAATCATCAATTGTATGAACTGTTTTTAATGACGGATTAACAGGTATTCTCAATGTTTTTAAAATACCGTTGCAGGTTTTATTGAGTAACCAGACAAACGGTTTTGACAATGTCATAAAAACATCCATCGGTTTTGCAACCAAAAGTGAAATTTTTTCGGGATATTGAAGCGCAATACATTTTGGTACCTGTTCGCCGATTAAAACATGCAAAAATGTTATTAAAATAAATGCTACTACGGCAACAATAATATGTGCGATATAACCATGAACTTCAGGTATTGATTCCAACAAAGGAGCCAGCATTTTTTCGATTGTCGGAGAACCAAACCAACCGATACCAATACTTGCAATAGTAACACCGACCTGAACTGCCGCGATAAAGAAATTGACATCTTCCAATGCTTTTAGTGCAAGTTTTGCATCAATATTGCCATCCTTTTCCATTTGTTCAATGCGGTTTTTTCTTGCACGAACAATAGCAAACTCGGCACCGACAAAGAACGCATTTACAAGCAATAACAAAAATACTATAACCCAATTAAAAACTATGGTATTTATGCCTGAACCATCCATTACTTCTCTTTAATCCTCTAAGACTTAATTATAGTATCCGCATGATAAAAATGCAAGTGGTAAAAGTCGCTAATAAACTATCTGCACATTGACTTTTCTTGCTCTTGCTTTATTATCAAAATCTATTAATACAACCTGCTGCCATTGCCCAAGTTGTAATACTCCGTCAATTAAAGGCACATAAGTCGAATTTCCTACAATAGATGCTCTTATATGAGAATAGCCGTTGCCGTCATGCCACATAGCATCGTGGTGATAATCCTTGTTGGTCGGAATAAGTTTTTCCATTACTTCTGGAAAATCAACCAATAATCCGGGTTCAAATTCTATATTGGTAATTGAAACCGTACTGCCCTGTGCATATACATAAATTACAGCATTTTGCAAGCCATGATTATAAACAACATTTCTGATTTGCGGCGTCAGATCAATAATATCAGTGTTTCCTTTGGTGTGAACCGTAAAATTTTCGTTAATAACCGTCATAATAATTTATCCCCAAAACTTTTCTCATATTTTACAAAGGACAAAGTTTTTTTGCAAATTTTACCTAAGTAAACAGACTGATGAAATATTTAATTCAGCAAAAAATATTATGAAAAAGAAAGGAGTTTTATTATGAATATTTTGAGAACTATTGCCTATATACTCGTACTTATCGGTGCAATAAACTGGGGGCTTATCGGATTTATGAATCTTGATTTGGTTGCTTTGATATTTGGCGAAATGACACTTATGTCAAGAATTGTATATTCAATAGTCGGTATTTCAGGGATTATTCTTTTACTAACTACATATAAAGATATTTTTTATCGTGAAAATTATTAATTCAAACAGATAAGGCACTAAGGCAATAAAACTTATTGCCCTATTGCCTTTATTTTATACATTTGTTACAAATTTCCCTAAAGTAAAAAATATGTTATATTGTAGTAAATTAGCATTGTTTTTAGGGTGAAAGTATGAAAAAAATTCTTATTGTTGATGATGAACAGGATATAGTTGAAAGTTTAAAATTTGTTCTTGAAGGCAGCAATTATACTTGTTATTGCGCTTATAACGGAGAGGACGGTTTGAATTTGGCAAGAGAAATCATCCCTGATTTGATTATTCTTGATGTTATGATGCCAAGAATTAATGGGTACAAAATCAGTCGTCTTTTAAAATTTGATAAAAAATATCAAAATATTCCTATATTGATGATAACTGCTCGCTCTCAGGAAGAAGATAAACTTATAGGTGAAGAAACAGGGGCAAACGAATATATCACAAAACCTTTTGATTTGGATGAAGTCTTACAAATCGTACAAAAATATTTAGAAACAACGGAAGTAGAAGGTTAATGACGGCAATTACAAACAAAACTCTTGAAACATTAAAGTATGATTTAGTCAGGGACGGGCTTGTTCAGTATGAAATAGTTGAACAGGCACAGGAAATTGCTGATGCCAGAAATATCAATATCGGTCAGGCGCTAATTGATTCAGGGTTTATAACTGAAGAACAACTTATAAAATTTCTTGAGACAAAACTGCATACTCCGTTTGTAAATCTTGACGATTACGAGCCGGATAAAAAATGCTTAAAGTACATAAATTATTCTGATGCGAGAAGATATAAAATTATACCGCTTTTTAAAATCGAAAACACTCTCACTGTCGCAATGTCAGATCCACGTAATCTTTTTGCCATAGATAAAATCATGGAAAGTGCGGAGTGCGAAATTGACCCTGTGCTTGCCAACGAAGAAACTATTTTGAAAAAAATTGATGAATATTACAAGACAGATGTGACAGTCGGAAATATTTCAACAGGTTACGATGCAGGATATGATTGGAGAGAAGAACTTCATAAAGAAGATTTGAGCGATGATCATATTCAAAAAATTATTCGTGCAATTTTAAAACAGGCAATTGTGGAAGATATTCACGAAGTAGTTTTTCAGGGTGAAGATGAAGGTTTGGGGGTAAACTTTAAAAAACAGAGTGAAATAATTAATAAAGGCTTTATTCCTGCCGTTTTAATATCATCTTTTGTTGCGAAATTAAAAAGTTTATCCGAACTTGATCCGTCGGTATCAGAAGTCCCGCAACTTGGTAAACTTTGTTTTAAAGTAGATGATATTGTTGTAATGTCAAGTGTTTCAACATTCCCGACAATTATGGGCGAAAGAATTTTCCTGAAAATTTATAAACCGCCAAAACAGTTATCAGAAATTATCAGTTCAAAATTTGAATTGTCAGAAATCCGTCAGTCTCTTGAAAAACCCGGTATTATTCTTGTTTGCGGTTCATCATTAAGCGGTAAGACTCATGTCATTTATTCGCTATTGCAGGAAGCGGCAAAAACGACCTCAAAAAATATTATGACACTTGAAAGTATTGCAAAATACGAACTCAAAGGGGTTAATCAGTGCGAATTTAATGAAAATGTCGGATTTAATATGGATAAAGCGGCAAGATTTATAACTTTCCAAAACCCTGATATAATTTATCTTGAGGGAATTAAATCTAAAGCATCATTTGATTATTTTTCAAGCCTTGTTTATGACGGAAAAACCATTATTATGGAATTTTTATCAAATAATATGGATGATTTACGCTCTAAAATGGCATTTTCAGACTTCGACACATTAAAATCCATAACAACATCAATGATATTTATTCACTCAAAAAACAGCATCGAAGTTTTTGATAAAGACAGTCTGCAAAAATATTTAGGGTAAATTTAAGCATTTTTTGAAAATTTTGCTAAAATTTTATGTGCAAGGTCAAACATTTTTGCCTTAATTGGTAAATTCTCTAAATTATATTCATGTTTTTTAAGCAAATATTCAAAAAAATCTTTTGCATTTAGCGGTTTTGGAGCATCGACCCCTTTAATATTACCGCTGACTGTTCCATAGCCAAATGATTTGTTATCTTTTCCGACAATTATGTTTGAAATAATTATGCGATTTTTTTCATCCCACAAAAATATATTGTCGGCGGTAACAGGAAATTGCTTATCTCCGCTTCTTGCAGATACATCAATACCAACATCATTTAAAGATTTTACAATTTGCTGAACTTCTTTGTTATTAATAAAAGATTTTAAAACGCCCTTGTTCCAATCCTGGGCATCTTGTATTCTTATTGCCGAATAATTAGGTAATTCTATACGCATGCTTATGTCCTTTTTTTATTTATGTGTATATAAAAAATAAGAAAAATTTTTTTTTGCTACATTACATTCAAAAATTTATGCACCTGAGGTATAAGTCTGACATTTGTATAAATATTTAAAAATTTATTTAAAGTATTTTGGCAAAAATCGTTATTCACGGTCATTTTATCCCCATTCATTTTTGGCTGGAGTACAAGTTCAATATTATGTTTTTTGCCCAAATTTGCGCAGGTTTTTATTTCTTCTTCAGTTATATTTTTATCAAAAACAATCTTAGCAAAAGTATAAATCCCATCGCAATTTGTTAAAAACTTATCATGCAAAACAAATGTATCTTTGCCTGCCGAACTTGGAAGTTTAATATCCGCTGAAATTATATCAATTTTATCTTTGACCTTTAACAATTCATCAGTTAATGTCGCATTGGTTTCAAGATAAATTTTAATATCAGGCAAAAAATGAACAAATTCATTTATAAACTGTGAGTGCAAAAGCGGTTCTCCGCCTGTAAATGAAATGGAATGAATTTTATCTAAGTCATAATAATTTTGAATTTTTTGCGCCAAACTCTCTGCAGTATAAGAAACTGCATCTTTTGCATCAAAATTCGTATCACAATAGTCACAATTGAGATTACAACCGCAAAAACGAATGAATAACTGCTTTGTTCCGACAAAAGGACCTTCGCCCTGTATGGACTCAAATATTTCTTTAATTTTAACTTCCGTAGCCAAAATTTTTCCTCACATTATCTGATGATAAATTTTTCAACTGTTCATACAGTTTGATTTCATCATCCGACAAATTATGAGAAAATTCAATACTTACAGTAATAATTAAATCTCCGACTTTGCCGTTTTTCTTTAATCCCTGTTTTGCAATACGGAATTTTTGCCCCGAACAGGTGTTTTTCGGCAATTTCAATTTTATCGTTCCGTCAAATGCGGGGATGGAAATTTCTTCTCCCAAGGCGGCTTCAAACGGTGTTATAGGCACATTATAATAAATATTCAGTTTATCAAAATGCACCTGAGTTTTTGTCTCAATTCTGATTTTGACATAAACATCACCGTTTGCTCCGCCGTTTTTGCCTGATGCTCCCTCGCCTTTCAGTCGCAGTTTTGCACCGTCTTTTACTCCTTTCGGGATTGTGAGTGTAATTTTTTTTGTTTCGGTAACAGTCCCCTTACCGCCGCAATTAGTACATTTGTCGCCGTTTGCAAATTTGTGTCCGAAACATTTTGGACATGTTTTTGTCGTTCGGATATTTATTATCCGTTTTGAACCAGTCATAACTTCATCAGGAGTAATTACGACTTCTGTTGTTAAGTTTTCGCCTTTTTTAGGCTTTTTAGATTCTTTTTCTTTTTGGTTTTTTCTGAATTTGGCACTCCAATATTTTATGGTTTTAAAAATTGAATTTTGTTTTTGTGCTTTGGAGTGTGTCTTTTGTTCGCTTTTTGGGGTGTCTTGTTTTGGAGTATCCTGTTTTACTTCTTCCGTCTTGTTATTTTCTTCTTTTTGTTCTGATTGAGTTGTCTGTTTTGCTTGCTCTTGTGTATTTTCGGCTTTAGTGTTGTTTTCATTTTTGGGGGATTTTTTAAAAATACCGTTCACTATGTCGTATTTTTTGCGTTCTTCGTCGTTGCAAAGTGTTTCATAAACATTTGTAATTTCTTTGAACATCTCTATCGCTTCCGGCGATTTATTGACATCGGGATGGTATTTGCGTGCAAGTTTGCGATATGCAGATTTTATTTGAGCAATATCTGCATCAGTGCTAACCTCTAAAATTTCATAATAATTTTTTACACTATTAAACACCATACAAACTATTTAATGATGTTTTTTCAAAAATCAACATGTCCAAAAGAGTTAGACTTTAAATATTATTTTAAGATGTTTTAATTTAATTATTTTATCATACGAAAATTCAATATTTTTTCGTAATTCGTTGTCTTTTTGTGCGAGTTTATAAATATTTTCAATAATATTTATTGTTTCCTTGTCCGAGTTGCGGTAGATAAACATATTTAAACCTGCCTTAATTCCCATCACGCAGGCTTCGACCTGACCAAAATCGGCAACCCCTTTCATTACCATATCATCAGATATTATCACTCCGTCAAAACCCAAAGCGTGACGCAGATAATTCAGCGCATTTTTGCTAAGCGATGTCGGAATCGGCTCTTTTTCAAAGCATGTACAGTGCAAATGCGCAGCCATAATCATTTGCGCTCCGTTTTTTATTGCATATTTAAACGGTTTTATATGAGTCTGCTCCATCTGTTCAAGAGTTAAATCTATCTTTGGCAAAGTCAAATGACTGTCTGCATTCGCATCTCCGTGTCCGGGGTAATGTTTTACACACGGGATAATACCGTTATTTTTGTAAATCTCCGATACAACCTTTTCTGCCTTTATAACATCATCAGGTTCAGTAGAAAACGCCCTTTCACCTATAATCGGATTATCAGGATTTGTATTAACATCAATACATGGGGCAAAATTAAGATTAATACCGTATGATTTTAATTCCTGCGCAATTTGTCTGGTTTGTTCCGACAAAAAGTTTTCACCTTTTTCAAAAGCAAACCTTGCCGATAAATATTTTTTACCGCCATGGATATTTTCGGTGCGTTCAACCCTTCCGCCTTCCTGATCTATTGATAAAAACGGAGAAATAAGACTTTGTGACTTTATATCATTTATCAATTCTTTAAATTGTTCTTTAGAATGAATATCTTTTGAGAAAAATATAACTCCGCCTAACCCTTGCTTTAGGGCGGTTTTATACTCTCCGCCTTCACAACCGAGTATAAACATCTGATAAAGTTTTGTTTTTAAATTGACCATTTCCCGCTACTTTTGTTTTCCTCTCCCTATAATAGAGAGTTTTTATTTTGCATAAACCAAATTAAATACTTCTGTCAGGTCAAGCAGGTTGCCTGTTTGAATTACTTCTTCTATCTTTGAGTGAATTGTTTTTAAATCCGCTTCTGACGGAATAGTAATATCTTTGGGCAAGATTATATCATTTGTTGTTTTTGTTGAAACAAAATTCTTATTTTCAAGCAAAAATTCTTTGTATAAATTTAAAATTGTTATATACAAAGGGTTAATTTCATAATTTTGCCCCAAATAATATTTTGCGTCTTTTTTGAGTTGTTCAAAATATTCAATGGAAAAATCAATTTCGCCGCAGGTTTCCTCTTTGTCAAAAGTATCCCCAAAGCAGGGATTTCCTTCAATATTCAAATCGCCTAATGATTTTATATAAACTGCCCATAAAAGACTACCCAAACAAAATCCGACATTATTTTCAACCATTCTTGTTATCTGTTTATAATTAAATTTAAAACTTGTTTTTTTCTGCCCAAAGTTTTTGAAGGAATTTATTTTTGCATAAATATATTCAAGATTTATGGATAAAATTGTTGTGTGTTGAGCAAATCCGGGGTCAAATTTTACGCTTTTTGTTGCAGTCTGTGTCATATTTAAAATCTCCTTACCAATTCTGATAAGAAGATTTTAACATAATTCTAAACTTTTAACAAAATATTAAATTATTTGCTAAATGTTATTTCATCGTTATCAAGCCCGATTTTAATGTTGTCACCTTTTGTAAATTCCTGAGCCAAAATCTTTTTAGACAACGGATTTTCAACTAATTGACGAATAACTCTTTTTAACGGTCTTGCCCCGTAAACAGGGTTAAACCCTTGAGTTGCCAAAAATTCTTTTGCATCATCACTGATTTCAAAAGTTAATTCCTGATCTTTTAAAAGATTGCGCAAATAATCCATCTGAATATCAACAATTTTGCTTAACTGCTGCAAATTCAATGCCTTAAAGAAGATTGTTTCATCAATTCTGTTCAAAAATTCAGGTTTAAATTTTTGACGCAAAACTTCCAACACCTGTTCTTTAGTATCATTAAATTTTTCAGGTGAAACCATTGAATTAAGCGTATTTTCTAAGATTATATCGCTTCCGATATTACTTGTCATAATAATCAGAGTATTTTTAAAATCAATGGTTCTGCCTTTTGAATCGGTCAAACGTCCGTCATCAAAGATTTGGAGCATGATGTTGAATACATCCGGATGTGCTTTTTCAATTTCATCAAACAGAACAACTGAATATGGTTTACGCCTTACGGCTTCTGTTAGTTGTCCGCCTTCTTCATATCCGACATACCCAGGAGGCGCACCAACCAGACGCGCAACATTATGTTTTTCCATATATTCGGACATATCAATACGAATCAATGCATCTTCATCATTAAACATAAACTCTGCCAAAGATTTTGCAAGTTCGGTTTTTCCAACCCCTGTCGGGCCTAAGAACAAAAATGTTCCTATAGGTCGTTTCGGGTCTTTTAAACCCGATCTTGCACGACGGATGGCATCAGATACCGTATCTACGGCTTCTTCTTGTCCTACAAGTCTTTTGTGTAATACATCTTCCATGTGTAAAAGTTTTTCCATTTCAGATTCCACAAGTTTTGTAACAGGAATACCTGTCCATTTTGAAACAACTTCGTCTATATCAGATGCTTCAACTTCTTCTTTGAGAAGTTTATTTTCAGTGTGTTCTTTATTTTCACACGCTTTTAGTTGTTTTTGAAGTTCAAGTAATTTGCCGTACTTAAGTTCTGCTGCACGCTGTAAATCTGTGTTGCGTTCTGCTTCTTCGATTTGTAAATTTACCTGATTTATTTGGTCTTTTATATCCGCTTCTGATGTAATTGAAGATTTTTCTTTTTCCCACTGGGTTTGTAAAACATCAATTTTACCTTGCAAATCTGCTACTTTTTTGTTTATTTCTTCAATTTTTGTTCTCGATTCTTCACTATCTTCTTTTTTCAATGCTTCCCGTTCGATTTCAAGTTGCATTTTTTGACGGGTCATAGCATCAATTTCTTCAGGCATAGAATCAATTTGAATACGCAATGAACTTGCGGCTTCGTCTATCAAATCTATTGCTTTATCAGGTAAGAATCTGTCTGTAATGTATCTGTCAGAAAGTTTTGCAGCCTCAACTATTGCCGAATCCAAAATTCTTATACCATGATGAACTTCATATTTTTCTTTAAGTCCTCTTAAAATACTGATTGTATCTTCAACTGAGGGTTCATCAACCATAACAGGCTGAAAGCGTCTTTCAAGTGCAGGGTCTTTTTCAATATATTTTCTGTATTCGTTGATGGTTGTTGCGCCTATTGTTCTTAAAACACCTCTTGCAAGCATAGGTTTAAGCAGATTGCCGGCATCCATTGAGCCCTCTGTTGCACCTGCGCCGACTACAGTGTGAAGTTCGTCTATAAACATTACAATTTCACCGTTTGAATCTTCAACCTCTTTCAATACGGCTTTTAATCGTTCTTCAAATTCTCCTCTGTATTTTGCTCCGGCAACTAATGCACCTAAATCCAAAGAAATCAGTTTGACATCTTTAAGGCTTTCAGGAACATCACCGCGAACAATTCTTTGTGCTAAACCTTCAATTATAGCGGTTTTACCAACCCCAGGTTCGCCTATTAATACAGGGTTATTTTTTGTTCTTCGGTTTAAAACCTGCATAATTCTGCGCACTTCTTCATCTCGACCTATAACGGGGTCTAATTTGCCTTTGCGGGCTCTTTCTGTCAGGTCGGTTGAATATTTCTCAAGTGCTTTCATATTTTCTTCTGCATTTTTATTATCCACTTTTTTATTCCCTCTTATTTTTTTCATTGCGTTCAATATTTTTGAGGAGTTTACTCCAAAATTTTCAAGTAAAGTCTTGATATCAGAATTTTCCAAATTCGCCATAGCAAGCAAAATTGCTTCAATTCCGACAAATTTATCTTTAATGTTTTCGCTTTCGGTAATTGCGAGTTCTAAAAGTCTGCCGGTTTGTGTTGACATATAAATTCCCTGCGGATTGACAGGTCCTGAAAGTTTTGGCAGACTTTCAACTTTTTCTACAATTTTATTTATAAAATTCTGATTCAGCAATTTTAATTCAGTAAGATAATCTTTTATTATTCCGTTATCTTTAATCATTGCAAGCATAATGTGCTCCGGTTCAATTTGAGAGTTTTTATGCGCACTCATCAGGTTGCTTGCCGAAGATAAAATTTCCTGCGAATAATTCGTAAACTTGTCAAAATCTAACATATTACTGAACTCCATTTATAATCAGAGTATAAAATTATATCTGATTTACATTATCAGTTTAATGCTATTTTTTGAAAAATCATATAAAATTAACTTTTATTTAATATTTTTACATACAAAAAGCGGTCTGAAATTTCAGACCGCCCTCAATCTTTTTCATAATATTTTCTCTTACAGAATAAACCCTTCTAAACCGTGTGTGTCAAAGATTTCAATAAATTTATCTATCGTGCAGTTTACTTCATTGCCTGATTCATCAATAATTTGAATAACATTATCAAATGCACTTTGTTCTACATCTGAAGCCTTTGATACGAACATTACTTCGCCACATTCCGTTAATTCATCATTAAATAATCCGTTTTGTGTAAATTGTAGTTCCATTAGGTTACCTCATAACTTGCTGTATATTTCTTGTCGGCATAACTGATATAAAACTTTAGCAAATATGTATTTTTAGTTACAAATATTTACAAAAAAAGACAGACATAATGTCTGTCTTTTTCACTATATGAAATATTATTTAGACAACTGTTTGTTTTACGGCTTTTTGAGCACGATACAAACTTGTTTCTTTACCTAATATATCAAGTATTCCAACCATATCAGCACCGCAGGTTCTTCCTGTTATTGCAGCTCTGATTGCCCACATTGTAACCTTTGGTTTCATACCCGTTGTTTCTTTCCAATATGCTCTGAAATCGGCAAGTTTTTCGTGAAGATTTTCTTCAGTCCAATCCCAGCCTTGTGCTTTTTCAATAAAATCTTTCAAAACATTTTGACATTCATCGCTTGCTAATGCCTTATCCCACGCTTCAGGCTCTATTGTAACATCTTTACCAAAGAAATAAGGTACGGCATCTGTGATGTCAGATAACAATGTCAAAGGTTCTCTTGTAATTTCTATCATCTTTGTGAACTGTGCATCAGTCAATTCATCAAGCGGATACTTGGCCAAATAAGGTTTTAATCTTTCTTTCAATTCATCCATTGGTAACATCTTGATATAGTGGCTGTTCATCCATTTTAATTTATCGTATTCAAAAATTGAATTAGAAGAAGAAACTTCATTGATTCTGAAATCTTTTGCAATTTCATCAACTGTTTTGATTTCTTCACCATCAGATGGTGACCAGCCCAAAAGTGCAACAAAATTAATCAGTGCATCTGTCAAATAACCTTCTTTCACAAAGTCTGAAACTGCGGTTGCACCGTGTCTTTTTGAAAGTTTACTTCTGTCAGGAGCCAAAATCATACCCAAATGACCAAATCTCGGAACTTCAAAACCTAATGCTTCAAAGATTAAGATTTGCTTATATGTATTTGAAATATGGTCTTCCCCTCTGATAACATGACTAATCTTCATTAACGCATCATCAATTACAACCGCATAATTGTATGTCGGCGCACCGTTTGATTTCATAATAACAAAATCGCCGATTAAATTCGTATCAACATGAAGTTTGCCTTTGACCAAATCGTCAAATTCAAGAATTGATGATTCATGAAAAGCCTTTTGTGCCTTTGAAACATTAAATCTGATTGCAGGCTTTCTGCCTTCTGCTCTCAATTTTGCTTTTTCTTCTTCTGTCAAATTTTCACATTTCTTTGAATAAACATAGGCGCGTTTTTGGGCAGTTGCTTCTTCTTTTTCTGCCTCAAGTTCTTCAGGAGTGCAGAAACATTCGTAAGCAAAACCTTTGTCTAAAAGTTGTTGAATATATTTTGGATAAATATCAAATCTTTGCGATTGCGTATAAGGACCGTAATCTCCGCCGACATCAGGACCTTCATCCCAATTTAAACCTAATGCTTTTAAACTGTCAAAAATATTATCAACATACTCCTGCTCTGTTCTGAGGGCATCAGTATCTTCAATTCTTAAAATAAATTTGCCGTTATTTTTCTTCGCAAATAAATAATTAAATAAAGCCGTTCTTGCAGTTCCTATATGCAAATTACCGCTTGGTGACGGCGCAATTCTAACTCTTACTTCTGACATTTTTTCCTTCTTTCCTTTTTCTTACTTACCCCTCGCCCACAGTAATCATTGGTGGGAGAGGGTAGAATTTCAACTTGAGCCTTTGGCGAAAGTTAGAAATTCGGGTGAGGGTTTACCTCCTTTGTGCCATGCACATTTCCCCCTAAAAGAGGGCAAATATTACATCAAAATCGTATCACAACGAAAATGTCATTTCAAGTTAATGTAAAGCCTAATCCTGCGGGAAATCAATTTGCGGTTCTGCACCGTCATCACTGTTTTGCTCATCTTCAAGCATCAAATCAATTATAGCCTGTGTTTTATCTTCATATTTTTGAATTTTTTGCTCTTTTTTATCAATGCTTTTTTGAGTTCTTTCAATTTTCTTTTCTAATTTTTTAATGTCTTTTTCTGTTTGTTCAACCTGATAATTATGATACATTTCCTCTAACTCTGTACCTTCCGTTGAACCAGCAAACTTTTGCAAAGCCCTGTTATCTCTTGATTTGTCTTTATAATCAGCAGTTAGTTCTTTCAATTCGTATTTGTAGTCTTCATTTATTTGTTTTATCTCTTTTTTATCTGCAGATTTTTTTTGCTTTGCAACAACTTTGTCCTGTTTTTTAAGAAATTTTTCTTCCGTAACAACAACCTGATATTGCTGAACTCCGTCTTTTTGGAGTTTAAGCCCGTTCATACTGATTTTGGGG
>Ga0310695_10010162_pt1 | contig 13856 bp, 13 predicted proteins | sample RumenRJG_04DNA_FD_203882 | JGI IMG/M metagenome (GOLD analysis project Ga0310695, IMG submission 203882) | Bovine rumen microbial communities from Lethbridge, Alberta, Canada - RJG_04 (v2) (version 2) | ecosystem: Host-associated > Mammals > Digestive system > Stomach > Rumen | place: Canada... | reverse complement strand
TCTATCTTACCATATCCGCCCGCCGATGGAAAAGAGAATTTATGCGTTCTTTATACTTTTTTTGCCGGACTTATGGTAAAATGAGAACAAACCACCGCTGAAAGCAGAAAAAGTGCAGACGATGCGGCGAGTTTCGTTTATTTTCGTTAATTTTTTGTTGGATTTGTTCAGGTTTTAAGGGGAATCATCGGATGCGTCATTCCTTTCATCGCATGGGCCGCAGGGAAAAGGGCATTGCGGCCGTCGTGGCGTTCGTGCTGCTCTGCACGGCCATGTATCTGTATTTCGGCTCGCAGCAGGGGCAGAAGATCAAGGCGAAGCGGACGAAGCCGCTCGTCGAGGTCATGACGCTCTCGCGGCAGGATATGCTGCGGCATGTGGATCTCTCGGGGCAGACGGTCGCGGACGCGAATGTGCCGCTCGCGCCGAAGTACACGGGGCGGATCAAGGCGGTCTACGTGGATCTCGGCGACGAGGTGAAGGCGGGGCAGATCCTGCTCGAGCAGGATACGAGCGACCTCGATATATCGATCCAGCAGAACCAGGCGGCGACGGGCGCGGCGAGCGCGGATGCGCGCGAGGAGGCCGCGACGTACAACGCGAACTATGTGAAGGCGCGCAACGACCTTGACCTCGAGGCGGACAAGTATCAGCGCAACCAGTATCTGTTCTCGATCGGCGCGATCTCGCAGGACACGCTCGACTCGGTGAAGCGGGAGTATCTCGCGTCGAAAGCGGCGTTCGATGTGCTCGCGGATCAGGCGGACGGCGGCACGGCGGCGTCAGTGGCGTCGAAGGAGTACACGGCGGAGAAGCAGCAGCGCGCGACGGAGGCGCTCGAGCACCAGCGCACGGATATGTATCTGCGCGCGCCGCGCGACGGGGTCATCGGCTACCGGAACGCGGAGGCCGGGGCCATCGTGAATGCGGGGACGAAGGTGTTCTCGCTCGTCGACAACCGCCATATCAATGTGGATTGCCAGCTCGCGGAAGCGGACGCCGCGATTCTCGAGCCGGGTATGCCCGTGCATGTGACGATCGACGCGCTCGGGCAGGATGTGGACGGGCGCATCGTCTACGTGAGCCCGGCGATGGATGAGGACGCGAAGACGTTCACGGTGCGCATCGAGCTCGAGGACACCGACCTCGATATCCGGGCGGGGCTCTACGCGCATACGGCCATTGACATCCTGCAGCGGCCGGACACGCTTTTCGTGCCGAAGGAGGCCGTGGTCTCGCGCAACGGGCACACGAAAGTGTACATCATCAATGCTGACGGCAAGGTCGAGGCCCGCGAGGTCAAGATCGGCCTCATGAACGATGCGTCGGAGGAGATCCTCGACGGGCTAGAGGAGGGCGACGTCGTGATCCTCAGCAATCAGGACAAGCTCAAAGAGGGCATGACGGTCGAGACGAAGGAACGCGAGACGGATTCGGAATCGGGGGATGACGCATGAATATCACCCGGTTATCCATCAAACGGCCGGTCGGCATCTCGATGGTGGTGCTGTTCTTCGTCGTGCTCGGCCTCTACAGCTACTACCGCATCGGCGTCGAGCTGCTGCCGGCGCTGAACACGCCGAACATCACGGTCACGGTGAAATACCCGGGCGCGAGCGCGGAGTCGGTGGAGCAGGAGGTCGTAAAGCCAGTTGAGAACGTGCTGTCGGGCATCTCGGATGTCGACCAGATGACCTCGACGGCGAGCTACGGCGTCGGCCGCGTCTCACTGAAGCTGAATTTCGGCGCGAACGCGGACACGACGGCCATCGACGCGTCGAAGAAGGTCGAGGCCATCGCGGGCAAGCTGCCGGACGAGGCGGATTCGCCGGTCGTCGTGAAGCGCGACATGAACGACAAGCCGATCGTCGAGCTCGCGGTCATGAGCCAGCACAGCAAGGCGGAGACCTACTCGCAGACGGAGAACGTGTTCGAGGAGGTGCTCGAGCAGGTGGGCGGCGTCTCGGAGATCGAGTTGCACGGCGGCCGGGACAAGGAGGTCGCGGTCGAGGTGGATCGCGACAAGCTCGCCTCGTACCATCTGACGCTCGAGGCCATCGCGAAGGCGATCAAGGCGGAGAACCAGCTGCTGCCGTCGGGCTCAATCTACACGGATTCGACGAAATCCGATGTCCGCGTCATCGCGCAGTTCAAGGACGCAAAGGAGATCGAGAACGTCCAGATCAAGAACACGGCGGGCAAGATGATTCCGCTGACGGCGGTTGCGACGGTGCGCGAGCAGGATGCGCGCACGGAGCGCTACGGGCGTTTGAACGGCGAGGACGCGGTCAACGTGCTGATCTACAAGAACAGCGACGCGAACGTGGTCGAGACCGCGGACAACATCCTGAAGAGCGTCGAGAAACTGCGCAAAGACCATCCGGACTACCAGTTCGTCGTGGTGTCGAACGACGCGGACTACGTCAAGACCTCGCTGCACAACACGCTCGGGACGCTCGTCGAGGGCCTGATCACGACGGGGCTCGTGCTGTTCCTGTTCCTGCGCGGCTGGCGTTCGACGGCGGCGGTCATGATCGCGATCCCGACCTCGCTGATCGCGACGTTCTTCGTCATGTATATCGCGGGCTTCACGTTCAACATGATGTCGCTGATGGGCATGACGCTCTGCGTCGGCATCCTCGTCGATGACTCGATCGTCGTGCTCGAGAACATCACGCGGCATCTGAAGCTCGGCGAGGAGCCGGCGCTCGCGGCGGAGCACGGCCGGACGGAGATCGGCATGGCGGCTATCGCCATCACGCTCTGCGACGCGGCGGTGTTCATGCCGATCGCGTTCATGAACGGCATGACGGGGCAGTATTTCCGCCAGTTCGGCCTGACCATCGTGTTCGCGGGGCTGTTCTCGCTGTTCATCTCGTTCACGCTGACGCCGATGCTCGCGTCGAAGTTCTTCGCGGGCGGCTATCACGTGCCGAAAAAGAAGCTCTGGGAGCGCATGGACCGGCTCGAGGCGTGGGCCGTCGACACCTATGTGCGCGTGCTGCGCTGGAGCTTCGGGCACAAGAAAAAACTTTTGCTCGGCATCACGGGCATTTTCGCGGCGGTCGTCGCGATGGTGCCGCTCGGGCTCATCGGCTCGGAGTACATGCCGCAGACGGATGAGTCGAGCTTCACAATCAACATCGAGGGGCAGGTCGGCACGTCGGCTGAGGAGACGAACAAGGTCGCGGAGAAGCTCGAAAACAAGCTCGCCGAGATCCCGGAGGTCGAGTACTATATGACGCAGGCCGGCGGCAGCAACGCGTACGAGGGCCGCATCAAGGTGCAGCTCTACGACCGCAAGGACCGCAAGCGCTCGGTCTGGGATGTCGCGAACGAGATGCGCCAGTTCGCCGCGGGCATCAAGGAGGCGGACGTCCGCATCTCCGAGACGCAGACCTCGGTCGCCGGCATCTCCGGGGGCGGCGGCGCGAAGGGCGGCGGAGGCACGCTGCAGGTCGAGCTGCGCGGCAGCGACAACAGCAAGCTCAGCGCGGCCGCCGAGCAGGTCATGAACCTCATGAAAAGCGACGTCCAGGGCGTCACCGACGTCAACAGCTCGTACACGGAGGGCATGCCGGAGCTGCAGCTGACCGTCGACCGGCAGAAGATCAAGACGCTCGGCACGTCGCTCTCGGACGTCGACACGGCGTTCAACTCTGCCATCACGGGCGTCTCGGCCGGCGAGCTGAAGAACGACGCGAAGAACGACGGGCAGGACACGAATATCAAGGTGCGCTTCAAGGGCGCGGACGGCTACAAGGCGTCCGATATCGCGCACGTGCCGGTCTCGGCGGGCGGCAAGCTGATCTACCTCGGCGACGTCGCGACGATCAAGAACGGGCGAGGCCCGGTCTCCATCCGCCGCGTCGACAAGCAGCGCTCCATCCGCATCGGCGCGAACATCTCCGGGCGGCCCCTGAACGACGTCATGAAGGACGTGCAGAAAGCCGTGCGCGGCGCGCATCTCGAGGAGCAGGGCGTCACGTACAAGTTCCGCGGGCAGGCGACGAACATGAACGACACGTTCAAGCAGCTGCTCTCCGCGCTGTTCCTCGCGCTCGTGCTGATCTACATGCTGCTCGGCGTGCTCTATGAGTCGACCATCACGCCGATCATCCGCATGTTCTCATTGCCGCTCGGCATCATCGGTGCGCTGTTCGTCCTTTTCTTGACGCACAACACATTGAACCTCTACTCCCTGATCGGCATCCTCGTCATGGACGGCATCGTCGCGAAGAACGGCACGCTCCTGCTCGACTACACGCTGACGCTCATGGACCGCGGCTACACGGCCCACGACGCCGTCATCGAGGCGGGCAAGGTCCGCCTGAAGCCGATCTTCATGACGACCATCACGATGATCGTCGGCATGCTGCCGACCGCGCTCGCCGTGACCGCGGGCTCCGAGACGCGGAGCTCCATGGCCTGGGTCATCATCGGCGGCCTCCTGACCTCGACCGTCTTCACCCTCATCGTCATCCCCATCCTGTTCCTCTTCACCGAAAACCATCCTCCGCGCACTTGGTTCCCAGCGCTGCTCAGTAGATGGAGGGGAAAGAAAAAAGCGACAAAGGAGGCGGGAGAATCGGCCTGAAATCCTTTCTTCGTTTGCTTTGCTGTGATAAAATAGGAGGTAAGAGAGTGTATGTCCATGACGATAGAAGAGATTCGAGATATCTTGCATCATGGCACACTGACCATCGGGACGCATGCCGCGCTTCGGATGTTGGAGCGTGGCATCACCGAATTTGAGGTCCGCAGTACCATCCTGCACGGAAGGATTATCGAGGAATACCCGAACCAGAACCCATTCCCCCGGTGCCTGATTTTCCGGGCGAAGATCAACAACCGGCCTTTGCATGTCGTAGTCGGCGTGAATCGAGAGGGCATGGACTTGTTTTTGGTAACGACGTATGTGCCGACACTCGACAAATGGGAACCGGATTTTGAGACAAGGAGGCAGAAGAATCATGCTGAAGAATAGAATTGCCTGCGGCGAATGCGGCGGAGATGCGTATCTGACCAATAAGACCATCAAGCTGCCAATCGGGGAATCTCTCTTGATGATTCAGGATGTTCCCTGCTACGTATGCAAGCAGTGCGGAGATACTTCCTTTGACTCCTCGGTGTTCCGGGTCGTCGAGAAAATCGTCGCCGCGCATAAACAGATTAAGATGAACACGAAGGTGGACTATCAGATTGCCTGATCGTCTATTTCAGCAGGAGGTCATTGATGTCGGTCTGGAGGCGGTTCATGGCGTTGGCGTCCATCTTGCCGCTTTGGAGGAGGGCCTGGATTTTCCGGTCGGCGAAGAGGATGGCCTCCTGGTACCGCGGGAAGCGGTCGGGCAGGCTCCCGTCCTCGATGACGCGGCTGACAGCCAATGGGCTGCGGCCGCGTTTTTCTGTGCCGAGATCGGCGGAGCCGAAGAGCTCCTGCGCGGAGGCTTCCTCGATGATGCCGCGCCGCACGGGGAGGGCTGAGGAGAGGGCGAGGAGCTCGCGCTGGTTGTCCGGGTCATAGCAGACGGCTTTCAGGAACGCCCAGGCGAGCTGCTGCTGGCGGCTCGCCGCGCTGATGCCCATGAGCAGGGTCTGGATCGGGGAGGTGTTCTCCCCCTGCGGGCCGCGCGGCAGGCGGATGCAGTCCCATTCGAAGTCGGTCGCCCGCTTGATGCGCCAGGGGTAGGGCTGGTAGGTGCGGTAGGCCGCGAAGCTGAACGGGCGGAACGCGACGCGCCCGAGGTCGAAGTCGCGTTCCTGCACGCTCTGCCCCTGCTGGGTCTGGTACAGGGCGATCGTGAAGCGGATGGCGTCCCCGATGCGCGGGTCGGCGAAATGCGAGGCCTTGCCGTCCGCGCGGAACAGGGTCTGCCCGCTCGTCACGGCCGCGTCCTGCCAGGTGTAGCCGTAGAAGCCGAACTGATCCGGCCGGCCGTCGCCGTCGCGGTCGCGCGTGACGCGCTGGCAGATGGCGAGGAAGTCGTCCCACGTCCAGTCGTCATCTGGCAGCGGGATGCCCTCGCGCTCGAGCAGGGTGCGGTTGACGAACATCAGCCGCGGCACGCATTCGACGGGCAGGGCGTAGAGGTTGCCGCTCGCGCTGTCGCGCCCGTAGGCGAGCGGCGCGGGGTAGAAATCGTCGAGGGCGATGGCGTTGTCCTTCCCGGCGAGGTCATCGAGCGGCGCGAGGGCGCCGCGGTCGGCGTAGAGGGCGAAATCGTCCGGCGGGATCAGGAAGACGTCGGGCAGGTCGCCCGCGAGGGCCTGCTCGCTGAGCCATTCGCTGTAGTCTTCCTTGCGGATGCCGCTCGTGTAGACGACCTTGACGTTCGGGTGCTCGGCCTCGAAGGCCTCGATCACGTGGTCGATGTAGGCGTAGCTGTTCCCCTGCGGGACGTCCCAGCTGCTGCCGGCATAGAGGCCGACGTGCAGGACGATGGGCTGCGGCACCATCCGGTAGAGGGAGAAAAAGACAAAGGCGTAGGCGAGCAGGAGCCCGAGCAGGAAGCGCGGCGGCCGGCGAAGCGTCATCATAGCTGGATCTCCTGCTGCACGAGCCCAATCTGCACGGCCCAGATGGCGAGCTGGGTGCGGTCGCGCAGGTCGAGCTTGGCGAGCGCCGCGGAGAGCCCGTTGCGGACGGTGCCGTCGGAGAGGGCGAGCTTCGCGGCAATCTCCTTGTTGGAGAGGCCGCGGCCGACGAGCAGCGCGATGTTGCGCTCGGTGCGGTTCAGTATGTCCGCGTCCTTTTCCTCCTCGGAGGCCGCGGGGCTGGACTGCGCCATGCGGTTGAAGAATTTCACGACCTTGGCGGCGACGCCCGGGTTGATCATGGCGCCGCCCTGCGCGACGGTGCGGATCGCGGCGCTGAGCTCGGGCACGGAGACGCCTTTCAGCAGGTAGCCGCTCGCGCCGTATTTCAGCGCGTTGAACACGTATTCGTCATCGTCAAAGGTGGTCAAAATGATGATGCGGACGGCGGGCCAGCGCTCCTTTACGGCGCGCGTGGCTTCGACGCCGTCGAGCTCCGGCATGCGCACGTCCATCAGCACGACGTCGGGGGGATTCTTCTCGATGAGCCGGAGCAGCTCGCGGCCGTTGCCGGCAAGGCCGGTGACCGTCATGTCGGCGTTGGTGCCGAGGACGATGCTCAGGCTCTCGCGGATGAGCTCTTGGTCGTCCGCGATCATGACCTTTATGTTCTGTGCATTCATAAGAATTTCGATGCCTCCTCATTTTCTGGCAGCATGGCCTCGAGGGTGAAGCCGCGGTCGCTCCAGTAGCGGAGCTTGCCGTGGAGCAGGGAGAGCCGCTCCTGCATGTGCCGCAGGCCGAAGCCTTTCTCGAGTTTCTCTAGATCGGCGCCGCTGCCGTTGTCGGCGAGCAGCAGGAAAATCGTGCCACGCTTCACGCCAATCGTGATGGTCAGCTCCGTAGCGTGCCCATGGCGCTGGGCGTTGGTCATGCCCTCCTGCACGACGCGGTAGAGCACCTCCTCCTGGTCGGGGCGCAGGTGCGCGGGCCACTGGAGGACGTCGAACTGTACGTGCATGCCGGTGGATGCCGAGAACTCCGCGATCATCTGTCCGATGGCCTGCCGGAGCGGCATCTGCTCGAGCTCGTCGGGGCGGAGCTTCTTGACGCTGCGGCGGACGTCCTTCAGGCCGCGCAGGGCGAGCTCCTTGATCTTGCCGAGCTGGGTCTTTGCCTTGTCCGGCGCGATGTCGATGAGGATGTTCGTCGCGTCGAGACCGGCCGCGATGCCGGTCAGCGCGTGGCCGAGCGTGTCGTGGATCTCGCGCGCGAGGCGGTTGCGCTCGCGCGTCTCCGCGACGGCCTCCGCCTCGAGGGCGTAGGCGCGCAGGCGGGCGTTGGCCTCGGCGAGCCGCGCGTTCAGGCTCGCGATGCGCTGCCGCTCCTGATGGTTCTCGCGCATGAGGAGCGTCAGGTAGAAGACGAACAGGATGAGGTTCAGCGAGATCAGGCCGTGGTAGATGCCGAGGATCAGCGCGCGAGGCGAGGCCGCATAGTAGGCCGCGTAGATGTCGATCGGCGGCTGGTGCCCCGCGAAGCTCGCGATGTTCCAGCTCGCGATGGCGTAAAGCCCCGCCATGGCGGCTGCGAGCAGGACGAGCTGGTGGCGGCCCGTGTAGCGGTGCAGGAGGTCGGCGACGACGAGCAGCACGACGCCGTCGTAGGCGAGGTTCAGGGTGCGCATGAGGAGGACGCAGAGCGCGGTCTCGAGGCCGAGGCACGCGTAGCGGAGCGTCACGGGGAGCGGGCCCTCGCGGTAGAGCCAGCCGATCAGGACGAGGAGCAGGAACGCCCCGGCCGTGCCGAGGAAGAGGGTGGCGGGCGGCAGCGGGATGGCGGGCAGCTCGGCGAGGAACGCGCGCGCATTCATGGTATGGATGATCTTGGCCTGCGTGATGCTCATGAAGCCGGCGATCAGCAGGACGGCCATGCCGTTGTAGATGGTCAGGATATCGTGCATCCGGCGGAGGCTGCGGGCCTGCGGGGGTCGGGCGAGCCTCGGGGCTTTTTCTGGTGCAGATGGTGCAGCGGGCATTTCCAAATCAGTTCCACTCCTTTGTCTGCTCCGGCGTCAGGTTCTCGCGCGTCCAGAGGTGGGGCGGGAGCTGGATGAGCCGGTCGACGGTTTTCCCCGCAAGCAGGTCGTAGGCCTGCTCGGCCGCGATATGGCCGATGCGGCGCGGGGACTGGCCGGCCGTGGCCGTCATGCGGCCCGCGAGGATGAGCTCCTTCGTCTCGGGGACGCCGTCGACGCCGTAGACGCGGAAGTCCTGCAGGCGGCCGAGGCTTTCGAGCGCGGCCATCGCGCCGAGCGCGGACGGGTCGTTGAGCGCCATGATGGTGTCGGCTTCGGGGTGGCGGCGCAGCATCTCCTCCGTGGCCGGCATCGCGCGCTCGAGCTGCCCGTCGCAGTCCTCGGCGTCGACGATGGTGAAGCCCGCGTGCCCGGCGAGCGTGTCGCGGAAGCCGTCGATGCGGTCGACCGCGGAGCGCGCGGAGCGGTGCTCGAGCAGCAGGATCCGCGCCCCAGGGGCAGTCCCCAGCAGGTGCTCGGCGCAGGCACGGCCCGCGGCGTAGTTGTCCGTCTCGATGGTCGAGGCGACGTAGCCGCTGTCCTGCACGTTCGTGTCGATCGTGATGACGAGGACGTGCGCCTCGCGCGCGGCCTCGAGTGCCGGCCCCATGCGCGTGTAGTCGACGGGGTTCAGGAAGATGACGGAGACGCCCTCGGCGATGAGATCCTCAATCTCCTCCGTCTGCTTCTCGACGGAGAGGGCCGGATCCCGCGACAGCAGGACGTCACCGTGGTTCTCGACGACGGTGCGGATCTCTTCGTCGATGATCTCGTAGAACGGGTTGTTGAGCGTCATGTAGACCGCGCCGAATTTGTGCCGGTGCTCTGTCTGCTTGACGCTGAAATCGTTCCCCGGCGCGTAGAGCACCCCGAGCGCGGCGGCGAGCACGGCGGCCGCCGCTAGGAGCAGCGCGAGGCGGCTCCTCGCGGTCTGGCCATGCGGAAGAAAGGAAAACATAAGAACATCCCTCAAAGCATAGATTCTGGCGTTTTTTCTCTCCTTTCAGCTTATCGGAGCCGTGCGGGAAAGTCAATGCAGAACCCGGAAAAAACGCACCGGATGCGGCAGAAAATAGAAAAAAGCCCGCGGCAGACATGGAAAAGAGCCGCGGACTTTGGAAGGGCTGGTTTATGCGAACAGGCCGATCGCGTAGCCGATGATGCCGAGTGCGAAGAGGCCGAGGATGATGACGAGCGGGTTGACATTCTTCCGCAGGAGCCACATGCAGGCGAAGGTCATCAGGAGCGGCACGATGCCAGGCATCAGGCTGTCAAGGATGGACTGCACGGTCGTCGTGACCTGCTCGCCCGCGCTGTTCGTGTAGCTCGCAAGCACGAGCGGCATGTTGACGGTCGTCCATTTCGCAACGAGCGCGCCCATGACAAGAAGCCCGAGGACGGAGGAGCCCTCCGTGAGGAAGCGCATCTTGTTGCCGCCCATCTCATCGACGAGCTCCGTGCCCTTGCTGTAGCCGTACATGACGCCGTACCAGTTCGTGGCGAGGCGGATGATGTTGAACACGAGGAAGAAGATCAGCGGGCCGATGATGCTGCCGGTCAGCGCGATGCCCGCGCCGAGGGCGGCGAGCACCGGGCGCAGAGTCCCCCAGAAGATCGGGTCGCCGACGCCGGCAAGCGGGCCCATGAGGCCGACCTTGACGCCGGAGATGGTCTGGTCGCTGATGTCCGCGCCGTTGGCCTTCTTCTCCTCCATCGCGGCCGTGATGCCCATGATCGGGGAGGCGAGGAACGGCTGCGTGTTGAAGAACTCGAGATGCCGTTTCATCGCGGCGGCCTGCGCCGCCTTGTCGCCCTTGTAGACCTTGCGGATGGCCGGCAGCATGGAGACGCAGAAGCCGATGGCCTGCATGCGTTCGAAGTTGAACGAGCCGAGCAGGAAGTTCGAGCGGATGAAGATATTGACGAGATCCTTTTTGCTGAGTGTCTTTGCCATGATGTGCTGCCTCCTTACATGAGTTCCGAATCGTCGATGTCATCGAGGCCGGTGCCGCCAGCGGACGGACCGCCCGTCTGCGCCGCCTGCTCGATCGCGATGTCGCGCTGCAGGCCGCGGATGTGGAAGTACGCGGCGACGAGGCCGATCGCGCCGAAGCCGATGAGGTTGACGTTCGTGAACACGGCGATCAGGAAGCCGAGGAAGAAGTACGGCATGAGGGACTTCGCGTTCATCATGTTGATGACCATCGCGTAGCCGACGACGACGATGAAGCCGCCGGAGACCTGCAGGCCGCGTGTGATGACCTCCGGGATGGAGGCGAGCAGGGCATTGACGGTGTCCGTGCCGGCGATGGCCGCGACGAGGGCGGCCGGGACGGCGACGCGGATGGCCTGCAGCAGCAGGCCGCCGAGGTGGCACATCTCGATGCCGAAGCCGTTGGCCTCAAGGGCGAACTTATCGGCGAGGTGCTGGAAGAAGACCGTGATTGTGCGGACGAAGATCGTCAGGACCTGGCCGGCCGCGGCGAGCGGCACGGCGATCGCGATGCCGGCGCCGATGCTCTGGTGGCCGACGATGACGAGGATGGCGGAGATGACGGACGCGAGGGCCGCGTCCGGCGCCATGGCCGCGCCGACGTTCATCCAGCCGAGCGCGAGCATCTCGAGCGTGCCGCCGAGGATGATGCCGGTCGTGAGGTCACCGAGCACGAGCCCGACGAGCGTGCAGGCGACGAGCGGCCGGTGGAACTGGCATTCGTCGAGGACAGATCCCATGCCGGCGACCGCCGCGACGAGGATCAGAAGCAGGAATTGAATGGATGTCATTTCATTTCTCCCCCTTGAAACAGTGATGATTGCGGAAAAAACATGCGCCGTGAAAAGCGCGGATGAATACGGATGGAACGGAACCGCTTTTCAAAGACGGGATCGCGCGGTGGGCGATCAGAGCAGGCCCTTCGCCTTCAGCGCCTCGATGGCGTCCGTCTTCGGCTCATTCGCGAGCTTGCGGATCTCGACCTCGATGCCCATGTCGACGAGCTCCTTGATCGCGGCGGCGTCGTCCTTGTTGACCGCGACGGCCTGCGAGATCAGCGTGTCGCCGTCCTTGTACGTCATGCCGCCGAGGTTGACCGACGTGAACGGGATGCCGCCCTTCACCGCGCGCACGACGTCGCGCGGGTTCGTGAACAGGAACAGCGTCTTGAACGGCGCGTATTTCGGGTTCTTGTACGCCTCGACGGCCTTCTCGACCGGCACGACGTACGCCTTGATGCCCGGAGGCGCGACCTGCAGCAAGAGCTTCTTGCGCAGTTTGTCCTGCGCGACCTCGTCGTTGCAGCACATGATCCGGTTGCAGCCCGTGACCTTCGTCCAGACCGTGGCGACCTGCCCGTGGATCAGGCGGTCATCGATGCGGCAGAATGCGATTTCCATGATAAGTACCTCTCTTTCAATCCATGAATGCGCTTGGAATGATTCCCTTTATTCACAGGATTCATATTTATCTGACGATTCTTATCATAGCCCAAAAGCAAGAAGAAATCAGCGGATATACGTCACAATATAACGCAAAACCGATATGACATCTGTCATAAAATCTCGGCTGGGAAATGTGAACATGGAAAGAACTTAGCTTATCATAAAAAGAATGTATTGTAACTTTGGAAACCTCTGTGGTATACTGGTGTTGTGCGCCGAAAGGCGAAGGAATAAGAAGGAATGAAGCAGAAAAGAGGTAATTCATTTGGCAGACGCAAAGCAGTATGTAGCGGATACCCTGGCGCTTCTCGAGAAGCGCGACCCGGACCAGAAGCAGTTTAAGAACACGGTGACGGAGGTCTTCCGGAGCGTCATCCCGGTGCTCGAGCAGCATCCGGAGTATCAGCAGAACAAGATCCTCGAGCGCATGATCGAGCCGGAGCGCGTCGTGATGTTCCGCGTGCCATGGCAGGATGATCATGGCGAGATCCAGATCAACCGCGGTTACCGCGTGCAGATGTCGAGCGCGATGGGCCCGTACAAGGGCGGCCTGCGCTTCCATCCGAGCGTCACGCTCGACATCCTGAAGTTCCTCGCGTTCGAGCAGGTCTACAAGAACTGCCTGACGGGGCTCCCCATCGGCGGCGCGAAGGGCGGCTCAGACTTCGACCCGCATGGCAAGTCAGATAACGAGGTCATGCGCTTCTGCCAGAGCTTTATGACGGAGCTCTACCGCCATATCGGGCTGAACTGCGATGTGCCGGCTGGCGATATCGGCGTCGGCGGCCGCGAGATCGGCTACCTCTACGGCCAGTACAAGCGCCTCGTCAACAGCGCGGATCTCGGCATCCTGACGGGCAAGCATGTCAGCTACTGGGGCAGCCTCGCGCGCACGGAGGCGACGGGCTATGGCCTGCTCTACTTCGTCAAGAACATGCTCGACGATAAGGGCATCGAGCTCGCGGGCAAGACGGTCGTGATCTCGGGCGCGGGCAACGTCGCGCAGTACGCGATCGAGAAGGCGCAGGCGTTCGGCGCAAAGGTCGTGACCTGCTCCGACTCGAACGGCTATGTCTACGATCCGGACGGCATCGACCTCGCGGCGGTCAAGGAGATCAAGCAGGTGCGCCGCGGCCGCATCAAGGAGTACGTCGCGGATCACCCGAAGGCCGAGTACCATGAGGGCTGCAAGGGCGTCTGGACGGTCAAATGCGATGTGGCGCTGCCGTGTGCGACGCAGGGCGAGATCGACCTCGAAAGCGCCAAGGCGCTCGTTGCAAACGGCGTCAAGGCCGTCGGCGAGGGCGCGAACATGCCGTCTTCGCTCGATGCTATCGACTACTTCCAGAAGAGCGGCGTCCTGTTCGCCCCGGCGAAGGCTGCGAACGCGGGCGGCGTCGCGGTGTCCGCGCTCGAGATGTCCCAGAACTCCGAGCGCCTGCAGTGGACGTTCGAGGAGGTCGATGGCCGGCTCAAAGGCATCATGACGAACATCTTCCGCAAGGCCAAGGCCAACGCCGAGAAATACGGCGTCCCCGACGACCTCGTCGCCGGCGCCAACATCACCGCCTTCGAACACGTCGCCGACGTCATGCTCGCCCAGGGCCTCGTCTGAGCTATCGATAGAAAATAAAAAAAGTGCTTGCAAAACATCCTGCGTTGCGGTATACTATTACTCGTTGCCGGGATGTGGCACAGTTTGGTAGCGCGCTTCGTTCGGGACGAAGAGGCCGCAGGTTCGAATCCTGTCATCCCGACCATGTTTGTCAGAACCGTCACCGCACTTACTTTGTCTGCGCGGTGG
>Ga0310695_10010160_pt1 | contig 13857 bp, 9 predicted proteins | sample RumenRJG_04DNA_FD_203882 | JGI IMG/M metagenome (GOLD analysis project Ga0310695, IMG submission 203882) | Bovine rumen microbial communities from Lethbridge, Alberta, Canada - RJG_04 (v2) (version 2) | ecosystem: Host-associated > Mammals > Digestive system > Stomach > Rumen | place: Canada... | reverse complement strand
ACTCGTTAGCCTCTGCACCGGAATTGCCGAAGAAGACTTTCTTCATTCCGGTACGCTCGCAGAGCATTTTTGCCAGCCGTGCGCAGGGTTCTGTGTAATAAAGGTTGGAGGTGTGCGGAATTTTGTCCAGCTGGGCGATCACTGCCTGCTTCCATTCCTCGTCACCCGCGCCGAACACGTTCACCGCGATGCCGGATCCAAGGTCGATATAGTTTTTCCCCTCATTGTCCACCAGCACGGAGCCTTTCCCGGAGACGATCTCGACCGGGAAGCGTGCGTAGGTATTGGCTACATAAGTTTTGTCGATATTTTTTAATTCACTCATATGATCATCCTTATTTCGAAGTTAGAGCGGTTTTGTTGTTTGGTGACGGTTCTGTTGACTCAACACTGAGTCAGCGAAAACCGTCCGGGACCATCAGGCAGATACCAGGGTTCCGGCGCCTTCATCGGTCAGCAGCTCCATCAGGATGGAGTGGGGGATGCGGCCGTCCATAATGACGACTTTTTTCACACCGGAGCGGATAGCTTCCACACAGCATTCCACCTTCGGGATCATGCCGCCGGCGATGATGCCCTGTTCCCGCAGGTGTTTTGCTTCCTCTACGCTCATTTCCGTGATGAGTGTGGAGAGGTCGTCTTTGTCCCGCAGCACACCGGGTACATCCGTCATCATCAGCAGGCGTTCGGCCTGCAGGGCACCGGCGATATAAGCAGCGGCAGTGTCCCCGTTGATGTTATAGGTGTTGCCGTCATCATCGCAGCCAAGCGTGGCAATCACCGGAATATAGCCGTTGTCCAGCATGTCAAGGATCGGTTCGGCATTGATGCAGGTGATGTTCCCGACATAACCGAGGCGCTCATCCTTGAATTCAGCCTGGATCATGTGCCCGTCGATACCGGAAAGGCCAATGGCATTGCCGCCGTAGTGGTCGAGCATATTGACCAGCGTTTTGTTGATCTTGCCTGCCAGGACCATTTGGGCGATATCAACGGTTTCGCGGTCAGTCACGCGCAAGCCGTCGATAAAGACAGCCTCCTTGCCCAGGCGTTTCATCAGGTCGGAGATCTCCGGACCGCCGCCATGCACCAGCACCACGCGGATTCCGATGAGGGAAAGCAGGACGATGTCCTGCATGACCTGCTGTTTGAGATCTTCATTGATCATGGCATTGCCGCCGTATTTGATCACGACGATTTTTTTATAATAGCGGCGGATGTTCGGCATGGCCTGAACCAGTACCTCGGCCCGCTCCGCATTTGTGAAATTACTGTCCATAAATTTTTTCCTCGCAATGATTCTGGCGGGAGTCGGTGGAACCTGTTCTGTTGACTCAAGTCTGAGTCAACGAAAACAGGTCCCATCGACTCCTTCAGCAGTTGTATCTTATGTTCTGTAGTCTCCGTTGATCTTCACGTAATCATAGGTCAGGTCGCATCCCCAGGCTGTGGCGCTCGCTTCACCCTGATTCAGATCGATCAGAATGTTGATCTCCTTTTCCAACAGGATCTCCTTGGCTTTTTCCTCAGAGAAGGCGATGCCGGCTCCGTTTTTGCAGACCGCGATGTTCCCTTTTGCGGATTCGAAGCTGACGTCGATCTTCGTCACATCCAGCGGGACACCCGCATAGCCGATGGCACAGAGCACACGGCCCCAGTTCGCATCGGCACCAAACATGGCAGCCTTGAGCAGGGAGGAACAGATGACGGACTTGGCAACGGTGCGGGCTGCATGCGCATCCGGAGCATGGCTGACCCGGCATTCGAGCATTTTGGTCGCGCCTTCTCCGTCAGCAGCCATTTTGCGGCAGAGATCAGAGGTGACGGCATGCAGTGCTTCCGTGAAAACGGCGTAATCTTCACCATCGGCTGTGATCTCCGGATTGCCCGCCAGTCCGTTGGCAAGGATCGCCAGCGTATCGTTGGTGGAGGTGTCTCCATCGATAGAAAGCATATTGAAGGAGGTCTGCACGTCCGCATCGAGCGCTTTCTGCAGCATTTCGCTCGAAATCGCGGCGTCCGTGGTGACAAAGATCAGGGTGGTTGCCATGTTGGGATGGATCATCCCGCTGCCTTTGGCCATCCCGCCGATCCGGCATTTATGCCCTTTCAGTTCAAATTCGACCGCGGCTTCCTTTTTCCGGGTGTCCGTGGTCATGATCGCTTCCACCGCGTCTTCGTTTCCGTCCCTTCTGAGTCCGGATACCAGTTCAGCCATTCCGTTTTCGATCGGGGTGATGCTGAGCGGTTGTCCGATGACACCGGTGGATCCGATGATGATATCCTTCGGGTCAAGTCCGAGCGCGTTTGCGGTCAGTTCGCACATCCTGCGGGCGATTTCCGGACCGTCTGCGTTGCAGGTGTTTGCGTTGCCGGAATTGACAATGACTGCCTGCGCTTTGCCGTCTGCTAAATTTTCCTTTGTGACAGCGATCGGTGCACCTTTTACGAGATTCGTGGTGTAAACCGCTGCGGCTGTGCACATTACGTCACTGACGAGGAGCGCCAGGTCTTTATCCGTATGATTGGGCCGGATCCCGCAGCGGATCCCGTTTGCCCTGAATCCTTTCGCGGCGCAAACGCCGCCGGGTATTTTTTTCATATTTCCCTCACAATGTGGTACACCGGGAACCGTCCCCGGTGTACCACTTTTTTTATCCTATCTCAAGGCCTGTTGATTCCGGAAGTCCCAGCACGAGGTTCATGTTCTGGATGGCGGCACCTGAGGCGCCTTTGCCGAGATTGTCGAAGCGGGCGGTTACGACCATCCGTTCTTCATTGCCGGTAACCGTGATCTGCATGTCATCCCGTTCATCAAGGGCTGCGGCGGAAAGGAATCCGTTCTCGTCCGCGTCTTCATCAAAATGTACCAGCGGTCCGGGATAATATTCTTTGTAGATTTCTTTAAGATTATTAATATTACCTTTAAGGTAGCTCCCGAAAAGAGGCACGCTGACCTCCATTCCGCTGTAAAAATCTGCTACGATCGGGCTGAAGACCGGTGCGGTGTTTAGTCCGCAGATGGCGACCATTTCTTTAAGGTGTTTGTGCTGCTGGGTGAGCCCGTACTGCCTTGGCCCGGTGAGAAGCGGATCTTTTTCCATGTCTTCATATTCGGCGATCATCTTTTTCCCGCCGCCGGAATAACCGGTCAGGGAAAAGCAGGTCAGTCCGGTATCCGGAGAAAGGATCCCATCGTCGATGAGCGGTTTGACCAGGGCGATGAATCCGCTGGCATGACAGCCGGGGTTGGCGATTCGTTTGGAGTTTCGAATGAGATCCCGGTATCCTTTCAGCTCCGGAAATCCGTAGATCCAGCCCGGTGCGGTGCGGTGAGCGGTGGATGTGTCGATAATGACGGTATCCGAGCCTTCCGCCAGTTCAACAGCTTCAATGGCAGCTGCGTCCGGAAGGCAGAGAAAAGCTACATCTGCTTCATGGATCGCTGCTTTCCGCGCGGCGGGATCTTTGCGGTTTTCTTCCGAAAGGGTAATGAGTTTGAGATCCTTGCGGGCGCTGAGCCGTTCGTAAATGCGCAGTCCGGTGGTGCCGGCACTGCCGTCAATAAATACACTGGTCTTGTTCGTATTGTCCATAGAAAATTTGAAACTCCAAAACGAAAAATTCTTAAATAAATTATATCCAAAGCAAAGAGAATCTGACATTCGTCCGTTTTTGATTGTGACGGTTTCTGAGGCTTTTTATTTGAATTTTTCCTTTATCTGTGGATAACTTTTGTTTTTCTGTGGATAAGTACGTGGATAAATTGATGAAATCTGTGGATAAGCTTAAAATTTCTGTTGATAATTCTTAAAATATTGTTTATAAATCTGTTGATAATATGTTGATAAACCTTAAGTTTTGTTCATAATTTAAATTTTGTTTTATAACTCCCGAAATTTCGGATTCTGAATTTTATTTAAGATTTTATTTTTCAAAAATTATTTTTAAGTTATGGTTACATTAACAGTATTTATCAGTAAATTTTGGGATGGAGTTATGCACAACGGTGACATTCCCGCCGTGCCGCTGCTCGGCACGTCATGAATGTCTCCGCTGTGCTCCGGGAACCGCCTGCTGATGCACCTTATTTCTCATGGTTAAAGTTATTACATTTCCTGAAAATAATGGTTACAAACGTCAATTATATTGTCAGACAATTCAGGATAAAATCAAAATATAGCTAACTGCTGTTCGATGCTGTGAGCGAGACCACGCAATCGGCGGCTGCTCAAAGACCAAGGAGAAAATGATGTCTGTAAATAATGCATATGAAATTGCCCGACAGGAATTTGATCATGTAGCTGACATGCTCGATCTGGATATTGAAGCCCGCACGTTCCTTCGCGATCCGAAGAAAGAATATCATGTCCGGATTCCGGTGCGGATGGATGACGGGTCACTGAAGATTTTTGACGGCTACCGCGTCCAGCACAACGATGCGTTAGGTCCGAACAAAGGCGGTCTGCGCTTTGCGGCGAACGAGACCATCGATACAGTCCGCATGCTGGCGATGAAGATGACCTGGAAATGCTCTGTTGCCAACATCCCGCTCGGCGGAGGCAAGGGCGGCGTGGTGGTCGATCCCCGCGATCTTTCCGTCGGTGAACGTGAACGTCTGGTCCGCGGTTACGTCCGCGCACTGTTCCCGGCTTTCGGCCCCCGCAATGATGTTCCGGCTCCGGACATGGGCACGAATGCGCAGGATATGTGCTGGTTCATGGATGAATATTCCATGCTCGGCGGACAATATACACCGGGCACCGTGACCGGTAAACCGGTTGGCGGCGGCGGTTCGCTCGGCCGTAATGAAGCGACCGGGCTCGGCGTGATCATCTGCGTCCGGGAAGCCATGAAACAGCTCGGTATTGATTCCAAGAAAACCACCGCTGCCATTCAGGGCTTCGGCAATGTGGCGCAGTATGCCGCGATCCATTTCATCAAAATGCTCGGCGGCAAGGTAAAATGTGTTTCCTGCTGGAACCGCGATGAAAAGAAATCCTTCACCTTCCTCAAGGAGGATGGGATCGATCCGTATTTCCTGATGAGCATCACCGATTCTTATGGCACGGTCTCCAATGAGAAGGCTGCGGCAGCCGGATATGAGGTGCTGGATGGTGAAGACTGGATCAAACAGGATGTGGATGTCCTGATCCCGGCAGCGCTGGAAAAACAGATCACTGCGGAAAACGTCGGGTTCATCGGTAAGAACGTGAAGATCCTCGCCGAAGCCGCCAACGGTCCGACGACATTGGAAGCGGATGCGGCTCTGCGGGAACGCGGCATGTTCGTCATCCCGGACTTCCTCTGCAACGCCGGCGGTGTGACCTGTTCTTACTTCGAATCGGTCCAAAATGACCAGAACTACTACTGGTCCGTTGAGGAAGTGCTCGAAAAACTGGACTATAAGATGTCCACCGCTTTCAACTCGGTTTATGAAATGTCCGTTGAGCGGAAAGCTTATATGCGCGACGCTGCCTATATGGTCGCCATCAAGCGTGTCGCCGATGCCATGCGCTTCAGAGGATGGATCAAATAGAATAAAGAATGAAGATTGAAGAATGAAGAATAAAGCATTCATGTGAATTCTTCATTCTTATTTCTTATTTCTTCATTTATTCCTGTTGTTGTCACGCAATGGGATGATGGCGGGGAAAGAAAATTTATAATAGGGGATATATTCTTTAGAGACAGGCAGGTATTTTTATATGATAGCTATGACTCGTGGGGTTCCGGCACCGGAATCCTTTCCAATTGATGAAATTATCCCCGCATTTGAAAAAGCAATGAGGGAAGACGGACGCAAAGCATTGGGCTATGTCGCGTCTCCCGGCTATATGCCGCTCATTGAGCTGATCGCGGAACGTGAAGGTGTATCTCCTGACCACATTTTGATCGGCAACAGTTCGCTGGAATTCATCCAGTTCATCACCATGACGGAAACCGAACCGGGCGACCGGGTGTTTGCAGAGTCCCCTTCCTATGACCGGGTCAATCTGCTTTTCAGACGCCGTGGACTGAACGCTGTCGGCATTCCGCTCCAGATCGATGGTGTGGACATGAACCGTTTCGAGGAAGAGCTGAAGAAGGGCGCCCCGAAATTCTTTTACACGGTCGATGACTTCCAGAACCCGATGGGTGTGACGGTCTCTGTTGAAAAACGGAAGAAGATCGTTGAACTGGCAAACCGCTATAATTTCATGATCCTGGAAGATGTCCCTTACCGTGAACTGCGCTACAGCGGGGAAGATCTCCCGACCATGTATTCCATGGATCCGGAACATGTGGTAAAGATGAGCTCTTTCTCCAAGACACTGGCTCCGGGAATGCGCCTGGGATACCTGAACGGTCCGGCTGATTTCATCTCCCGTGTCAAGACCTGGGCGGGCAACACCTATATCGGCCCGGTCAGCCCGACGCAGGCATTGCTGTATCAGTTTATAAAAATGGGTTACTATGAACCCAATCTGGTGAAATTGAAGGATCTGTACCGCCCGCGCATGGAAAAGGCGATCGAGATCCTTGAAAAAGAACTCCCGAATGCGGTATTCCCGCGTCCGGAAGGCGGTTTCTTCATCGGTGTCACGCTTCCTGAAGGAAATGACATGGCTGAACTGATCCCGGCCGCAAAGGCTGCCGGGGTGCTGATCACCGATGGCCGGGGTTTTTATCTGAATCCGGAAGACGGGAAGCGCTTCCTGCGCGTTCCGTTCTGTGGCCTGACGCCGGAGGAAATGGAAGCAGCGTTTGGGCTGCTGCTGCCGCTGATTAAAAAATAGTGTTTAGTTGGTAGTTGTTCGTTGGCAGTTTTTACTGCAGCCTTTTAACCAACAACTGCCAACTGCCAACTTTATAGATATGAGGTAAATTATGGCAAAAAAGGTTGCAGTCATCGCCATTGGCGGAAATTCACTGATCAAAGACAAGAACCACCAGTCTGTCCAGTCGCAATATCTTGCAGCAGACGAGACTGCCCGGCATATTGTGGAAATGATCAAAGAGGGGTGGGAAGTGGTCATCGGGCACGGCAACGGTCCGCAGGTCGGTTTCCTGCTCCAAAAGGCTGAGATCGCGGAAAAAACCGCGAATCTCGCCATGGCCCCGCTGGAGGTCTGCGGTGCGCAAAGCCAGGGACAGATCGGTTATCAGCTTGTCCAGTGCCTGCAGAATGAAATGAAGAAGGCCGGCGTCAACAAGTCTGCCGCCTGTGTGATCGAGCAGACTGTAGTCAACAAAAATGATCCGGCTTTCCAGAATCCCAGCAAGCCGATCGGCGGTTTTATGACCGAGGAAGAGGCGAAGATCAAGGAACGGGATCTGGGCTGGACGGTTGTGGAAGACGCGGGCCGCGGCTGGCGCCGGGTCGTTCCTTCTCCGCTTCCGGAACGGATCGTGGAGCTGGATGCCATTAAGGCTTTGATCGACGCGGGAATCATTGTCGTTTCCGTCGGAGGCGGCGGGATCCCGGTGGTAGAAGATGAAAACGGGAAGCTTTCCGGCATCGCCGCGGTCATCGACAAGGATTTCGGCAACAGCCTGCTGGCGCAGAACCTGAACGCGGACGTGCTGGTGATTTCCACCGCGGTTGAAAAGGTGGCCATCAACTTTGGCAAACCGGACCAGCAGTGGCTGGATCACATGACCCTTGAAGAGGCCAAAGCGTATATGGCTGAAGGGATCCACTTCAAGAAAGGCTCCATGGCCCCGAAGATCCAGGCGATCATCAACTTCCTGGAAGCCGGCGGCAAGGAGGCTATCATCACCAACCCGGAAAACATCCTCCGCGCCATCCACGGCGAAACCGGGACAAGAATTACAAAATAAAATCTGAGCAGCAGGCTATTCAATACGGGAATACCGCTGTAAGAATAGTGATCTCCCGTGTGCCATTCTGAATAGATCCTCTGTTATTATCAGACCGCAGCAATGAAAGGTCGGATCCAACCGGGTCTGACCTTTCATTATTATTGACTTTCAATCATCCGCATGTTCCGGACATTGACAAACCTTTTCCAACTGATGGAAACGGGCCCCGGACTCTTCAGGTCCGGGCCCCGTCTCACGTGTGCTATGGCAGATGCAGCCGAAGTCTGGCTTTATTGCAGACCGTCCTCCCGGGGTACCGGCCCTTTCAGGTCCGGGCCCCCTGCCTATTAAAAATGGGCCGGAAAATCTGCTCCGGCCCGTACAGCGAAATCAGCCGAGGATTCTAAAGAGGAGCTGCAGCGATAACGCGGCGGTTGGCATAGCCGCCTTCGATCCGTTCATCTTCGCATGTGATCAGGATCAGAGCATCATCTGCCATCTCCGCAAGTCTTTGAACAGCATCGACGTCTGTTTCCATGATTTTTTCACTGGCATAGATGCTGAAAGAATGCAGTTGATTTGCACGGTCCAGTACAAAGAGCATATCTCCGGGATTCAATTCTGAAAGTAGTGCAAAGGGACCGCTTTCAGTGCTGCTGAGGTGATTGTGTCCGGTTATGATGCTTACACCCTGGCCGGGGAGGCTGCTGCCTTCCAGCAGTCCGGCATTATCGTTCAGCAGTTCAACCGGATAATTCCCGTTATACATCGGTACCGTAAGAATTTCAGCACTAACAGCTATGGATGGGATCTGCAGGGTCAAGCCGGAGGGTTTGCAGCTGATATTCATCGGTTCAGCAGCCAAAGGCTGTGGATGAAGAGCGGAAAAACCGGTTTTAGGCAGTACTGTCATGTTATCAAAGATACGATACCAGGTCTGACCGGGCTCCTCCGGTTTCCGTGTATTGATGATCGTGAAGCCTTCTTCCATGGAACCGCTGATTTCAGCGTCATATTTTGGATCTTCCTCCCGGATACTCCAAACGATTTGCTGTCCATCCTCCAGTTTCGGAAGATTTTTGACGGAGATCGTCCATTTGTTTTCATCTGATTCAAAGACTTCGATATCAACATAGATATCGCTGCCTGCCTTGCAGAGAAAATGATTTCCGTCTCCGGCATTTAACGTTTCAGCGCATGTGATTTTGCCTGTATTATACAAATGGTCACCGGCAAAAAATCTCAGACTGTTCAGAAAAGCTTCGGCATTTCCTTCATTGAATCTGACCGGGTCATTCCATATTTTTGTGATGTTCAGCGTTGTACCCGGCTGACCGATTTCAAGCAAACCGGCATTGAAAATACCCGCTCCGGAAGCATAAACATTGTCAAAAAGGGATGACCAGGTCCTTTCAACCGTACCGGTAAAATTATTTTTTATTATTACCCGGGCGTTATCAATATCGCTGCTGTCCGGAGCTGCGGAATATTTTGTTCCGGTGAGATTAAATTCCATATATCTGGCCCAGCGGTCGTAAAAAACCAATTTTTCTTTCACATTTTCTTTCTGATCCCAATTGTGTGAGTTGTTATTAAACATTTTTTCTGAAATAGAAAAGACGGAATCATTATCCCTGATGAAAATATCCGCCGGATCATCCTTCATATAGAGCGATTTGTTGCCGAAGACGGCTGCACCGTTCCGTGGATAAATATGGGTTTCAGCTTCAGGTCCTGAGGCAATTCCGGCACCGGAACCATCTGCTGTATTCCCCGTAATGAGGGCGTCGTTCATCATCAGATGTGCATATACTCCAACATAAATTGCTCCGGCAGAATCACCTAATACATGATTTCTTGCCGCATTTGGGTCAGGAAAATTCATCTCATCGATGACGGAATTCCCATCAAAGACTGCCTTATGAATATCAGCCTGAACCAGATTTCTGTATTCATCAAGAGTCATAGGCGGAAAATATGATTTATTCTCTTCGATATCGTAATCTACAAACCAAACCGGATTGGAAAATAAATATCGTCCTAACCCCAATGTCAGATCATAGTGACCGCCTAATGAAATTGCGCCTCCTTTTTGCTCTGCGGTATTATTCAGGAACTCGGCATCATTGATCGTTAAATAGGTAACAGGCGGAATATCAAACACATAACTTTCGCCTTCTACTTCTTCCTCTCGATATCCTGTCCAGGTATCCACTTCGATAGCACCGCCAAAATTCCCTCTGTTATTCCGGAATGATGCTCCGTTTATAGTGAGCCTGCCTCCATTTACAAAGTTAATAGCATGATCCCGATGATTGGTAAAAACTGCTTTCCCGATTGTTACGTCTGAGCCATACGAATCGATTGCTCTGCAATTGTTTTCAAATGTAACCCCGTCGTCTATTTTCAATTCTGAGTTGTATATATCAAACACCCACAGGGAATTGTTTATAAATTTACTGTCTTGAGTAACTCTGATGTTTGATCCTTCTGCTGTAATATCACCATAATAAGCATCTGTGTCTTTAGGATTTGAAAACAGGCTGGCTGTCCAATCAAATACTTCTGAATTGATGACCCATATGAATGGAACGAAATAATAATTGTTTTCTGTGATCCGGGAATCTTTAATCGTAATTTTTGTTCTTTCAAACTCTAAAATTCCCTTACATTTATTTTCGACGTATCCGGTAGTCGAATATCCCAATTGGTTGCCAGTGATGAAGGAATTATCGATCGTAAAGGTTCCATCAGACATTCTGACCATTGGTTTATCAAATCCGGTCAAATGATTATTTTTGAGGGAAGACTGATTGATGATTTGTATGTTTCCCCCGTTTGAGGTTATCAGGGCATCTGAAAGCATTGCTTTGACTCCGCTGATTTCGGTATGGTCGATGATGAAAGAAGCTCCCTCTTCAACGGTTATAAAAGAATGACTGCTGAGGTTGGAGAGGTCCGCCAGGCTGTCTTTCAGCGTAAGCGTTCCGCCGGATTTGACCACGATAGCCGGTATGCCGGAAGGCAGAGAGCTGCTGATCGTGATTTTTGTTCCGCTGATCATTTCATTTTGGTTTTCAGCAATGATGAGCTGGCTTGAGATCTCTTTCTCATAAGGATAAGCTGCCAGCACCGGCACAGCGTTGATTTGCAGTGCTGCCAATAACAACAAAGAAACAATCAGTAAGATGTAAAAATCAGCGTTGATCGTCCCTTTTATTTGTTTGTGTGTCATGTTTTCTCCCCCCTGTAAAGCAACATATTTCAATAATTATTGGTTTGTGCATCTTTCATGCCAGTATATTCCAATAAACTGTTCAATCTTAGGGGAGGATTGATTCATTCTCCTTTTGGTCTTGAGAGCGTTTATCTGCTTGTGGATAACCGTCCCCGTCTTTCAATTATTCAACCGTTTTTATGGATTGTTTTGGCAAAGCAGTCTGGCATGGAAATTGCATTGAAATTAATAGCTTAATCTAATATTGTTTTGTGAGGGAAGGGAAAACCATGAAGCATTACCACAATGACTGCCGCATCATTGACAGGGTTTACACAATTTTGTTCATCTTGCTGCTGACACTGTCAGCGGAATCTTTTATAACTGCTAAGGCTTTGGCTGATTATGCCAATAATATGGTCATATCCACACAGCTTATAATTGAGGAAAATGCATCGGATGAAATCAGTAATACAAAAATCACCATAGGGGATACGTTGCCTTCTCAAATGACTGCTATCGTGGTAAAAAAAGGTGCTTCACTCACTCTTAAAGACAGTCTGTTCGATCTTTCAAATATTAGAGAGCAAATTGCAATAATAGTTGAAGAAGGCGCTACACTGACTATCGATCACACGGAAATCAGTGGGGCAAATGGAATGCCGCGGCGTATACCCGGATATTTTAGTGCCTCAGGAACCAGTTGTTATTTTTTTATAAATGGCGGTACTCTTAGAATAATAAATGGCTCCGTAATACAAAATAATTTTAATAATAACCTGGAACATTATGGATTCGATTTTTTTGAGTCGAATATATTTTCCGTTATAAATGGAAATTTAGTTTTTAAAGACTCTTCTTATCAGAAAAATGGCATTAGAAAAGATGGTATTGTGGGATATTGTAGCAGCTCAATTGTTCATTTTCTTATCAACAATTCTGATGTGGATATTGAAAATTCAAAATTTCATAATAACTATTGTTTCCAGCTCATATTGGCAGAAAAAAAGGGACACATCAGAATTTCCAACACAATATTTGAAGATAACTCCTTTTGTGAAAGTCATTATCGTTATTATTCTGGCGTTGTTTCAACAACAGACGTAATTTTGAATTTAGAAAATAGTAATATATTTCGTAACAATGTGAATGGGAATGCTCTGGAAATTTCAAACACTGAGTTACATGCACATGGAAATAGTATATTTTTAAATAATAAAACAGGCATCAATGCTTTGTACAGTGTTGTTGATGTCAGCAATGCGCAATTCATTGAAAATAAAACACAGGGTATTCGTCTGAGATGGAAAAGTGTCCTTACTATAACTGATTGTAATTTTGAGAAAAACAATAATGGCGCAATTCATTACTCATATTATGATAATGAATATTCGGATGGAATAGTGGGGCGGAGTTGGCATCACATTACTTATTTTGATAAACCTAAATTTGATCCGCTCATTAGAATTTCCAAATCCAGTTTTAAAAACAACACAGAAGGTGCTGTTTATATTGGCGATATAAATTATAAGGAAAAACTTGTATTTACAAAAATACCGGTAGAGATTGAGAATTCTATTTTTACAGAAAATATTCTGACAAACACAAATGACATTTTTAATAAAAAAGATGATGAAAGGTTTTTTGGTGCGGGAATCTATATTGGAGACTGCGCTTATGCCCATTTGCACAATCTCGTTGTTACCGGAAACAGTGCTTCAGAAGAGGGAAGCGGTATAGCTGTGGGACAAAAAGGACAGTTGATTTTGCATCCGCGCTTTGGCGCTTCAGTCTTTTCCAATACTTCCCAAAAGGCCGCTGATGAATACCAGGATATATATTTTGTAGATATAACCGCAAATAACAAAATCAGCAACAAGATGCTAAACGGCAAATCGCATAAATGGGAAAAAGGAACTCCAATCATAAATGCGGTGAAGGACTATAAGCTTTTTATCGAATATCAGGAAAACCTGTCAGAAATTTGTGAAGATGACAAAGATTGCTATTTGTATTATGAAAATTGGTGTGAAGAATATCCCAATTATGCAATTTGCGAGGATGGATGGGTCAAGTATTATGGATGGGAAGAATATCAAAAATCTACTGAAGGAATAGCCCTGAAATCGCATCCTCAATCTACTGAAATTCCGGAAGGAAACATCGTCCTGGTGAAGGGTAATTCGGCTGCTGCGGCTGAAGGAAAGAGCGCGTATGGCGGCGGGATCGCTGTGAACGGCATTCTGGAAGTCGGGGAGCCGGGTGTTACGGTTTCGGTGCGGAAGGTCTGGAATGTTGAAGGCAATGCCATCCCCACGCCGGAAGAATTTCTGCCGATGCTGAAACTTACGGCTAACGGGCAGTCTTTCCCGACCGGTGAGATCCGTCAGCTGTCACAAACAGACGAAGACGGGAAAACGGTTACGGTCTTCAGCATTGAAAATGACCCGTGGGTCACGATCCGTGTGACGGATGCGGGAGACAAGGTTTATGAAGTCCTTTATGAAGATCTGCCAGCCGAAATCGGCGGGGAAGCGGTCATATATTCGGTCACGGAAGAGAGCAGTAAGTATGAAATCGAGCAAAGCGGGGACATGGAACAGGGCTTTGAGATCGTGAATACACTGAAAGAAGAGGAAGAGCAGACCTGGTTCCGCTTTATTGAAAATGGAGGGATGCTGCCGCGGACCGGATTTTCGGCATTGAACCCGCAGGAGCTTCCGCAGCAGGGTGCGGAAATCAGCTATAAGGCTTCCGGCCTGACGCTGCAGATCCCCTCGCTTTCCGTTACTGCCGAGATCGTCACTGTTCCCGCTGTGGATGAGGACTATCCG
>Ga0310695_10010159_pt1 | contig 13863 bp, 16 predicted proteins | sample RumenRJG_04DNA_FD_203882 | JGI IMG/M metagenome (GOLD analysis project Ga0310695, IMG submission 203882) | Bovine rumen microbial communities from Lethbridge, Alberta, Canada - RJG_04 (v2) (version 2) | ecosystem: Host-associated > Mammals > Digestive system > Stomach > Rumen | place: Canada... | reverse complement strand
CGAAACATATCATACTATGCGATAATGAACCTGTCGGCTGTGTGTCGTGTATAAAACTGGGAAATGGAGTGTATGAAATTGGCTGCTTGTGCGTTATCCCTGAATTTCAAGGCAAAGGAATAGGAACCCAGGCAATTCAGTTTTTGAAGGCGCATCTTGAAGATTGGAATACGCTCACTTTAGTGACGCCAATCGACAAGAAAGAAAACGTGAAGTTTTACACTGAAAAATGCGGCTTTCGTATAGAATCAACAGAAAGAGACGGCAATGTGGAACTTGTTCGATTCATTGCTGAAAGATAAAAGAAAGAAGAAAAATGGAGAACATAAGTGGGTAACATAAGAAAGGCAGAAGCAAAAGACTTGTCAAGAATCGCTGAAATTCTGGTGTTTGCGAAGAGAATTAAGTATAGGCCGATTTTCAATAACGACGACTATTCATTCAATGAATTGCAGGTAGTTAAGCTTGTAGAAGCATATGGCAAGCCCAAAATTCTCGACAACATCTGGGTTTACGATGACGGGATTGTTAAGGGAATGATTCACATAGAGGGAAAAGAAATTGTTGAATTGTATGTGGATTATTTCTTCTGGAGCCAAGGCATTGGCGCGAAGCTCATAGAGTTTGCCAAGGAAAAGCATGACGTTCGGTTCCTGTGGGTTTTGGAAAAGAATGTTGACGCGATAAAGTTTTATGAGGCGCACGAGTTTTCTGCGAACGGAAAAAGACAACCTGAGGAAGGCACGCCCGAATATATTATTATGTTGGAAAGATAATTTGGAGCTTAATCAACAAAATGACTGAACAGAATCTTTTTTGCAAATCATAATTTTCATGCTATGCTAAAGCAAATGTTTTTTCCGCTGACTTCAACACCGTTTTCTCGCTCAGGCTACCGTGAACTTCTTCCTTCAAAGGAACTCACGCCTTACGTGCGTGCATTTTGGACTTCGTGGAATGAAAAGGAATCAACGTCACAAATCAAAGTTTCACCCGCCCCCATCATTCCAGATTTATGTGCTGACATCATAATCGCGACAGACGGAACGGAGAGTGAAGCAGACGGACGCGAAATTTCTTCCATGTTTTTTTGTGGTGTGAGCGACAAAATGTTCGCATCAGCTCATTCACAAGGCCAGCACAGACGGCTTTTCGGAATCAGATTTTACGCATGGCAGGCTTCCGCTTTTTCAGACGAGCCGCTTTTTAAAACCGCGAACGGATTCTTTGACCTGGAATCATATTTTATGACTGCCAGAAAACTTCTGCTTGCAAAGCTTTCGCCGATTATGACTCTTGAAGAATTCAAGCAGGTTGCCGAAGAAACGCTTCTTGAACTTCTCGCCCATCCCGCCTCAAAAATGCCGGAACAGAATCAACTTATCACGGACGCAATAATCCAGATGATTCGAACCCGCGGCTCGCAAAACCTCTCTTCCCTGCTCAAAGACATTCACGCAAGCGAACGCCAGCTGGAACGATTTTTCGCACAGACTCTTTCCCTCTCGCCCAAAAAAGTCTCGTCGCTCATCCGCTATCAAAGCCTGTGGCAGAGCGCCTGCTTTTCAAAGAATTTCGACATTCAGGATGCGGTCGCCGACTTCGGATATTTTGATCAGGCACATCTTCTGAACGACTTCAAAAAATTCCACGGAATGAATCTTACACAAGCCCGCAAAATCGCATTCAACAATTCTTTTTAGTACTGAATAATTACAAAAACTTTAATATTGACAAAAGAAACTATCAATGTTATATTGCAAGTGTTATATATCAAATGCAATATAACAAGGTACAATAATGAAAACAGTATTTATTACAGGTTCCTCAACCGGGATTGGCTATGAATGTGCCAGAATTTTCATGGAGAACGGTTGGAATGTTGTGGCGACAATGCGAAATCCACAAAATGCACCAGATGCTTTAAAACAAAGCAATGTGCTGATTACTAAAATGAATGTAACTGATGCTGACAGTATTCAGAATGCAGTCAAAGAAGCCATAAGCAAATTCGGGCAGATTGATGTGCTGATTAACAATGCAGGGTATTATTCCATTGGTGTGGTAGAGGCAATTCCGGAAGAAGAAATCAGGAGACAGATTGAAACAAACCTTCTGGGACTGATTTTTACAACGAAAGCGGTCCTGCCCTATATGAGAGAAAAAAGAAGCGGCCTTATTATTAATCTGTCATCTGTTGCCGGCAGAACTACAGTCCCGCTCCAGAGTATTTATCATGCCGCGAAATGGGGCGTAGAGGGGTTTTCTCAGTCACTTCAATACGAAGTTGAAGATTTGGGAATTGACGTTGTTCTGATTGAGCCGGGAGTAATCAAAACGGATTTCTATACAAGGTCGATGAACTATTCAAAGAATGAAAAACTGACAGACTATGAAGAGCTGTCGGACAAACTAGCAGGATATTTGATCGATGGCGGGAATAACGGTTCTGATCCGGCGGAAGTTGCCAGGAAAATTTACAGAGTAGCTGAGTCACGAAAGAGAAAAATGCAATATGTTGTGGGAAAGTCAACGGAGATTGTCACTCTAAGCAAAATTTTACCGAAGAAAATGCTCAGAAAGATAATCAAGAAAACAATGCTTAAATAGGAGAAACCATTATGCCACCAAGAATTACAACAAGTAAAGAAATGATCATTGATGCCGGATACTGTATTGCAGATGAAGAAGGAATAGACCAGGTTAACTGCAGGGCAATTGCAAAAAAACTCGGATGTTCTACACAGCCTGTATTCAGCCGTTTTCCGAATATGGATGAACTCAAAGAGGAAGTATTTAACTATGCCTGCGATAAATTGGAGCAAAGTATAGCTGACAGACTCAAAAACAATGAAGGATGCTCACTGGTTGAAGTAGCGGTGACAGTCCTGGCAGATATGGCAAGAGATCATAAGAATCTCTATAAGCTTATTTATCTTTCAGATTTTAGAAGTGAAAAAACATTCCTGGAAGAAAGAGAAAAGTATCAGACGAACCAGCTTATTATAAAAGAATTGATCGACAAATATAAAATCGATCCAAAGAGAGTTGAAGGTATATTTGAGAGAGCCAGTCTGCTTGTGCATGGAATTTGTACAGTGATAGCAACTACTACGATGAACTATTCAAATGAAAAAGTTATCAAAATCGTTATTGATGAACTGACGGATGCCGGAGCAAATATTGGAATATAGGGGAACTAAAAAAATGAGCAAATATGAACCACTTTGGAAATGGATACAGGAAAACGGAACTGATAAATTCAGCCTGACTTTTGCTGAAATTGAAAAGATAGCAGGCATTCCGATAGACCATTCTTTTCTGACCTATAAAAAAGAATTGACGGAGTACGGCTATAAGGTCGGAAAGATATCTATGAAGGAACAGAAGATGATGTTTGAGAAGATTGTGGAAGATGGAACGCAGGAGGACATTAAAATGATGCATTTAGTATATTGCGATAACGCTGGCAAGAAAGGCGAAAAAGTATTGGATAAAATTTTAGCAGGAACAAAAACAATGGTTGTACGTGGAGCAGCAGGAAGAAAAATTCCTCATAGCAGAGTTTTTGAGGGAGAACGGCTTTACTTCATGGAAAAAGGCAGCGCAGAGATAACGGCAACTGCTGTTGTTAAAGCAGTCCAAAACTATGTGAAATTGTCTGATGAAGAAATTACAAAAATCCTTGCAGACAATCAGAACAAGTTAAACCTGTCTGATAAACAAAAAACACGCTGGCATAAGAAGTGCCTATGCTTAGTGGAATTTGAAAATGTCGAAGAAATCCCCCCGCTTGCTTTCGAACATCAGGGAAATATGGACGATTGGCTGATAATAGAAAAAATCGAAGACGTCGTTGCAGGAACAAGCATTCCCTACAATTACGAAAAATCAAGGTTTTAAAAATGGCAAACTGGAATCCTGAATTGTATGAGAAGTTCATTAAGGACAGAACACAACCTTCGATTGATTTAGTTAGCAGGCTTGCATCCTTGAATCCTAAGACTATTCTTGACTTGGGCTGTGGGCCTGGAAACAGCACAAAAGTGCTCAAAGACAAGTTCCCGAATGCAAAAGTTATTGGCGCGGATAATTCAGATGAAATGCTTGCGAAGGCTCGTGAATTATATTCCGACATTGAGTTTATTCATCTTGATGCAAGCGGAGATTTTCATGAAGTGAGCGACAAATTTGACATCGTTTTTTCGAATGCTTGCATACAATGGATTCCGAATCACCGCGAGTTGCTACCGAAGCTGATGAATCTGCTAAAGCCAAACGGCACTCTTGCCGTGCAAATTCCTTTGCAGGCGGAACACCCTGTGCATATCATTATCAACGAGATTGTGCACACTTCAAAATGGAGCGATAAACTGATTGCAAGGAAGTATAACAATCTCACTACCACAGAGTATTTTGACGTGTTATCGGATATTTCAAGTGATTTTGAAATCTGGGAAACAACATTTTGCCATCGCATGCCAAGCTATGAGAGCATTATCGAATGGTACAAGGGCACGGGATTAAGACCTTATCTTGAACAGCTTTCGGAAACTGACGCGAAGGAATTCATCGGTGATGTTCATAATGAGTTACAACATTGTTATTCAATGCAAAAGAACGGCGAAATACTATTCCGCTTTCCGAGATTGTTTTTTATCGCAAAAAAGTAATTGCTATTATAGAAGAAAATGGCAAATATCATAACTGGAAGCAGGATACTCATCAGTGTTGTACTCCTGCTTTACCCTGCATTGTCTCCGGCATTTTTTATATTCTATATGATTGCCGGAATCACCGATATGGCAGATGGAGCAGTGGCGAGAAAAACAGGGACCGTCTGTAAATTTGGTTCGAGATTCGATTCAATTGCAGATTTTGTCTTTGTGACCGTTTGTCTGATAAAAATTCTGCCAGTAATGGATATTCCGCTATGGCTGTATGAATGGATAACGATTATCGCTTTAATCAAGATTTCTAACATTATATTCGGATATGCCATGCAGAAGAGATTTGTTGCAGTACATACGCTTATGAATAAGGCGACGGGGCTGATGCTCTTCATGCTTCCACTGACATTATCAATATTTCCGTTTAAATATTCGGGGATCCCGGTATGTTTAGTGGCGACATTTGCAGCGATTCATGAAGGACTAAGAATAGGAAGAAATAATCAATAAAGGCACATACAACAACGTATGTTGATAAATTATATAAGGCAAATGTCGACTTTTGCATTTGCTGAACAGAGGAATAGATTTATTAAATATTGGAGGCATAAAATGAAAAATGTTGCTTATTACAACGGGAAAATGGGACTTCAGGAGGAACTTACAATTCCGTTCTTGGACAGAGCTATGTTCTTTGGCGATGGCGTTTACGATGCCACCTACAGCGCGAACCGAAAAATCTTTGAAAAAGACTGGCATATCGAGAGATTCTTTAACAGCCTCAAAGCCGTGAAGATTCCTTTCAAGCTCTCAAAGGAAGAGCTTGTTGCCGAGCTTCAGAAGTGTATCGATGCGATGGACAGTGACGGCGTTTGCTTCGTTTACTGGGAAGTGACACGAGGAACTGCCCCGCGAAATCATCTTTTCCCGAACGTGGATCCGAACCTCATCATCAGCATCACTGAGTCAAAGCTCACGGACCTGCGCACCCCCTGCAAGCTCATCACCGAGGAAGACACTAGATTCTTCCACTGCAATATCAAGACTTTGAACCTTCTCCCAAGCGTAATGGGAAGCCAGAAAGCATTTGAAGCCGGTGCAAAGGAAGTCGTCTTCCACCGTGGCGAGCGCGTGACTGAATGTGCGCATACAAACGTGAACATCCTCAAAGACGGAGTTTATATCACGCCGCCGCTTGACGAGCTGATTTTGCCTGGCGTTACCCGGCGTCACTATATTTCAATCTGCCAGAAACTTGGCGTTCCATACGAAGAGCGTGTTTTCACTTTGGACGAGCTTTTTGATGCGGACGAGGTTTTCATCACTTCGGCAGGAACCCTTGGGCTTGCGACTTATGAAATCGACGGAAAGAAAGTGGGCGGAAAAGATCCTGAACTGCTCAAAAAATTGCAGAAGGCGGCCGTTGAGGATTTTGAAAAAGAAACCGGCTACAAAGCCGACATTGTTTAACACGCGCTGATACGGACTGTCATGTCGGATTTTTACAATACGCGGCATAAAATCTGCTATATGCTTATCACTAGAAAATATCTACAGGAGATTAAACTAAATATGAAACTAGAAGGATTCGGAATTTTCGTAAAGGACATGGCAACGATGGTGCGATTTTACCGCGACGTTCTTGGCTTTGGAATCAAGGAAGACGAGAACACGACCAACGTTTTTCTAGAAAAGGACGGCACGTTGTTTTTGCTGTACGGCAGAAAAGATTTTGAAACGATGACCAATTCAAAATTCAACTACGCAGAAAAAATCAACGGACACTTTGAGATTGCACTGGGCGTGGAAAACTACGCCTCTGTAGATAAAACCTTTGCGGAAGTAACAGCAAATGGAGCTGTGCCAGTCATGCCGCCCACAACGGAGCCGTGGGGCCAGCGAACCTGCTACATCGCCGACCCAGAAGGCAACCTGATTGAAATCGGCTCATTCGTAAAGGAATAAAGCGCGCGCGGACTGTCATTTTTTTTGCATTTCATCGCTCAAAGCATGCATCTTGTCTGAAATGTATTTTTTTTCATAGAGGAATGTCATAAAATAACTTCATCTAAAAGAAATTTCTATGAAAAAAACTAATTTGGGAGAAGCGTGATGTATATTGTCAAAGCAGAAGAAAATCAGATAGAAAAAATCGTAGATATGTCTATCAGAGCTTTTGAAACAGATGTGAATGTTGGCGGAGCAAAAGGTGACTGCCCGCCTGAATTTGATTCAGTGGAATGGCATAAACAAATGGCTCTGGAGGGGCATTTGTATCAAGCGATGGTAGGAAAAGATTTGGTGGGGGCTGCCATTGTATTCCAGGATGAAACAAAAAACAGCGTATATATCGGCAGGATTTTTATTGATAGCGTCTATCATAGAAAAGGCTACGGAATTCGTTTGATGGAATGCATAGAAAAGAATTTTCCATGCGCTAGTGAGTTTAATCTGGATACCCCATGTTGGAATGAGCGGACAAACGCTTTTTATAAAAAATTAGGATATCGAATCGTAAAAATTGAGGATGGATTCGTCTTTTACCAGAAAAGAAAATAGGGAGAATTTTTATTTGATTAAAATTGAGTTGTTGTCAGAAAAAAAATTTTTCTTTGAAATCATTAGATTTTTACAACAGAAAACAAGATGTAAATAAGGTCTATCGCAGAATAAACGGAGAATATGAATTACTAAAGGGAAAAAATCATGATGAATAACGCGATTGTATTACAGTATCTATCTGAACTTGAGAAGAACAATGACAGAGCCTGGTATCATGCTCACAAAGATATGCTGCGTTCAGCTACAGAGCGATTTGAAAATGTAATTCAAGAATTGATTTATGAAATTGGAAAAGCAGATGCAAGAATTATTCATAATGAGGCAAAGGATTTGACTTTTAAGCTTGTGAGAGATACAAGGTACAGTCATGATAAATCACCATATAATCCTGCTTTTCGCGCACATATAGGTGCAGGTGGAAAACAGCCTATTCCGGTAGGATATTATGTGTATATAAGTCCCGGAAATAAATCATTTTTGGGTGGAGGACTGTTTGCAGATATATTTAAGGATGCTACGAATATGATACGGGATTATATTTCTGCAAATCCGGAAGAGTGGAATGAAATCATACAAGCAGATACTTTTAACTCGCTATTTTCTGTTAAGGGGACTGTGCTAAAAAATGTTCCGCCGGGATATGACATTAATCATCCTTGTGCCGAGTATATAAAAAATAAAAGCTGGTATTTGGAATATCCGGTATCTGATGAATTGGTACTGAATTCTGATGAATTTATAGATGAAGCGGTAAGAATATTTATGGAAATGAAACCGTTTAATGATTACTTGAATAGAGCGCTATACGGTTTTGTAATGCCAAAACGTAAATAGAAGCAGAAAAAATGGATTATGATACAAAGAAAAAGAATAATCGGAAGATAATAAGCAAGGACGGGAAAAAAAATGATAATTCGAGACTTTGAACCAAAACATGCAGAGGAAGCGACAGAAATTGCCCTTGGAGCATACAATCATGAGAGGGCTTTTACACAGGAGCTTCCAGAAATATCAAGCATTCCAATGATGAAATATTTATCTGAAAATGGTTTTGGTGTTGCAGCATTTGAAGGCGAAAAAATGGTCGGCTTTCTTTGCAGTGTGGAACCATTTGAAAATGCCTTTCGTTCCACTGATGCGAGAGGTGTTTTTTCCCCAATGGGCGCGAATGGTACAGTTAAGGAAAACCACGGCAAGATTTATGCGGCAATGTATCAGGCGGCTGCAAAAAAGTGGGTAAAAGCCGGAGCTGTATCACATGCCATTTGTTTGTATGAACACGACGAGGAAGCAAAACAGCAGCTTTTTCGCTATGGATTTGGCATGAGGTGCTTAGATGCCATTCGTCCGATGGAAGCAATCGATTGCGCCACATGCAGCGGATATGAGTTTTTGGAATTGCCCAAGGAAGATTATGCATCTGTTTATCCGTTGAATCTGGCACTTAATGAGCATTACTGCTCCACCCCATTTTTTGTGAATCGAAAAGCTAATACACAGGAAGAGTTTTTGGATTTTACGAGAAGAGAAAATGTACGTTACTTTGCAGCGAAGACAGGCGGAGAATTATGCGCCTATATGGAAGTGTCAGAAGAGGGTGAAACCTTAGCTGCATCAGGAGAAATTTATCGTCATATCACAGGTGCATATTGTATTCCAGAACACAGGGGCAAGGGTGTATACCAAAACCTGCTGAATTATGTTATCAATACCCTGAAAACAGAGGGATATACCAGACTCGGCGTAGATTTTGAAAGCATCAATCCAGCAGGAAGCGGCTTTTGGCTTAAGTATTTCCATGCCTATACCAACAGCCTTGTTCGCAGGATAGATGAGCGGATTATACAGAGAATTTCTCTGATATAATCTCATAGAATTTAAGACAGTTGGGAGAAGCGGGATGCATATTGTCAAAGCGGAAGAAAATCAGGTAGAAAAAAAGGAGTAAGAACGAATTGAAGAAAGCGTAAAGATAATTGAAAAACAGCTGGTTGAACTGACAAAAGACGATGAGATGGTAAATCGGCTTCTGACAATCCGTGGATGTGGAAAAATCACAGCATGGACAATCAGGGCCTACACAGAAGACATTTCTAGATTTGCGACAGCAAAGAAATATGCTGCTTTCTGTGGACTTGTTTTGTGCAGTTAGTGTTGGGAATTCGTCGCTGCAAAGATACTTCAGACTGGAGAATGATGCAGCGTTATGAATATATGAAAACAAATAAAGGCAGTGGTAAATCAATTGTCGCTGCTGCAAGAAAGATGGCAGAAATCGTTTGGGCAATGCTCAGCGACAAAAAAGATTTTGATGCACAAAAGATGATTGGAAAATACAAACCAATGTCTCTTGCAGAAGAAACTTTAACTGCCATGAATTAAGTATTTTAGAAAGTCGACTTGTTCGTTGACTTTTTATGGGAGACAAAAATGAAAATTGCTTTTTTTGACACTCGTTCTTACGACAAGGCTTCATTCACAAAGGCAAATGTGGATGGTGGATTCAATTACGAAATAGATTTCCGTGACTATAAGTTGAATGAAAATACAGCAACCACAGCCGCAGGTTTTGATGTAGTTTGTGTTTTTGTAAATGATGTCGTGAATGCAGATGTTATTGCTGAACTTAAACGTGTAGGCGTAAAGCTGATTGCCCTGCGATGTGCCGGTTTTAATAATGTTGATTTGAAGGCGGCCGCAGCAGCTGGAATTAAAGTTGTGCGTGTTCCGGCTTATTCCCCGTATGCGGTTGCGGAACATGGAGCGGCCCTGCTCATGTCGCTTACCCGTCATATTCCGCAGGCTTATCTTAGAACAAAAACTGCGAACTTTAATATAGAAGGACTTACGGGCCGCGACCTTCACGGCCTTACAGCAGGTATTCTTGGTACCGGAAAAATCGGCCAGATAATGGCAGGTATCTTGAAAGGCTTTGGAATGAAGATTATCGCCTACGATCCGTACCCGAACGAAAAGTGGGCAAGCGAGACTGGCGCACAGTACGTGAGCAAGGAAGAAATCTTCCGCCAGAGCGATGTTTTGAGTCTGCATTGTCCGCTTACCGAAGAAACAAAGCACATTGTAAATCACGACACAATGAAAATGATGAAGCAGGATGCAGTGATTATCAACACAGGCCGCGGTGCTCTTATAGATTCAAAGGCCCTTGTTCACGCCCTCAAGCACGGTCACATCGGCGGAATCGGCATGGACGTTTACGAAGAGGAAAGCAAATACTTCTTCAGCGACTGGTCTACAGATATTATGACTGATGATACCCTGGCCCGTCTGCTTACCTTCCCGAATGTTATTATCACCGCTCACCAGGCCTTCCTTACAACAAATGCACTTAAGAATCTGGCAGATACAACGCTGGAAAATGTTAAGGCTTTTGCCAGCGGGGAAGAACTGGTGAATGAGGTGAAATAAAACTTATCAGGCCATTTTGCCATCGTCGGCAAAATGGTTGAAATTCATAGCGATTGAATTATAATAATCTTAATGGATACTGCGATTTTAAGTAGTTTTATAAATATACAACCTTCTCATTTGGCGGAAAGACCCTGACCTTTCGTACTTGTAACGGATTAGAAAGATATACAAAAATCCTGTTATGGGATTCTGGTTATATAGAGGTTATGGCAAAATATAAACATAAAGATGAAGAAATCGAATAATATATAGACCTTATTCCAGTGTTAGAAGGTTTATATATGGATAAAGAAAAATTCCTTGCACCTATCAAAGAGGTAAAAATCGAATATGCCTGAAAAAGAACTTCAAAAAACAATAAAGGTGTTCGCAAATTCCAAAAGGACTTCCGAGCACCTCTATTACCTATATATTATATTTTGCAAGCTTTATTATAACCTTTAAGTTATACACAAAACTTTACTGACAGTTCTGATTCAAAATCCATTCGTCAAGGAACTTCATCTGCTCTTCTGTATGAAACCAGTGTTCGCCGCTTTCCATAACGGTAAGCTCTGCATTATGTTTTTTTGCAAAATTGCTCATAGTTTCATACGAAGTAAGATTGTCGTTACTACCGTAAAGGATTTTTGTAGGAACACGCCAGCTAAGAGGATGTTCGCGGACGTAGCACAGATAATCCCATGACAAATCCTCGCCAAAGCTGGTTGGAATTCTGCCACGAGCCTTTAATTCTTCTTCCGTGACACCGCTCCACTGCATCAGATTAAAAATCATTTTTTCCATATCGACCATAGGCGAAACAAAATATGCATTTTCAATCATATTCTCGATGCCAGCATTCATACTGAAAAACGCACCAATGCTGTTTGCAATCAGAATGATTTTGTCATAACTTTTCTTAAGCTCGCAGACAGCATCGTGTATTTCTTTTCCAGTTTCCCACGGTGTAAATGTCTTGTAATCCACCCCCAAAACTCTGCAATCCGGAAACAATGATTTGTAATGCTCGCTTTCTGTTGCGAATCCGCCTTTTCCGTGAATGTATAATACTAAATTCATTTTCGTTTTTTTCTTTTAATCTGTTTCAGTAAATATTTTTCTTTTTCTTCCAGCTTTTTCTGCCTGCACTTCATCGTTTTGCGTTCCTTTGCATATTCTTTCTGAGCCTCGGAAAACGCCGTAAGAGATTTTGGAATGCCACCGACATTTTTTTGTTCGGTCTTTGCAAGCTTTTTGAACCTGATTTTAGTTCTGCCCTCAACTGGCAAAAGAGGTACGTTCGCAAAGCCATGTACCATCCAGTTTAAGATTTCAGGATTGCTTGGTTCCGCGCCAAACACATGCCGCCCCGCATAGGTTTTTCCGTCCTCGCAGCGTTCAATCAGGGCGCACCAAAACTGACCGTCAAAATAGATTGTTGTTATCGTAAAATTGTCATCTGTGATTTTCATACATCTTCCATACGCCGTTTTCGCGCAAAAGTACGCTGGCAAAAGTGAGAAGAAAGAATTGTGAACCGGATTTATGGGCAAGCCATGTTCCGATTCGGAAAGTAAGATTCAAGCCGCCCTAACAAGGCAGATTGAATCTCTCGAAAGATGTATTAATAGTTTTTACATGCTTATTTTAGCAAAATGATAAATTATAGGCAAGAAAAATTTATGCCACAGCAGCAAAGTCGGCTTTCCGCAAATCGCGGAGGAAGTTTGTAGAATATTTTTTTCAGTTTATATTAAAAATTTGTCGCCAAGCCGTCTGAATCGTTATATAATATTCTTTATGGATGATTTATTTGAAAGAACGATTCTTATTGTAGACGACGAAGCGATAAACCGTGAGATTCTTGGCAACATAATTCAATCAGAATACAAGGTTTTATACGCCGAAAATGGAAAAGAAGCCCTAGAAAAGATTCATTCAAATGGCTCCGCAATTTCTCTCGTCCTTCTGGATTTGCTTATGCCGGTTATGGACGGAAACGAAGTCTTAAAAACATTGAATGAAGAAGGAATTATCACTGAAATTCCTGTAATCGTGTTGACTTCTGATAAATCCAGCGAAATCCAAAGCCTTAAATTGGGAGCCGCAGATTTTCTCACAAAGCCTTATGATTCACCGGAAGTAATTCTTGCCAGAGTCCGCCATTCAATTCAGCTTTTTGAAAACTCAAAGATTATTCACGCCACGGAATTTGATAAGCTTACCCTTCTCTACACTCCGGAATTTTTCTTTGAATACGCATCTTTGTTCGATCAGCGATTCCCGGACAAGGTTATGGATGCGCTCGCATTGAACTTCACGCGCTTCCATCTTTCAAACCAGCTAAAGGGGCGCAACTTCGGGGACTCGGTTCTAAACGCAATGGCCGAAGGAATCCGCAAAGCCCTCCTTAAAACCGGTGGAATTGCAGGCCGAAACGGAGCCGACAGTTTTTATCTATACATTCCTCATCAGAATAATTATGAAATTCTGCTTCAAAAAATAAATGAATCTCTTTCGTCGCTTTTAAAACCTTCGGAAATAAGATTGAGGCTCGGAGTTTATTCTGATTCTGACCGCAGCCTAGCTATGATTCAGCGATTTGACCATGCGGTTCAGGCATGTAATTCTCTCCGCAGTAAAACATCCGGCTCCAGCGACATCTGTATTTATGATGACAAAATGGCCGAAAAGGAAGTTTTTGACGCACATCTCCTGCAAGATTTTGAAGCCGCCATCGAACAAAAGCAGTTCAAGGGCAACTATCAGCCAAAGTTCAACATAAAGGGCGACAAGCCGGTTTTGTGCAGCGCGGAGGCTCTCGTAAGATGGATTCATCCTGAGCTTGGTTTTGTCCGCCCCGATTTATTTATACCGCTTTTTGAAGAGAACGGTCTTGTCACAAAGCTCGACCGCTATGTCTGGGAAGAAGCCGCCCGCCAGATAAGTCTCTGGAAAAAGGAGCTTGGGATTACAATTCCGGTTTCCGTAAATGTTTCGCGAGTAGACATTGCCGCTCCAGACATGACAGATTTCATCACGAAAATCGTAAAGGAAAACGGTCTTTCTCCTTCCGAATACATGCTTGAAATCACAGAATCAGCCTACACTTCCGATTCAAAGCATATTATCGAAGTCGTGGAAAATCTTCGTTCTCTTGGTCATAAAGTCGAAATGGATGATTTTGGTTCGGGCTATTCTTCACTCAACATGCTCA
>Ga0310695_10010158_pt1 | contig 13864 bp, 8 predicted proteins | sample RumenRJG_04DNA_FD_203882 | JGI IMG/M metagenome (GOLD analysis project Ga0310695, IMG submission 203882) | Bovine rumen microbial communities from Lethbridge, Alberta, Canada - RJG_04 (v2) (version 2) | ecosystem: Host-associated > Mammals > Digestive system > Stomach > Rumen | place: Canada... | reverse complement strand
CTCAAAGAGCTTGATCGCCCCGCATTGTTCCAATGCCGCGACCTGTTCTTCCCCATCCATCGGGATCGCAATGCGCATGGTCATCCCTCCCACAAGTCTTTGCAACAGTTTAGCATGTTCCGCTCCTGTTTGCAATGACCAAGTCAAGTGCGTTAACGGCGCGTAAAATCTTGGTTTTATCCCTTGCTTTTTCTCGGCAAAGAGACTATAATGCCGCATTTGGAGCGACGCTCCGTCCATTACGCTATAGAAAGAAGTTTTTCCATGTACGCACTGCTCAATGTCGCGTTCGCCCTGTTCGCGGGGCTGATGATGACGCGAATTTTCGGTAAATGGCGCCTGCCCGATGTGACCGCGTTCCTCGTCGCGGGCGTGCTGATCGGGCCTTTCGTCCTCGGACGCCTCGGCGTCCCCGGCCTCGGCTTCGCCACCTATGACGAGGTCGCGACGCTCAATGTGCTCTCCAAGGTCGCGATGGGCTTCATCGCCTTTTCCATCGGCGACGAGTTCCGCCTCGAGCAGCTCCGCAAGACCGGCCGCCAGGCGCTGATCATCGGCGTGGTGCAGGCGCTGGCCGCGTGCCTGCTGGTGGACTGTGCGCTGCTGGCGTTCCACACCGCGCGTCCCGACCTGCTCTCCGCCCCCGCGGCGATCACCCTCGGCGCCATCGCCACCGCCACCGCCCCCGCGGCGACGCTGATGGTCGTGCGCCAGTACAAGGCAAAGGGCGAGCTGACGAGCCTCCTGCTGCCCATCGTCGCGCTGGACGACGCTGTGGGCCTGATCGTCTTTGCCGTGTCCTTCGGTATGGCGAAGGCGATGCTCTCCGGTACGGTCAACGTGGTGTCGATCATCGTCGAGCCGCTGCTGGAGATCATCTGCTCGCTGCTGCTCGGCGCGGCGGCGGGTCTGATCCTCACGGAGCTGGAGCGCATGTTCCACTCCAACTCCAACCGCACCTCCATGACCATCGCGTTCGTGTTCATGACCGTGGGGCTTTCGTCGCTGGAATTCTACATCGGCGGCGTCCGCATCGGCTTCTCCTCGCTGCTGGTGTGCATGATGCTCGGCACGGTGTTCTGCAACCTCTCCCCGCTCTCCGACGATCTGATGGGACGCGCCGACCGCTGGTCGCAGCCGCTGCTGGCGGTGTTCTTCGTCATCAGCGGCGCGGAGCTGCAATTGGAGGTCTTCTCCCAGCCGCTGCTGGTGCTCATCGGCGTCATCTACATCCTCTCCCGCTCGCTCGGCAAGTATTTCGGCGCGTACTTCTCCGCCAGGGCGGTCAAGTGCAGCCCGAACGTTGTCAAGCACCTCGGCGTCACGCTGCTGCCGCAGGCGGGCGTCGCGCTGGGCATGTGCGTCTCGGCGCAGCAGCTCGGCGCGGTGGACGGCCCGCTGGTGCGCAACATCGTGCTCTTCGCCGTGCTGATCTACGAGCTGATCGGTCCGCTGATGACCAAGGAAGCGCTTTTGGCCTCCGGCGACATTCAGGCAAAGCCGCAGGACGTCGTGGAGCGCCGCGAGCGCGCGCTCGCCGCCGCGCCGACAAAGGAGCTCGCCATGCGCCACGAGGCAAAGCGCCGCAAGTACAAAAAACAGCAGTAAGCAAAAACGCCGCCCGGAAGGGCGGCGTTTTTTGTTGTCATGCCTCAGGTTCCGCCTGCGTCACCGCGGTAAAGTACGGCACGCCGCGCCCGTCGCAGCGCACGCCGGTCAGCGTATCGCGCAGCAGGTACGCCGCGGAGCCGAAGTACAGCGGTGAGAGCGCCGTATCCTCCAGCAGCAGCGCCTCCGCGTCGTGCAGGATCGCCGTGCGCGCCGCCGGATCGCGGGAGCTTTCCGCCACGCCGATGAGCAGGTCAAAGGGCTTGTTGACGTAGTGGAGCGCGTTGTTCGCGTCCGAGCCGGCGAACTGCGCCAGATAGCACGCCGCGTCGTTGTAGGGCGCCGTGATTTGTCCGAGCGCGACGTCGTACTCGCCCTCGGCAATGCGGCGGTCGTACTCCTCCCGCTCCAGCGCCTCTACCTCAACATGGAGGTGCAGTTTTTCATTCCAAGCCGCCGCCGCGGTTTCTGCCGTGACCCGCAGATCGCTGTCGGCGGGATAGATCGCCCTGGCCTCCGGGAAGCCGACGCCGCCCCAGTAGCCGCCGAGGCGCAATTCGTTCTCCGCCTCCAGACAGCGGCCGGCGTAGCCCTCCTCGTCCACGGCGCACAGCGCATTCACCTCGTCGCGGAACGGCTCGCCGCTGCCGGTGACGCCGTCGGGCACAAAGCCCGTGGCGGGCCGCATCCCCGGTCCCGCCGCGGCGGCAAGCGCCGCGCGATCCAGCGTCAGGTCAAAGGCGCGGCGGACGTGCGCGTTGGAAAACACATCGCTCATGTGGTTGTAGAGCACGCAGTCCACCGTGCGCAGCGGCGGGTAAACCGCAGCGTCCGCGCGATCGGGCCGCGACGCGGCGCAGTCCACGATACCGCGTTCATACGCTCTCTCCGCCTCGGCGGCGTCGCGGACAAAGAACAGGCGCAGCAGATCCGGCATGGCGGCGCGGCTGTCGTAATACGACGCGTTGCGGCGAAGCTGGACATAGCTCTCCCGCGACCAGAAGCTGACCTGGTACGGGCCGTTGCATAGCACGCCGCTGCCGCTCGCCCAGTCGTCGCCGCGGCTCACGCGGTCGCTGCGCAGCGGCATGGTCGGCACCGCGGTGCAGACGTCGCTGAGGAAATAGGCGCACGGGGCGCTGAGCGTCACGCGAAACGTGGAATCGCCGTCCGCCTTCACCGCCAGCTTGGAAAGGTCGCCGGTGGCGCGCACGGCGTCGTAACCCTGCACCATGGAGATCAAGCCGCTGTTGGGCGAGTCGAAGGTGGGGTCGGCAAGGCGCTTCCACGCGTAGACGAAGTCCTTCGCCTTGACGCGGGTGCCGTCCGACCAGCGGGCGGTGGAGCGCAGCGTGAACACATAGTCCACTGTGCCGTCGTAGTTCTGCACCTCCTCGTATTCCTTGGCGATGCCGGGCGACACGATGGCGTTGCCCTCCTCATCAAAGCCCGGGCGCATCAGGTTTTCATACAGCGCATAGAAGATCGCCTCCGCGCGCACGTCGGTGTTGACAGCTGGGTCAAAGTTTTCCACCGCGTCGCAGACGGCGGCGCGTAGCAGAAACTGATCCTGCTCCTCCGGCTCCTCCTCCGCACAGCCGGAAAGCGCGCTCATGAGCATGAGCGCGCTGAACCATATGCAGAACAGTTTTCGTATATGCTGCATGGAAAGCTCCGGTTGTTTTTTCAGCGGGACAGCTCGCCTTCCACGAGCTTGTCCTCTTCGTCAAAGTGCGCCGTCAGCAGTGTGCTGCCGGTGACCTTGGCGATCTCGTCGAGTTTCATCTTGGAGGGATAGTCCGCCACCAGCGTGAACGCGATGCCGCGGCGCTTGGCGCGGCCCGTGCGCCCGATGCGGTGGACGTAGTACTCGTTCTCCTGCGGCACGTCGTAGTTGAACACGGCGTCCACGTCGTCCACGTCGATGCCGCGGGCGGCAACATCGGTCGCGATGAACACGGGCAGCTCGCCGCGGCGGAAACGCGCCATGACCTGCTCGCGCTTTTTCTGGGGAATGTCGCCGTGGATGCAGTCCACGTCCAGCCCCTCCATCTCAAGGTACTTCTTGAGCCGCTCCACCATGCCCTTGGTGTTGCAGAACACGATCACGCGCTCCAGCTCGCCCTGCCGGATGATGCGGGCGATGGCGGCGGCCTTGTCGCTCTGATCCACGTCGATGCGGTATTGCAGGATATCAGGCTTATTCTCCTCCTCGGCGCGGACGGTGATCTCCTCCGGGTCGCGCTGATACATCCAGCTGATGTCCAGCACCTCGCGGGAGATGGTCGCCGAAAACATGCCGAGGTTTTTGCGCGACGGGATCTTGTCCATGATGCGCGTCACGTCGTGCACAAAGCCCATGTCCAGCATACGGTCCGCCTCGTCAAGGATGACCGTGTCCACGTGGTCGAGCTTCACGGTGCGGCGCTTCATGTGGTCGCTCAGCCGCCCCGGCGTCGCCACGACGATCTGGGGCTTTTTCTTGAGCTGGTCGATCTGCTTGCCGATGGGCGCGCCGCCGTAGAGGCAGACCGTGCGGATGCCGGGCAAAAAGGCGCAGAGGTCGCGCAGCTCGTCGGTGATCTGCATGGCAAGCTCCCGCGTGGGCGCCATGATGACCGCCTGCACCTCTTCCCGCTCGGCGTCGATGTGCTCGATGATGGGGATGCCGAAGGCAAAGGTCTTGCCCGTGCCCGTCGGCGCCTTGGCGATCACGTCCTTCCACTCCCGCATGGGGGCGATGCAGCCCGCCTGAATGGGAGTGGATTCGGTAATGCCCTTCTTTTCCAGCGCGCGCTGCATCTCGGGCAGAAGCCCGAGGGTGTCAAAGCGCACGCCCTGTGTATATTCCATGTTTTCTGTGTATCCTTCGTATTGTCTGTTTAATTGTTTTTTCTGACGACATGCGCGTCAGAAAAAACACTTTGCACGGAGCGCCCGTGCGAGCGCAGCAAGTGCGGGAAGCGCAGTGTGGGGGGATTCTAAAGGGGGGACCTGTCCCCTCTTTAAGAGCGTCAGCGATGCGGTACGTGCCAGATGTTGTCCGCGTACTGCGCCACGGCGCGGTCGGCGGCAAAGATGCCGCTGCGGGCGATGTTCAGAAGCGACATGCGGTTCCACGCGCGGCTGTCGGCATAGGTCGCGCTCATGCGCGCTTCCGCCTCGCAGTAGGACGCGAAATCCTGGAGCAGCATGTACTCGTCGTTCATCAACAGGCGCTGGGCGAGGTCGTCATAGCTCACGCCGTCGCGGAAGCCCCAGCGGAGCTGGTCGATGACGCGGTGCAGCTTCTCATCGCGGTTGTAGAGCATCTGGGGCATGTAGCCCTCGCGCTTCATGCGCACCACCTCGTCGGCGTGGAGGCCGAAGAGGAACATGTTCTCGTCGCCGACCTGCTCGTGCATCTCCACGTTCGCGCCGTCGAGCGTGCCGATGGTCAGCGCGCCGTTCATCATGAACTTCATGTTGCCGGTGCCGGACGCCTCCTTGCCGGCAAGCGAAATCTGCTGGCTCACCTCGGAGGCGGGCATCAGGATCTCCGCGAGCGACACGCGGTAGTTCTCGAGGAACTTGACCTGCAGCTTATCCTTGCAGATGGGATCGTTGTTGATCTGGTCGGCAAGGGAGTTGATGAGGTGGATGATGCGCTTCGCCACGGCGTAGCCCGGCGCCGCCTTCGCGCCGAAGAGGAACGTATGCGGCTGCATCTCCTTGTTCGGGTCGTCCTGCAGCTCGTGATAGAGCGAAATGATGTGCAGAACGTTCAGCAGCTGGCGCTTGTACTCGTGCAGGCGCTTGGCCTGCACGTCAAAGATGGCGTCCGGGTTGAGCACCAGTCCGGACGCGCGCTTGACATGCTTGGCAAGGCGTTCCTTGTTGGCGTGCTTGATCTCGGCAAGGCGGTCGAGCACCGCGGCGTCGTCCGCAAACTGCTCGAGCTTTTTGAGCTCCAGCGGCTTCATCAGATAGTCGTCGCCGCCCGCAAGCTCCTTGATGAGGCTGTCGAGACCCGGGTTGATCTCACTGAGCCAGCGGCGGTGGTCGATGCCGTTGGTGACGTTCTGGAACTTCTCCGGCGTCATGCCGCAGGCGTCCTTGAAGAGATCCTTGCGGAGAATGTCGGAGTGCAGGGCGCTCACGCCGTTGACCGCGGTGCAGACCGCGACGCAGAGGTTCGCCATGCGCACCTGGCCGTCCCAGACGATCGCCATTTCGGCGGTCTTCGCCGGATCGTGGTAGAATTCGTCCACATGCTCCTGCCAGCGGCGGGCGATCTCGTCAATGATCTCCCAGATGCGCGGCAGCAGGGTCTTGACCAGCTCCTGCGGCCAGCGCTCCAGCGCCTCGGCGAGCACCGTATGGTTGGTGTAGGCGACGCTCTGGCGGGTGATCTCCCACGCCTCGTCCCACTCAAGGCCTGCGTCGTCCATGAAAATGCGCATGAGCTCCGGAATGACCAGCGCTGGGTGAGTGTCGTTGATCTGGATGACGTTCTTCTCGTGGAAGTTCATCACCGTGTCGCAGACCTCGATGTGCTTGCGCACGATGGACTGCATCGTGGCGGAGACGAAGAAATACTGCTGCTTTAAGCGCAGGGACTTGCCCTCGTAGTGGTTGTCCTCGGGATAGAGCACCTTGGCGATGGTCTCCGCCATGGCGTGCTGCTCCACCGCGCGCAGGTACTCGCCCTGCGAGAACAGGGACATATCCAGCGGCGCGGGGGACTTGGCGTCCCACAGGCGCAGCGTGTTGGTGTGGTCGGTCTTGAAGCCCGCGATCTCCATGTCGCAGGGCACCGCCAGCACCGGCGTCGCCCCCTCGTTGACGACGTGGAGGCGGCCGTTGTCCACAAAGCGGCGCAGCGTGCCGCCGAAGAGGACGGTCTCCGTCTCCTGCGGCTTTGTCACGAGCCACGCGCTGCCCAGCTCCTTCCAGTTGTCGGGCAGCTCCACCTGCTCGCCGTCCACGATGCGCTGGCGGAAAATGCCCAGCTCATAGCAGATGGAATAGCCGGTGGCGGGGATCTCCAGCGTGGAGAGGGAATCCAGATAGCACGCGGCGAGGCGGCCGAGGCCGCCGTTGCCCAGCGCCGCGTCCGGCTCCGCCTCGAACACGTCGGCGGCGCGGAAGCCCAGCTCCTCGAGCGCCTTCGTCAGCACGTCGCCGACGCCGAGATTGTAGGCGTTCTTCATCAGGCTGCGGCCCATGAGGAACTCCATGGACAGGTAGTGCACCTGCCGCGCCTTGTGCTCGCGCGTGGCGCGCTTGGTGCTGATCTCGCGGTCCGCCATCACTTCCCGGAGCACCAGCGCGGCGGCGCGCATCATCTGGGCTTCGCTCGCCTCCTCAACGCTGCAGCCATAGCTCAGCTTGAGCTTGTCGCGGAGGGCTTTTTTCATGTTGTTTACGTTGTGGATGGATGTCATTCAATGTCTCCTTGCTGCCTATTTACACAGATTTTCGTAAATGGCGTGATATTCTTCGGCGCTGCGTTTCCAACTGAAATCCTCGTTCATGTCGCGCTTTTGCAGGAGCTTGAACGCATCGGGATTGTTGTGATAGAGGTCGATGGCCTCGCAGACAACGTGGCACATATCGCCGGCATTGTAGTTGGCGAATGTGAAGCCGTTGCCTTCGCCGTTCCAGGACTGGTACGGCTGTACCGTGTCCTTGAGTCCGCCGGTCTCGCGGACGATGGGAAGCGTGCCGTAGCGCATGGCGATCATCTGCGAAAGGCCGCAGGGCTCGCTCTTGGACGGCATCAGAAACAGATCCGCGCCGGCGTAGATCTGGCGCGCAAGCGCGTCGGAGTAGCCGAGGTACACCGCGACGCGGCCGGGATAGCGTTGGCAGGCGTAGTTGAAGAACGCCTCATACTGCGCCTCGCCCTTGCCGAGCACGACGAACTGGACGTCCTTTTCCATGATGGAGTCCAGCGTCTCGCACACGAGGTCGAGGCCTTTGTGGGACACAAGGCGCGTGACCATCGCCACGATGGGCACGTCGGGCTTGACCTGCAAGCCCATGGTCTGCTGAAGCTGCTCCTTGCACTTCGCCTTTCCCCCCAGCCTGCTGGGCGAGTAGGCCGCGACGATGCTCTTATCCTTGCGGGGATCGAAGCTCGCAACGTCGATGCCGTTGAGCACGCCGTGGAGCTTGCCCTCGCACATGGAGATCACGTTTTCAAGCCCGTGGGCGAAGTAGGCGTACTTGAGCTCCTGCGCGTAGGTGGGGCTGACCGCCGTCACCGCGTCGGCGTTGACGATCGCGCCCTTCAAGAGGTTGATGTCGTCCTCGTACGCCAGCGTGCCGCCGTCGTACCAGCCCGGCGCGAGGCCGAACAGCTCTTCCAGCAGCTCGCGGCCGTAGCGGCCCTGATACTCGATGTTGTGGATGGTGATGACCGTGCGGATGCTCTTATAGAAGTCGTCGCGCACCGCCTCGTCGTGGATGTAGATGGGCACGAGCGAGGTCTGCCAGTCGTTGCAGTGCACCACGTCGGGCTTTTCGGGCAGCTCACGCATCAGCTCCGTCACCGCGCGGGAGAAGTAGCCGAAGCGCTCGGCGTCGTCATAGTAGCCGTACAGGTCGGGGCGGCGGAAATAGTACTCGTTGTCCACGAAGTACCACGTCACGCCGTCTTTTTCGCAGCGGAACAGTCCGCAGTAGACGCTGCGCCACGCGAGGCGCACGAACGTCCACTTGACGAACTCCAGCTCGTCGTGGAACTGATCCGCCACGCTCTGATACAGCGGCAGGATCACGCTGACCGTGTCGCCGGTTTTCGCCAGCGCCTGCGGCAGGCTGCCCGCGACGTCGGCAAGGCCGCCGGTCTTGCAGAACGGCGCCGCCTCGCTCGTCACATATAGTATATTCATGTTGTTCCTCCTTTGAGACGGGAGGCGCTTACCGCGCCTCCCGTGAAAGGTGATCAGATCACGCTGTTCTTGGAAATCGCCATCGGGTAATTCTCATGCCCGGTGAGGTGGCTGCCGCGGCGGATCTGCACGTTCTTGTCCGCGATGACGTAGCTGACCTCGGCGTTCTCCTCGACGGTGGCATTCTTGAACAGGATGCTGTTTTTGACCACCGCGCCCTTGGCGACCTTGACGCCCGGGAAGATCACGCTGTTCTCCACCGTGCCCTCGATGATGCAGCCGTCGGCGACAAGGGAATTGGTGCAGCTGCTCTCCGGCGCGATGTAGGTGGGCGTTTCGTCGTCCTCCTTGGCGCGGATCGGGTGCGCCGCGGTGGACAGCTCGCGGTAGACGCGGGGATCGAGCAGATCCATGCTGCGGTCATAGTACTCCTTGACCGTGCGGATCTGCGCGGCAAGGCCGTTGAACACATAGCCGCGGATGTCGAACTGATCGCCCATGCCGTTGAGCACGTCGCTGCGGAAGCTGACCTTCTCCTCCGCCTCGCACTGATCCACCAGACGGAGCAGCAGTTCCTTGCTGAGGATGTAGATCTCGAGGCAGTGGTAGCCCTCGGGCTTCTTGGGGGAGCAGAGGGTCTTGAGCACCTTATTGTCCTCGCCGAGCTGGAAGAAGGTGGCGTTGAGCGTCTCCTTATAGTTGGGCGTGCAGACGCAGGTGATGTCCGCCTTGGACTTGAGGTGCGCCTCGAACACGTCCGCGAGGTCGATGTTGATGATCAGGTCGCTGTCCGCCACGACGACGTAGTCCTGACGGATCTCCTGCAAGTAGGAGCGCACGCCGGCGAGCGCCTGCATCTTGCCCTCAAACTCCTCGCCGCTGCGGTACTTGCGGTTGTCCGCGAACGGGGGCAGCAGGCGCAGGCCGCCGTACTTGCGGGACATATCCCAGGTCTTGCCGTTGCCCAGGTGGTCAAGCAGGCTCTGATAGTTGCCGTGCAGGACGACGCCCACGTCGGTGATGCCGGCGTTCTGCATGTTGGAGAGCATAAAGTCGATGACGCGATAGCGTCCGCCAAAGGGGATCGAGGCGGGCATGCGGTGCTCGACCAGCTCCCGCAGTCCGGGTTCCTTCTCGTACGAGAAAATGATGCCGTGCAGTCCGTTCATCTCGCCACCTCCTTCAGGTTCTTGTTGAGCATGTGATTCGCCGCAAGCTGATAATCCTTCGGTACGTCGACCTCCGGGCCGACGACCGTGATGCCCCAGCCTTCGCTGCCGTCGGGACGGGCGCCGATGACGGCGTTCTCGCCGATGGCCGTGTCCTCGCCGATGATGGCATAGGAGACCGTGGCGCCCTTCTTGACCACCGCGCCGGGCATGAGGATGGAATACTCCACCGTCGCGCCGTCTTCAATGCAGCAGTTCTCGGAGAGCACGGAGTTCTCCGCCTTGCCGTTCACCACACTGCCGCGGGTGATGACGCTGTGCTCCACGGAGCTGTTCTTGCCGAGCAGCGCCGGGGGCGCGGAGGTGCTGCGGCCGTAGATCGGCCAGTCGCGCTCGAAGAGGTCGAGGCCGCTGCCGGTCGCCAGCATGTCCATGTTCGCGTCCCAGAGGGAATCCAGCGTGCCGACGTCCTTCCAGTAGCCCGCGAAACGATAGGCGATCATCTTCTCGCCGGCGTTCAGCATCATGGGGATGATGTTCTTGCCGAAGTCGTTCTCGCTGTTGGGATCGTTCTCGTCGCGGATCAGGCACTCGCGCATCTTGCTCCAGGTAAAGACGTAGATACCCATGGAGGCGAGGTTGCTCTTGGGCTCCTTGGGCTTCTCGGCAAACTCGGTGATGTTGTCCTCGCCGTCGACGCTCATGATGCCGAAACGGGAAGCCTCGCTCCAGGGCACCTCCATGACGGCGATGGTGCACGCCGCGCCCGCCTTCTTGTGGGCGGCGAGCATATCGGCATAGTCCATCTTATAGATATGGTCGCCGGAGAGCACCACCACATACTCGGGATCGTACATATCGACGAAGCCGATGTTCTGGTAGATGGCGTTCGCCGTGCCCTTGTACCAGCTCGCGCCCGTGGCGCTCTGATAGGGGGGCAGGATATGAACGCCGCCGTCGTCGCGGTCGAGGTCCCAGGGCTGGCCGGAGCCGATGTAGCTGTTGAGCTCCAGCGGGCGATACTGGGTCAGAACGCCCACCGTGTCAATGCCCGCGTTGGTGCAGTTGGAAAGGGGAAAATCGATGATGCGGAATTTGCCGCCGAAGGGAACGGCGGGCTTTGCCATGTTCTCCGTCAGGACGTAAAGCCGGCTTCCCTGTCCACCGGCGAGCAGCATGGCGATGCACTCTTTTTTCATGCTGGGGGCCCTCCTATTTTACTTCTTTTCGTTGGTGTCTGTATCGGTGGTAACGGCAGATTTTCTGGGCCTGCCGGGTTTGCGCTTTTCCGCGCCCTCCGCCGCTCTGGCGGCTTCCTTTTTCGCGGCGGGCTTCTTCGCCTTCTTCTCGGCGGGCGCAGCGTCGGCCTTGGCGGCCTTCTTCGCCTTGGGCGCGCGCGGCTTGCGTGCCGCTCTCTTCGCCGCCTTCTCCGCGGCGGCGCGCTCCTCTTCCTCGGTGAGCAGCGCGCCCGTGCCGCGCAGGTAGATCGCGCCGTAGGGCGGGAGCGTCACGGCGATGGACGCCTCGCGGTCGTGCGACCAGATGCGCTCGCACTTCACGGTGCCGTTGTAGTTCCAGCCGCTGCCGCCGAACTCCGGACGGTCGGTGTTGAAGACCTCGGTGTACTCCTTCTTCGACGGCACGCCGAAGCGGTAGTTCTCGTAGTGGTTGGGCGAGAAGTTGATGGCGCAGACAAGCTCGTTGCCCTTCTTGTCGCGGCGGAGAAACACGATGACGTTGTTCTCGTTGTCATCGGGCACGATCCACTCGAAGCCCTCCCAGCTGAAGTCGATCTCCCACAGCTCGGGGGAGTCGAGGTAGAACTTGTTGATCGCGCGGAAGAAGTCCTGCATCTTGGCGTTGGCGGGATTCTCCCGCAGCAGGTACCAGTCGAGCTCACCGGCGAAGTCCCACTCGTGCCACTGGCCCAGCTCCGCGCCCATGAACGTGAGCTGCTTGCCGGGGTGCGCGTAGAGGTACGCCGTGAAGCCGCGGACGCTCGCAAGCTGGCCCCAGTCGTCGCCGGGCATCTTGCCGCGCAGCGACCCCTTCATGTGCACGACCTCGTCGTGGGAGATGGGCAGGATGTAATTCTCGGAAAACGCGTACATGAACGAGAACGTGATGTCCTTGTGGTGGAACTGGCGGAACCAGGGGTCGAGCTTCAGGTAGTGGCACATGTCGTTCATCCAGCCCATGTTCCACTTGAGGTTGAAGCCGAGGCCGCCCATGTCGGTGGGCTTGGTGACCATGGGCCAGGCGGTGGACTCCTCCGCCACCATCATGAGCCCCGGGTCGATGGAGAACGCCATGCGGTTGAGCTCGCGCAGGAACTCGATCGCCTCGATGTTCTCATGCCCGCCGTAGACGTTGGGCGACCACTCGCCGTCGCGGCGGTCGTAGTCGAGGTAGAGCATCGACGCCACCGCGTCCACGCGCAGGCCGTCGACGTGGAATTCCTTGAGCCAGAACGCCGCCGAGGAAAGCAGGAAGCTCTTCACCTCGCCTCGCCCGTAGTCGAACACGCGGGTGCCCCAGCTCAAATGCTCGCGCTTGCGCGGGTCTTCATACTCATAGGTGCTGGTGCCGTCGAAGTCGCGCAGGCCGTGGGTATCCTTGCAGAAGTGGGACGGCACCCAGTCGAGGATCACGGAGATGCCCTTTTCGTGCATCTTGTCCATGAAGTACATGAAGTCCTTGGGCGTGCCGTAGCGGGACGTGGCGGCATAGTAGCCCGTGACCTGATAGCCCCAGGACGCGTCGAAGGGATACTCGGTGATGGGCATCAGCTCCACGCAGTTGTAGCCGAGGCCGGCGCAGTATTCGGAGAGCTCGTCGGCGATGGAGCGATAGTCGTAGAACGTACCGTTGGGGCGCTTGCGCCAGGAGCCGAGGTGGACTTCATAGATGTTCAGCGGGTGGTCGTAGACCAGCTTATCCTTGCGGTGCGCCATCCACTTCTTGTCGTGCCACTGGTAGCCCGCGATGTCGTAGAGCTTGCTGGCGGTATTGGGGCGTGTTTCGCTGTGGAAGCCGTAGGGGTCCGCCTTGAGCGTGACCTCGCCCTTGGGGCCGGTGACGGCGTACTTGTAGACGTCGTACTCGGCAAGGCCGGGGATGAAAATTTCCCACATGTTCTTGTCGTTGCGCCACATGCGGTGCGCGTTGCGATCCCAGTTGCAAAAGTCGCCCACCACGGACACGGACTGCGCGTTCGGCGCCCAGACGCGGAACAGCCAGCCGTTCTTCTGGTCGCGCACAGCGGGGTGCGCGCCGAAGTACTCGTAGGCGTCGTACAGATTGCCGCCGTAGAACGCCATGGAGTCCAGGTAATTCAAATCGCCCATGTAAATCTCTCCCTTTTTTATTTTCAGTTTGGTTGTCTTATTCCATATCCTCGGGCCGCTGCACCGCGGCGGCGCCGCCAAGCCCGAAGTCGCGCTCCACGCTGGACAAATCGCGGTTGAGCATGCTCTCCATCACGCGGATGTCCGCGTCCACGTCCATCGCCTCGCTGCGGTAGAGCTCGTCGAGCTGCTTTTCAAAATTCTCCAGCAGGTTGTCCATGATGGACTCGATGCGCGCCTTGGCGGAGCGGAGGTTCTCGCCCTCGATGCCCGCCTCCTCAAACTCGCTGTAGGTCGAGAGCAGCTTGAGGGTCGTGGGCAGGTAATAATCGAAAAAGGTGGACGCCTGCTTGAGCTTTTCGGGATGCTCCTCCACCTCGCGGAAGATCTTGCCCGCCACCGTCTCCATGCGGTCGAGCTTTTCGGAGAACACAGGGTCGGGGATGCGGTCGTTCGCCTCGCGGATCGCGCGCAGCGCGCCGGCGTAGCCCTCTGTCGCCTCCTTGGGCGTAAGGTTTTCCTTTTTCGTGCGCTCCTGCAAAAACTTCTGATACGCGTCCGCGCTGCGGAAGAGGACGCCGCGCCCGGCGTCGTAAAACGCGCCGACGCCCAACAGATTCTTCTGCACCATGTAGTCGATATCCTTTTCGACCACGCCGCGCTTCTTGCCCGTGACCGCCATCAGCTCCGCGACGCCGATGTGGTCGCGCTTGCCCATGACCGCCTTGTAACGCTCGATGCGGTTGCGGCGGCGCTGCATCTTCCTGCCGTAGAAGAACGTGGTCGCGCCGCCGACAAAAAAGCCCGCGAGCGTGAAAATGCTCTCCCAGTCCGCCCAATAGCCGATGGCGTCGCCGATCGA
>Ga0310695_10010154_pt1 | contig 13870 bp, 14 predicted proteins | sample RumenRJG_04DNA_FD_203882 | JGI IMG/M metagenome (GOLD analysis project Ga0310695, IMG submission 203882) | Bovine rumen microbial communities from Lethbridge, Alberta, Canada - RJG_04 (v2) (version 2) | ecosystem: Host-associated > Mammals > Digestive system > Stomach > Rumen | place: Canada... | reverse complement strand
TTCAATAATACTTCTTTCATTTGCTGTTCAAACTCAACTACATATATAATTTTAAAATTGAATGTTTTTTCCAAATGAAGAATAGTTTCAGATGATATTTTTTCTGTCAAAACCAAAAACTTTTTGTTAGTGAAACCAACCATTTTGGCAATCTTTGAGTATTTATCTATATAATTTTGGTATGATGTTGTTTTTGCCTCAATCCAATACAAATTGTTATTGATTAGAAAGACAACATCTAATTCAAAATCATCACCATTTGGTAAAATTATTTGAGGATTAACTATATATGTATATTCTATTTGATATGGTATGCTCAGTATAATCTTCAGCATTGTATTTTTCACAAAACATTCTAACCAATGTCCTGTCAGAAAATTAATTGCCGGTGGTATTTTGTTTGGTGTTGCCTTTATGGTGAATGTTGGAGATTTAAAATATTGATATTTAGACAAAAAAGCAATCTCGTATAGCCTATTACAAAATTGACATGAAGCAGAAACAGAAGACTGAGGAAAACTCTTCATATTTAACGTTATATCGTATGCAGAATTAAGACTTGTCTTAATTCTTTCATAAACTTCCTTAATATCAGTATAATAAGTGCCCATGAAATTAGAAATACTATCTAACACGGAATTTTCAGATTCTTGTTCAGGGTAATTTCTTACCGAAATTCCATAATCTTTTAATTTTTCGATCAAAGTATCAACTTTAATTTCATTTTTTAGATCTGTAATTTCCTCAACTGAATTAGAATTTTGATTATTTGAAGTTACATTAAAAACTCCATTACCAGGCTGTTCCAATAATGTTGCAATTTTTTCCAATGCAATTGCAATTCTTTCTAAAAGTACAACCTCATTCTTATTTCCCGATACATCTTCCATTTTATATATTTTTTGAGTTTTTTAGTTTTACACCCTTTTCGGCGGTTGATTTCTCCGTTTTTGTTATACCGCCAAATTACGTATAAAAAATTTTCCATCCAAGAAACCGCTGTCGTGAAAAACTCTACACATCTGTCGAGATTTTCACGACAGTTTCCATGTGGGCTGCCAACTCGTTGAAAAAATTATGTTTAAGAACTTTGCTGATGCGTTTTAAAAGATCGAAGTCAAGATATTGCTTACCGAAAATCAGATAACAGTTTGTACGGTCGCAGTTTATGCTCTCCGCGAACCACTTGACTGTACGTTTCTGACGTTTAAGTTCTTCGCGAATAAGATGCCCCAAATGAAATTCCGTATCCTCTGTTTCTGACATTTTTTCCGACGTTTAGCCGAACTTTTCTCATATTCAGATAAGCAAAATAAAAAAAGCGTGTAGCCGTTTTCTAATCTTTTATTATGCTTACTTAGAAACTGACGGCTCCGCCAAGAACCTTTTAACGATAAATAAGCATGAAAACGGCTCACGCATATAGCGTGAACCTTTCGCAAACTCATTCTCTCGTTAGATAAAATTTGGCGGATTTTACAGTTTCGAGAATAAGAGCGTAAAGCCCGATGAATTAATATGTTATGTTATTTTTCTATTTCTGTTTCGTAATTGTTCTTTATGTTTTGGGCAAAATTAACAATTGTTTTAGAAAATCACAAAAAAAATAGATTTTTTATTTTTTGTAATTCCTTGTATGATGCTAATTTTTTTACAATAATTTTTTGCCATTTCAAGAAAATAGTTTACATTTGTATCGAAATCAATAACAATTTCTATCGGATTGTAAACTATGGAGATTAACAGCAAAATATACAATGCTATGCGCGGGCGCAACAATATGATAACGACAGCCGAAGTTGTAGAACTTGGACTGTCGCGTATGATGTTGTCAAAATACGTCAATGCAGGTCTGTTGCTAAGGGTGCGGCAAGGAATCTACGCACTGCCATCCGAAGTACATGATGATATGTTTTCACTAATGCAACGTTCACAAAACATTATCTTTTCTCATGAATCTTCGTTGTTTTTGAACGGACTGTCAGACCGCACACCATTTATTCATTCGATAACAATCCCTTCAAACGCAAGTCTGCCAAAATCTTTAACCGGCGAATGTAACTGTTATTATGTAAAAAAAGATTTGCATCCGCTTGGTTTGTCGCAATGTAAAACACCGTTTGGCAACATCGTCAGATGTTACAATCCCGAACGGACAATATGCGACATTGTACGCAGCCGCAGCCGTATTGACGAGGAAACTTTTGTAATGGCAGTGCGCAATTACGCCAAATTGCCGTCAAAAAATCTTACATTGCTGACAGAATATGCCTCTCAATTTAAGATATTAAAACATATAAAACAAACTTTTGAAATCATACTATGAGTGCAAGTTCAATGAGCCTTAAAGCCAAAATCAACAACTACGCAAAACAACACCGAATCGCCCCGCAGGTAGTATTACAAAACTATCTGTTTGAGCGTTTTCTTGAACGTGTTTCTCTGTCGGAATACCGCGACAATCTTATTATTAAAGGCGGACTTCTAATTTCTTCACTTGTCGGCTTGGACACAAGGTCAACAATGGATTTGGACACAACATTACAACATATCCGCCTGACTCCCGAAAATGCAGGCAACATCGTGCGCCAGATATGCGATATTGACACTGGCGACGGCATTACTTTTGAGGTGAAAACTGTCGAAGAAGAACGCAAAAACGACCGTTATGGCGGCTTTTGTATTAAGATGTCAGCCATATACGGAAGCATAACGGCAAGTCTGTCAATTGATATGACCACAGGCGACATCATAACGCCTACACCAATTGAGTATCAATATGCCAAAATATTTGACAGCGACACATCGATAAGTCTTTGGGCGTATAATGTGGAAACAATTTTGGCTGAAAAGATTGAAACTATTCTTTCACGCAATATCCTTAACACCCGAGTCAGAGATTATTACGACGTGTACATTCTTTCAACCACCAAGAACATCAGAAAAACAGTTCTCTACGACGCGTTGCGGGCAACATCCGAGCACCGTGGTTCATGGGATAATATTCAAGATGTTGACAAGATAATGGGAAAAATAGAATCAGACAGCGAATTGCGCGATTTATGGATGCGCTATCAGCGTAAATTTCTGTATGCTAAGGACATAACCTTTGAATTGGTAATTGCGGCATTGAAAAAATTGCTTGCACAGTAAAAAAATTGATTTTTTATTTTTTGTAATTTTCATTATTTTTGCAAAAATATTATTGAACTTTATGGACAGCAAAAACAATATAATCCGCATTATTGCGCGAGGCAGCCGGTTGTCAAGGTTGCAGGTTGAAGAATTTATAAAAAAATTCCCTGAATTAAAATTTTCAGTAGAATATATTTCGTCGTTCGGCGATAAGAACCAAAAAATTTCTCTACTTAACGGCGAAGCACCCGACGATATGTTTACCCGCGAACTCGACGAGGCAATCATCGAAAACCGTGCTGACATTGCAGTTCATTCGGCAAAAGATTTACCGCAAACGCTTAATCCCAAAATTCAGTTAGCGGCTCTGTATGAGGCTTTCGACAAAACTGACTCACTTGTTAGCCGTGATAATTTGAAACTTTCGGAACTTCCCGCTAACAGCAAAATCGGCACAAGTTCGCCGCTCAGGAAAAAAGAACTTCTTGCCTTACGTCCCGACATAGAAATTGTTGGTATACGAGGCTGTATCGAAGACCGTGTAAATCAAGTACGTAGCGGAAAAATCGATGCGGCAATCGTTGCAACGTGCGCTCTCAAACGCCTTGAAATGGAAAACGAAATCGCTGAAATCTTGCCTTTTGAAACGCACCCAATGCAAGGACGTTTGGCGGTAACATGCAGAAAAGATGATAATTACATTTGCGAACTTCTTAAAAAAGGTTCGATATTATGACGGTGCTTTATACGGGCGCAGTTTGTCCAAATTCCGAATATCTGCACACGCCGTTAATCGAGATTGACAAAGTGGACGACGATGCGCTGCTACGTTCTGCCGCAAAACGTCTGCAAGAGTTTGACTACCTGCTATTTACAAGCCGTTTTGCTGTAAAATACTGGGTACTTTCCAACGGAGGATTCGATATTGAAAACATTGTGTCGATAGGCGCAAAAACGAGCGAGGCTTTGCGAAATGCTGGTGTTAAAAATATTAAACAGACAGAAAAAGATGATTCTTACGGCGTAATTGATTGGTTTTCAGCGCAGAAAAAAGGACGTGTGCTGATTCCACGCAGCAATATTGCATTGCCGATAATTCCAGAGGGATTGAAGGCGTTAGGCTTTGAGGTTGAAACTGTTACGGCTTATATCAACCGTATGCCACAAAATCCTATCAAAGTAAATCTTGATAAAATTGACAAAATTATTTTTACCTCGCCAAGTACAGTGGACAATTTCGTAAAACTTTACGGCGGAATACCAAAAGACAAAATTTTGGAAACACGGGGCGTAGTAACAGAAAAAAGATTAAAAGAAAAAATGACTTTAAAAACATATATAAAAAATGCAACAATTTAAACGTTTTAGGATTTTCCGCGTATCTCAGGAGACACGCGACAAATATGCCGACGTTAAAATCAACGCCGACGACTTTATCTACCCGTATTTCGTGGTGGAAGGCAGCAACGTAAAAGACGAAATTTCAACAATGCCGGGAATTTTTCGTTTTTCAATTGACACGCTTGTTGAAGACGTTAAAGAAATCAAAGCGTTAGGAATCAACAAAGTATTGCTTTTCGGCGTTATTCCCGACAGCGAAAAAGACGAACGCGGCTCTAAGGCTTACGACGAAAACGCACTTGTCTGCCGCACCGTTAAAGCAATAAAAAATGCAGTTCCCGATATGATGGTAATTACCGATGTCTGCCTTTGCGAATACACGAGCCACGGACACTGCGGACTTCTTTGTAATCATGACGTTGACAACGACTCTACACTGCCGCTGCTCGCTGAAATGGCTTACGTTCACGCAAAAGCGGGTGCTGATTTTGTTGCGCCCTCAGCAATGATGGACGGTCAGATTGCCGTTCTTGACGCACGTTTGAAAGAAGGCGGTTTGAGGGACAAATGCAAAATTCTCGCTTATTCAGCCAAATATGCTTCGGCTTTTTACGGACCGTTTCGTGATGCAGCCGATTCTGCACCGTCGTTCGGCGACAGAAAAACCTATCAAATGGACTTCCGCACTCACGACCAAGGTCTTGACGAAATCGCCGCCGACATCGAAGAAGGTGCTGACTGGACAATGGTAAAACCCGCAATGCCTTATCTTGACATGATTGCACGCGGCGTTGAAAAATACCCGAACGTCCCGATGGTGGCATATCAAGTCAGCGGAGAATATTCTATGCTGAAAGCAGCCGCAAAACTCGGTTATTTGGACGAGAAACGCACTGTTTTTGAAAGTCTTATCGCAATCAAAAGAGCCGGCGCAAAATATATTATTTCGTATTACGCAAAAGAATACATGCAAAAATGGGCATAAATCAAAGACCTTTATCTCTGGCAGCATACGAAAGGGCTTGTCAGGTAATTCCGGGCGGTGTTAATAGTCCCGTCCGTGCGCTGAAAAGTGTCGGCACAACGCCGCTTTTTGTCAAAGATGCAAAAGGTGCATATTTCAACGACATTGACGGCAACAAATTTATAGATTTTTGTATGTCGTGGGGAGTTTTTATCCTCGGACATAACAATTCAGAAGTGTCAAACGCTGCAATCAAGGCGGTTCTTAACGGTAGCAGTTACGGTATTCCTTGCGAGGCGGAGACACTTTTAGCAGAAAAAGTGCGTGAAGCGTTTCCGTCAATGGAACGTTTGAGGTTTGTTAACAGCGGTACAGAAGCGACAATGTCGGCGATTCGTGTGGCTCGCGGCTATACTGGTAGGGACATTTTAGTAAAATTTGAGGGCAACTATCACGGACACGCCGACCATCTTTTGGTTTCGGCGGGTTCTGGCGTGGCGAATATCAGCAACGCATCGTCGGCAGGCGTTCCTTCTGATTTTGTGAAACATACTGTTGTTTTGCCTTACAACGACACCGAGGCTTTGAAAAAATATTTTGACGAAAACGGCGACAAAGTTGCGGCACTTATCATAGAACCTGTTGCTTGTAACATGGGCGTTGTGCCGCCGAGTGAGGAATTTTTGAAATTAACCCGCGAGGTTACGCAAAAACACGGTGCAATATTGATTTTTGACGAGGTGATAACGGGTTTCCGTTTGGCATACGGCGGAGCGCAGCAACGTTTTGGTATCAAACCCGACATGACAACGGTCGGAAAAATTGTCGGCGGCGGTTATCCTGCGGCAGCCTTTGGCGGAAGAGCCGACATTATGAAATGTCTTGCGCCGGAAGGTCCTGTTTATCAGGCGGGAACGCTCAGCGGAAATCCCGTAGCAATGGCGGCAGGTCTTGCAACGCTAAACATTCTCAGCAACAAAAAAGTTTATGAAGACCTTGAAAAACGCAGCGACAGTTTTATCGCCCGCCTGAAAAAAATAATTGACGGCAAAGGCATTCAACTCAACCGTTGCGGCACTATGTTTACATTGTTTTTCAACGATAATCCCGTACGGAATTTTCAAGACACAAAACGCAGCAATCAGGAGAAATTTGCAAAATATTTTCGCAATATGCTTTCACGCGGTATTTACGTTAGTCCCTCGCAGTTTGAAGGAAATTTCATTTCAGTATGCCATACGGACGATGTTTTGGAAAAAGTGTTAAAAGCAATAGAAGAAAGTATTTAAGAAATTGAAATTTAAAAATTGAAATAATGGGGCAATTACTATGATAATTGCCCTATTGTTTAAAAAAAAATCATTAGAGAACAATTCCAAGTACGTGTACATCGTCAGTTTGTTCGTATTCGCCTTTCCATTTTAAATAGGTCTTTTCTAACGCTTCACGCTGTTCTTCCATTGGAAGATGATAATATTTGAGCAGGACTTTTTCAAAATTTGCGACATAAAACCTTTTTTGCTTTTCGCCGCCGAATTGATCCGTGTAGCTCTTCAAGCATTTGTGTCGTTTCGCGGAGTTCTGTGATATTGGTATTGACCCACACAACCATCAAAATATCACCGTTATCGTCAAATACCAGCGTTACGGCAGTCTGCACCCATATTGACACACCTTCTACGTGCGTAATTTTTGAAATGTAGTTTTGCGGCTCTTTTGTAGCAAGCATCTTTTCATAGACTTTTTTAGTCTCAGGGGGCATTGCTGTGGCTTTGAGCGCAGGATGTTTCCCTATTTGGTCGATTGTAATGCCCGTGTCCCGTGTAAAAGCATCGTTTAGCCAAATGAATTCACCGTTTGCATTTGTTATGAAAATTGAGTTGCTTGTCATTGAGGCTACGGCAGAGAGCATTTTTAGTTCTTCTTGTTGCTTTTGAAGTTGCTGAGTGTGTAGCTTTAATTTGTCGCGTTGTTCTTGGAGTTGTCTGTTTTTTTTATTATTTTCCCCAAAAAAAATGAAAGTTTTTTCATTTAATATAATCTTTATTTGGCTTTTCTAAAAAAAAATCTATCTTTACCACGATTTTTTTTTAAACAATTAATTCTTAAAAATTATGAAAAATAAACTATTTCTTTGTATATGTGTATTGTTATGTGCTTTTTTAGTGTCTTGTAACGATTCTCAGGAGGACATATTTACTGCGCGGATTCACGTTACCGTTAAGGAAAACGCAACGCACATCAGGGACGAAAAAGTCTATATGTTCGAGTCAAACCACGCACCGGAGTCTGCTTTCTTTAAGCCGTTCTATGCTGATGCAGAGGCTGTTACGGATAGTTACGGTGAGACTACATTCGATGTTAATTTTAGCCCTGACGATGGATTATTTTATTTTGGAGTTTTTGACGGCAACAAATGTATCAGATATATTTCTGTTAGAGTAAATGACGGTGAAACCATAAGCGTGGAACTCAATCTCGGTGTAGAGCATAATGGTTATTATGCCATTGAATCTGTTGTAACACAAACTCTTATGACAGTTCACGGTGTAAACTATACCGGTGATGCTAATAATAGGAGTTATATAACAGTGCAACTTCCGCGTAATACTGAGAGATGGTTTTATGCTGTTTCGTCGAATTCTTCGCAGAATGTTTTGCCCACATTGAAACTCTACGACGGTCTTTCACACTACGTTAGCGAGCAGGAAGGTATCATGTCTGATGTTATAAGTTCGCTTTACGTACCGGCAGGCAATTCCGACTGCAACATCTTTTTCATTAAAGATAATTCCAATCTTGATATTTTTTGTAATAAGAGCGGTTCGTATGAATATTTTACGGAAGGCACCCGTATGAATATCAACAGTGGACTTGTGGACGTCAATGTTTTTGCCAACGATGGCGCAACATGGTATCTCGGTATCGAAAACCCCGCCTCCGACAATGACATCTACATTACGATAGAGGTATGTGCATTGGTTTGGATTGAATATTAATTTTTTCTTATTTCGTCGAATGAGAAATAATCATTACCTTTGCCCTCAACAAAAAAACATCCGACTATGAACATCGAAAAATTTCGCGAATACTGCCTTTCAAAACCGCACGTTACAGAGGATTTCCCTTTTGACGAAGATGTGCTGACATTCCGTGTCTGCAACAAGATTTTTGCCGTAGTTTCAATGAGTCGTCCCGATATGGCAACTATGAAATGCGACCCCGAACGCGCTCTCGACCTCCGCGAACACTTTTCCGCCATCGAAGGCGCATTCCATTGGAACAAAAAATATTGGAACCAAGTCCACTTCAACTCCGACGCCAGCGACAAGTTAATTTTTGAACTCGTTGACCATTCATACGACGAAGTGGTGAAGAAATTGACCAAGAAGGAGCGGAAGGGGATAAAAGATATTTTGTCATTTTCTTAAAAAAAACTACTTTTGCAGCCAAATAAAACTGCGCAAAAATGGAAGTAACAAATTTCGGATATTATTGGTTAGAAACGTGGGTGTTGGCAAATGTGATACAACTGACCACGCAGGATTTTTGTCGCCGTTATCTCAATCGCACCAACGACCCATGCGGACGACAGTATGACCAAATGACACAGGCTGCGCGTTCAGTTCCTGCCAATATAGCGGAAGGCAATTCTCGCCATTCCACCTCGAAAGAAACCGAAATGAAACTCACCGATGTTGCGCGGGCAAGTTTAGCCGAGTTAGCCAATGATTATATTAATTGGCTGATGGCTCACGAACAGATACCATGGTCAATACAATCCGATGAATACAAAAAAATTGCCTATATCCGTCTTGACCGTCCTAACTACAAGGATGACGTTCAGCATCAGAGTTGTATTCATATTTTGAGTCAAAAACACAAATTTGACCAATGGATAAGTTCAAATGATTCGATTACAGAAGCAAATTGTTTGTTGGTATTATGCAACCGATTGATAATGATGTTAAAAAAACAGATTTCCAATCAATTGGCTGCGTTTCGCGAGGAAGGCGGATTTACCGAGGCTTTAACGGCGGAGCGTTTGTCATACCGTGCCGAACAAAGCATCCAAAATGATGCGCCACAATGTCCAAAATGCGGTAAACCAATGCTAAAACGAATGTGCAAAAAAGGAATTAATTCTGGAAAAGAATTTTGGAGCTGCTCTGCATACCCAAATTGCAATGGAACAAGAAACTTGATTTGATTATTAATTTGATTATTGTAATAACGTAAATTTCGTAATACCGTTATTACGATTCTCTTGACAAAAAGGACATAATATGACCTCACAACGCTACACCATATTAAAACAGCAACTCGAACACCGCGTCCTCCTTCTCGACGGCGCGATGGGAAGCCTTATTCAGCAGTACAACCTTTCGGAAGAGGATTTCACCGGCGACAAGTTCGTGGGTGTGACGCTCCAAATGAAAGGCAATAACGACATTCTGAACATTACCAAACCTCAGGTTATCAAAGAGATACATTCGCGATACTTGGAAGCCGGATGCGACATTATCGAAACCAACACTTTTAATGGTACGTCGATTTCGCAGGCTGATTATAATACCCAAAAGTACGTTTATGAGATAAATTTCAACGGTGCAAAAAACGCTCGTGAAACCGCCGACAAGTACTCCACGCCCGACAAACCGAGGTTTGTGGCAGGCTCGATGGGTCCGACTAACAAGACCGCCTCGATGAGTCCCGACGTCAACAATCCCGGTTTCCGCGAGGTTACTTTCGACGATATGGTGAACGCCTACACCGAACAGGTGCGCGGACTTTTAGACGGCGGGGTGGATATTTTTTTGGTGGAGACGTGTTTTGACACTATCAACATAAAGGCGGCGTTGTACGCTATAAATCAAGAACTTGAACAGCGCAACATCGACAAATTCCCCATAATGGTTTCGGCAACTATCGCCGACAAATCGGGCAGAACGCTTGCTGGTCAAACAGTTGAGGCGTTGCTGTATTCGGTGTCGCACGTGGAATTACTCACAATTGGCTTAAACTGTTCGTTTGGCGCACGCGACTTGAAACCATACTTGAAAATCCTTGGCGAAAAGTCAGTTTTCAGAATTTCGGCGCATCCAAATGCGGGACTACCAAACCAATTTGGGCAGTACGACCAAACGCCAGAAATGATGCAGGAACAGATTCAGGAATACTTGGACGAGGGTCTTGTAAACATTATCGGTGGATGTTGCGGCACCACACCTGAGCATTGCGCCAAGATGGCAGAGATTCTTGCCAACGCCAAGCCGCACCGTGTGCCTGAGAATCCTCACGAAATGCGTCTTTCGGGTCTCAATCCGTTGATTGTCAGCAAAAAAGAAAAAGCGTTCTTTAATGTTGGCGAGCGTTGCAATGTGGCAGGTTCGCGAAAATTCCTCCGCCTTATCAACGAAAAAAATTACAACGAGGCTCTCGAAATTGCCCGCAAGGAGGTGGAGGAAGGCGCTGATATTATTGACGTTAATATGGACGACGCAATGCTCGACGCCAAAGCCGAGATGGTAACTTTCCTTAACCTTTTGAAATCGGAACCCGACGTTGCTATCAAGCCCGTGATGATAGATTCGAGCAAATGGGACGTTATTGTGGCAGGTCTTAAATGCTTGCAAGACAAGGCGATAGTCAACTCAATTTCTCTAAAAGAGGGCGAAGAAAAATTCCTCGACCACGCCCGCACAATTCAAAAATTTGGTGCGGCAACAGTAGTGATGGCATTCGACGAAAAGGGTCAGGCAGACACCTTTGAACGCCGTATTGAGATTTGCAGCCGTGCGTATAAGTTGCTGACAGAGAGGCTCAATTTTAATCCCGAAGACATAATTTTCGACCCCAACGTACTCGCAATTGCAACGGGAATCAGCGACCACGACAACTACGCCGTCGATTTTATCAAAACCGTTACTTGGATCAAAGCCAACCTTCCATACGCCAAAATCAGCGGCGGCATTAGCAACCTATCTTTCTCATTTAGAGGCAATAACCCTGTGCGCGAGGCAATGCATTCGGTTTTCTTGCATTACGCCGTGGCGGAGGGAATGGATATGGGCATCGTCAACCCTGCCGCAATGATTAAATACGAGGACATCGACCCCGAACTGCGCCAAAAAGTGGAGGACGTGGTGTTGAACAAATTCCCCGAGGCAGGCGAACAACTCGTTGAGTATGCGGAAGTTGCAAAGGCAAAGGCCGCCGGCAAAAAGGTTGAAAAAGACGAATCGTGGCGACATCTCAGCGTTGAGGAACGTTTACAGTATGCTTTACAAAAAGGCGTCTCGGAGCATCTTCAAAACGATATTGCCGAGGCTCTCCAAAAATATCCCAACCCCGTGGAAATCATCGAAAAACCGTTGATGGACGGTATGAACATCGTGGGTCAATTGTTTGGCGAAGGCAAAATGTTCTTGCCGCAAGTGGTTAAGACTGCGCGAGTTATGAAACAAGCCGTGGAATATCTCAAACCCGTAATTGAGGAGAAAAACTCTGCGGGCGCGTCTTCCGGCAAGATAATTATGGCAACCGTAAAAGGCGACGTTCACGACATCGGCAAAAACATCGTTTGCGTGGTGATGTCGTGCAACAATTTTGAGGTTATCGACCTTGGAGTGATGGTGCCCACCGAAAAAATCGTTGAGGAAGCCATAGCTCAAAAGGCTGATGCTGTGGGACTTTCAGGTCTCATTACTCCATCTTTGGACGAGATGATCAACGTTGTGAAGGCTATGGAGAAGGCGGGACTGAAAATTCCCGTGATGATTGGCGGCGCAACCACATCGGAACTTCATACCGCTGTTCGTATCGCTCCAAACTATTCAGGACCTGTGTGTTACGTTAAAGACGCATCGCAAAACGCATACGTGGCAACCGCTTTGATTACCAAAAATCAGGAGTTTTTAGACAAACTCAAAAAACGTCAGGCAGAGTTGCAACGTCAAAACGCCGAACCTTCTGCCGCTCAGATAGTTGCAGAGTCCGCCACAAACGCCAATTTGCCTAAATTGAAGTTAGAAAATATTGTTACGCCAAAAACGCTCGACCGCTTGGTACTCAACAACATAGACCTCAATCTTCTTGTCCCGTACATCAATTGGAAAATGTTTTTGATAGCGTGGAAAATCAAGGAGAACACCCCCGAAGCCGAAACCACTTTGGCAGACGGCCGCCGCATTCTTCAAGAGATTATCGACCAAAAACTCACCACGGCAAACGCTGTGTTACAGATATTTGCAGCCAAAAGCGAAGGCAATTTCGTAAAACTTTATTCCGACGAATCGCGCCAAAACTGTATCGAAACCTTTGAATTTCCCCGACAGAAAAAGCCGGGCGACGACGGTTTCTGTTACTCTCTTGCCGACTTTGTTTCTTCCGAAAAAGACTATCTCGGAATGTTTGCCGCCACCACAGGCATCGGTCTCGATACTTCCAAAGACGATGATTACAAGGCAATTATGAAAAAACTTTTGACCGACCGCCTTGTAGAAGCCCTTTCGGAATACCTTCACCGCGAAGTCCGCACCCGTTATTGGGGATACGCCCCCGACGAGAGCCTCTTGCCCGACGAACTCATCAAAGGACATTACACCGGCATCCGTCCCGCCATCGGCTATCCATCATCACCCAATCACCAACAGAAAGTGCAGGTTTTCAAACTCTTAGATGCCACCGCTGCCACAGGAATAGAATTAACCGAAAGCACAATGATGGTTCCAATGTCCTCGGTATGCGGATTTTATTTCGGAAACAAAGAGGCGAGGTATGTGGATGTGAGGTAGGGGCGAAAATCGTAAAAAAAACCGTTCCGAGATACAGCCGAAACGAATTTTTTTATTTTATCTGACTATGCAAGTAAACTATCGTTTTGTCAAAGTGTTTATAACTCTACGTGTGTATTTCTTTTTGTCAAAATAAAAAGTCCACTCATACTCATATTTCATGGTAAGAGTTTTTCCTTTTATAGAAATTTCATACTCTTCAGTATCATCTTCTTCGTCATCTTCATATTCAATGATAGATAACTTATTACCGGAAATCTCATATTTAGCAGGATCAGTGTCTACGTCACCGTCTTGATATTTGGCATAAGCTATAGATGATCCGTCAGCTTTAAATTCGAGATAGGTTTCAACCACATCATCATCACCTAAAAAAGCATCAATATCAAATTTATCTTGTTCATTAATGATACCGTCTCCATTTAAATCAGCTTCATTATTACTAAAAAACTCAATATAAAACTCTCTCTCGGTTTTTCCGTCAATGTACGTTTCATGACTTGTGTTATCCCAAATTCCGACGATAGCTTTTGACAAATCCACATCATCATCTTTGTCTTTGTTACAAGAGGTTACACCAAATGCAAAAGCCATTAAAAGGCTTACAAACATTAAATATTTAATTTTTTTCATA
>Ga0310695_10010149_pt1 | contig 13872 bp, 11 predicted proteins | sample RumenRJG_04DNA_FD_203882 | JGI IMG/M metagenome (GOLD analysis project Ga0310695, IMG submission 203882) | Bovine rumen microbial communities from Lethbridge, Alberta, Canada - RJG_04 (v2) (version 2) | ecosystem: Host-associated > Mammals > Digestive system > Stomach > Rumen | place: Canada... | reverse complement strand
AATTATTCCCAGACCTATCTGGCATCAGTCCTTAAGGTTTCCCGCCAGATGTACATCAAGTATGAGAATGGGGAAGTGGAGCCACCGGTACATGTTGTCAGAGCTCTCTGCAAACTGTATGATGTCTCTTATGATATGATTATTGATGGCAAGCTTGAAGAGCCAGTCGCACCCAATATGGTGGCAGATCCAGCCCCGGCTTATTGTGCCAAAGATGAAGGATCCGCCTGCTGTTTTCCCATTTCTTTTGACGGATATAAGGAGGATTCCCTTTATGAGAAGATTCAAAGGCTTTCCAAGGACAGCTTTAAGATTCTTGTCTCCTTTGTAAATTTTTTATTACTGGAAGAGAAAGATAAGCCTCCTACAATAATTCCGCCCAAAATAAAGTCTAAGAAAGCATTCTTTGATTTGGCCGGAAGGATTGATATTGATGCTGATGCAGTGATGGAACTGCGGGAGATAAGTAAAATATGATACTTGCCGATTCCTGTGTTATCATTGACTATCTGCGCAATCCTACCCCAGAAGCCAAGAAAATCTTCAGCCGGAATGAGATTGCCATTTGTGGAGTGGTGAAGGCGGAGGTCCTGAGAGGAGCCCCGTCGTCCTCGCAGTTTTTAAAACTGGATAAAGCTTTGGAGTGTTTTGATAATATTACCTTTGAGGAAGAGTACTGGGTCGATCTGGCTCAAATGCTTAATAATCTGAAATCACAAGGTGTTGCGGTGCCATTCCAGGATGCCATGATTGCTCTGCTGGCAATAAAATCTGACGCTTTGCTCTGGACGGCAGACAAGCATTTTCAGATGATAAAGTCGGTTTTCCCGAGCCTTAGTCTCTTAATAGAATAATCATACAGTTGAATAAAAAAATAATTGATTTTTCCCAGATTTTTCTTGTAGAATAAGGTTGTAATCAAGTTGTAGCAAAGGAGAAAAAAATGGCTTTAATCACATTGTCAAGAGAAGAGGGAAGCCTTAGCAAGCAGATCGGTCTTGCATTGAAGGTGAATTCCCGGAAATGTTCGATATAAGCAGGAGCCAGGTGGAGAAGTTTGACGAGAAGGCACCTGGATTGCTGGCAAGATTAACCAATTCATATGAAAAATATAATAATTTGTTTAAGTTCTATATCTTTGAGAAGCTTCTGAAAAATCCGGACTGCATAGTGATGGGCCGCTTATGGACAGATATAATGTGGATGAGCGTGCCGCTAAAAAGATGGTGGCTCATAAGGAGCTGGAGAGAACCGAGCAGGCAAAGTACCTGTACAATGCCACATGGGGAAAGCCGAGCAACTACGATATCTCCATCAATACCGACAAGCTCTCTGTGGATTCCATCTGCGCCATGGTTAAAGGTCTTGTGGCAGAGCTTGATAAGGATGATTACAGGGCGGCCCAGGAGAAGAAGCTCAAGGAGCTGCTGATTTCCCAGAAAGCTGTCAATACAGTACTGTATGAGGAAAAGATTGATGTCAACTTCCTTGAGGTGAAGATTGAGGAAGGCAAGGCAGTGATTCTCGGCTCTACAGGTAAAGAAGCTGAGATCATCAAAGTAGGAGAGATTGTTAAGAAGATCACCGGTGTTGAGATTGAGAACAAACTTTCCCTGGAGAACTTCTCCATGTCCTACGATATGGGTATGGAATTCTTCAAGAAATAGTATTTGACGGCCTTGTCTGGTGCACTTCTTGACTATAATTATATAAGATTATATTGTTAAAGCACTATGGCAGACGAAAAATTAAGTACTATCAGACACTCCGCATCCCACGTTATGGCAGCTGCAGTATTGCAGATGTTCCCGGATGCCAAGATTGCAATCGGACCATCCATCGAGAATGGTTTTTATTATGACTTTGACCTCCCGCGCCCTCTCAAGATGGACGATTTCCCGGAAATCGAAGAGAGGATGAGGGATATCATCAACAAGAAAGAGGACTTTATCCGCAAGGAAGTAAGCCGTGCCGAGGCTCTTGAGCTTTTCAAGGACCAGCCTTACAAGACCGAGCTTATCAACGACCTTCCTGAGAACGAGGTCATCTCCATCTACACAGTGGACAAGTTCACCGACCTTTGCCGGGGACCCCATGTGGAGAATACAAAGATGATCAATCCACAGGCCATCAAGCTGCTCTCTATAGCAGGAGCCTACTGGAGAGGGGACGAGAAGCGCCCTATGCTCCAGAGAATCTATGCTACTGCATTCACAAATCCTAAGGACCTGCGCCTCTATCTCCAGCATCTGGAGGAGCTTGCAAAGCGGGATCACCGGAAGATAGGCAAGGAGCTTGACCTGTTCCATATTGACGACGAGAACCCAGGCCAGATCTTCTGGCATCCGAACGGATGGACTATTTACCGTGTCCTGGAAGACTATGTGCGGGCCAAGATCAAGGCTGACGGCTATGTTGAGGTAAGGACTCCGTTCTGTATGCCTCAGGGACTGTGGGAACGCTCCGGCCACTGGGCAAAATACAAGCAGAATATGTTCATCACCGAGAGCGAGAAGAGACTTTTCGCCCTTAAGCCTATGAACTGTCCGGGTCATGTGGAGATTTTCAAGCAGGGAATAAAGAGCTACCGTGACCTGCCTTTAAGAATGGCAGAGTTTGGAAGCTGTACCCGTAACGAACCCTCAGGAACACTCCACGGCTGTATGAGAGTCCGGGGCTTTGTCCAGGACGATGCCCATATCTTCTGCACAGAGGAGCAGATTCCATCCGAGGTTGCCAAGTTCTGCCATCTCCTGAAGGATATGTACAAGGACTTCGGTTTCACCGACGACAAGATCATAGTTAAATTCTCAACCCGCCCTGAGCTCAGAGTAGGCGATGATGCCACATGGGACAGAGCAGAGGGGGCATTGGCCGATGCCTGCAAGAAGGCTGGCCTTACTTACGAGATATCACCAGGGGAGGGTGCTTTCTACGGACCTAAGCTTGAGTTCACACTGGTTGATGCCCTTGGCCGCCAGTGGCAGTGCGGAACTATCCAGGTTGACTACCAGCTGCCAAGCGCAGAGCGCCTGAATGCCGAATACATCGGCGAGGACAACGCAAAGCACCATCCGGTAATGCTGCACCGTGCAGTACTGGGTTCTCTTGAGCGGTTCATCGGAATCCTCCTTGAGAACTTTGCAGGAGCTCTTCCTGTATGGCTTGCACCTCATCAGGCAGTGGTTATTCCTGTTGCACCGGCTTTCAATGAGTATGCAGAGAAAGTGGCTGCAGAACTCAAGGCAGCTAAGATAAGAGCAGAAGTTGATGCCAGCGAGCAGCGGATGAACGCCAAGATCCGCAACGCCCAGGGAGAGAAGATTCCATATATGTTCATCATCGGAGACAAGGAGGCTGCCGAAGGCAAGGCTTCCATCCGCCTGAGGACAGGGCAGCAGATGAACGGTCTTGCACTGGACGAGGCAATCAAGTTCGTCCTTGATAAGATTGCAGCCAAGGCTGAGATATAAGATTTAAAATATGGTTATAATTTTACGGGATAACCCGGCCCAGAAACAGATAGACTCACTGGTCTCCTGGCTCAAGGAGAAGAACCTTGATGTCCATATTGTGAAGGGGACAGGACAGACTATCATAGGGCTTATAGGCGACACATCCAAGATTGACATCGATTCCATCAAGACCATGGATATCGTGGAGGATGTGAAGCGGATCCAGGAGCCCTACAAGAATGTGAACCGGAAGTTCCATCCCGATGATACCATTGTTGCAGTTGCCCCTGGAGTAAAGATCGGGGGCGGCAATTTCCAGGTTATGGCAGGTCCATGCTCTGTTGAATCCTTAGACCAGGTACTTGATATTGCCAGGAGCGTCAAAGCTTCCGGTGCCGGTATCCTCAGGGGCGGTGCTTTCAAGCCCCGCACATCCCCATATGCATTCCAGGGGCTGGGAGCCCAGGGAATTGAGATCCTGAAATCTGCCAAGAAAGAGGTGGGGATTCCTCTGGTCTCGGAAATCATGGATATCTCCAAGCTTCCTCTCTTCGAGGATGTGGACATAATCCAGGTGGGAGCCCGGAATATGCAGAACTTCGAGCTCCTCAAGGAGCTGGGAAAGACTAAGAAGCCTATCCTTCTCAAGAGAGGGCTCTCCAGCACAATCCAGGAGCTTCTTATGAGCGCCGAGTACATAATGGTGGGCGGCAACAGCCAGATAATACTGTGCGAGCGGGGAATCCGCACCTTCGAGACTGCTACCCGGAACACCTTGGACATATCGGCAGTGCCTGTCCTCAAGGAGCTTACTCATCTGCCTGTGATTGTGGATCCAAGCCACGGTACAGGAAATGCCCGGTTTGTAAAGCCTATGGCTATGGCAGCTGTTGCCGCCGGGGCCGACGGCCTTATAATCGAGGTTCATAACGACCCTGTCCATGCTCTGTGCGACGGTGCCCAGTCCCTGACTATTGAGGCTTTCGGTGACCTTATGGCACAGGTGAATAAAATCCTTCCTTTCGCTTATAGAAGATGAATGTAATCTATGATATAAAGCGGGGCTTGTTGTCCCAAGCAGGAAAACTCTTGTCTGAACGGCTTAAAAGCCGCCGGGCTCTTCTTGTGTGCGATGACATAACCGCCAGCCTCTATGCCGGCAAAGTGACAGAATCTCTTAAGAATGCTGGCTTTGATGTTGCATCCTTTGTCTTTCCTCATGGCGAGGCCAATAAGACCTGGAGCACTGCCGGCTCGATACTGGAGGCGGCTGCCGGGGCAAAGCTTACCCGGAGCGATTTCTTCATCTCCCTTGGAGGAGGAGTGTGCGGCGACATTACCGGATTTGCAGCCGCCGTCTACCTGCGGGGAGTGAAGTTTGTGCAGATTCCCACCACGCTGCTGGCGGCAGTGGATGCATCGGTAGGAGGGAAGACCGGGGTCGACCTGGGGGCCGGCAAGAACCTGGCTGGTGCTTTCCACCAGCCTGAATGTGTCCTGTTTGACCCGGATGTGATCGGAACACTGTCAAAGGAGCAGCTGGATGAGGGTAAGGCCGAGATAATAAAGCACGCGGTTCTTGCCGGAGGGAGGCTGTATGAAATTGCTTCCTGTGGGGCAATACTTGATGATATAGAGAAAGTGGTGGCCCTGAATGTGGAGATAAAACGGAAATATGTGGAGGCCGACCCCTGTGACACAGGCTGCCGCCAGCTTCTTAATTTCGGACACACCATAGGCCACGCCATAGAGAAGTGCAGCAATTACACCATATCCCATGGTCGGGCAGTGGCAATGGGAATGGTAGCAGAAACTAAGGCTTTTATAAAACTCTACAATGAAAAATTAGAAATTCTTGAAATAATTAAAAGTTTACTTGGAAAAAATAGTATAAAATTTGACATTCCATACACAGCCAGGGAGCTTGCCCAGGCAGCCATCCATGATAAAAAAATGGCAGATGGCAACCTGAATATCATAGCTCCTCTGGAAATCGGGAACTGCCAGCTTAAGTCCATACCTATCTCCCGGTTGGAGGAATATATAGCCGCAGGAGTTTGATATGGAGATATGCGTAAGACCTCATAAGCTTTCAGGAATACTCAAGGCACCGGACTCCAAGTCTGATATGTGCCGTAAGCTTTTATGCAGTGCCCTGTGCAACAGGGGTATGGTGTTCCACATGGACACCACCTGCATAAGCGATGATGTGGAGGCTATGATCCAGTGCCTCCGGGCCCTGGGTACAACTATCACTATCCTTTCTGATACAGCCCTGGAGGTGGCACCGGGAGCCAGGCATGAAAAAGTGCCCCACCTGGAATGCCGGGAGAGTGCTACAGTGCTGCGGTTCATGCTTCCGGTGGCTGCTGCTCTCTATGGCAAGGCTTCTTTCAGCGGAATCGGTTCTCTCTCCCGGAGGCCTATACTCCCTATCCTTAAAGCTCTGGAGGCTCATGGGGTATATGCAGATGCAGACCGTCTTCCTCTTGAGTATTCAGGATTCCTCACTGCCGGGACATACAAGATGCCGGGGGATATAAGCTCCCAGTTCATATCAGGCCTTCTTCTGGCCATGCCTCTGCTGGACGATGAGAGCCATATCAAGCTTACCTCAAGGCTTGAGTCTGCCGCCTATGTGGATATGACAATTCAGACTATGGGGCAGTTCGGTGTCCTGGTGGAGCGGACCAAGGATGGCTTTACAGTCCCTGCAAACCAGAAATACAGGTCTCCTGAGGATCTGACTGCAGAACGGGACTGGTCCTCCTGTGCCTTCCTTTACCCTTTCGGGGCAGATTTCCAGGGACTTGATCCCAAGAGTCTCCAGCCGGACCGTGCTATAAAAAAATATGCAGAGATACTGGCTCAGGGTGCAAAGATAGATGAACTGTCCATAGATGTGTCACCCCATCCTGACCTGTTCCCTATACTGGCTGTTCTGGCCTGCCGGGTGAAAGGACGGGTGGTGCTCTGCGGCGCCAAGCGGCTCAGGATAAAGGAGAGCGACAGGATTGTTTCCACAGCAGCCCTTATAAACGGCCTTGGGGGCAAGGCGGAGGAGAAGGGGGACACCCTTGTCATAACCGGTACCGGCAGTCTGACTGGGGGGACTGTATCAAGCTTCAATGACCACAGGATTGCCATGGCAGCTGTGGCTGCCTCTTCCATCTGTACAGGCAATGTCCATATAACCGATGCCCAGGTGATAAAGAAGTCCTATCCAGGCTTCCTCTGGGATTTCAACGCATTAGGAGGAACCTACTATGTCCTTTGATATCGGCAGGAAAATACACCTGACCATATTCGGCCAGTCCCATTCCAAATCCATAGGGGCAGTCATTGATGGACTTCCGGTTGGCTTCAGGATAGATATGAGAGCCCTTGATGCATTCATGGCCCGCCGCCGCCCTGGTCAGAAAGGGACCACAGCCCGCAGGGAGGCTGACAAGCCTGTGATTCTCTCTGGCCTGGTGGATGGAAAGACCTGCGGGTCACCTCTGGCTATGATGATAGAGAACAAAGATGCCAGGTCTAAGGACTATGAGCAGTTCCGCACTGTGCCAAGGCCTATGCATGCCGATTATCCGGCATTCATCAAGTATGAGGGCTTGAACGATATTGCCGGCGGCGGGCACTTCTCCGGCCGTCTTACTGCACCCCTCTGCTTTGCAGGGGGTATATGCCTGCAGCTTCTTGGGCAGCAGGGTGTGGCAATCAAGGCAAAGCTGGTTTCCGCCGGCGGTGTTTCAGGCAGAAAGATGAAGGATTGCATAGAAGCTGCCCAAGCTGCAGGGGATTCGGTAGGCGGCATTGTGGAATGCTGCATCACAGGTGTTCCGGCAGGAATTGGGGACAGCGGCTTTGACAGCCTTGAAAGCAATCTTTCCAAGGTTCTTTTCTCCATACCGGGAGTCAAGGGTGTTGAGTTCGGAGCCGGATTTGCCGCTGCCGACATGAAAGGCAGTCAGCATAACGATGCCTGGTGCTTTGATGAGAATGGCGCCATTGTGACAAAGACCAACAACCACGGCGGTATACTGGGAGGGCTGAGCACCGGTATGCCTATAACATTCCGGGTTGCATTCAAGCCTACACCTTCCATTGCGCTGCCCCAGGAGAGCGTGGATCTGGAGACAGGAGAGAGCACAGTGCTTGAGATAAAAGGGAGACACGATCCCTGCATAGCAGTCAGGGCTGTCCCCTGTGTGGAGGCTGCCGCCGCTCTGGTCCTCTGCGATTATATGCTATGATGTACGGACTTTTAGGCGCTAATTTAGGCCACAGCTATTCTCCTTATATACACAGCCTTTTAGGCAGCACTCCATATGAGCTGGTGAGCCTTGAGGCTGATGAGCTTGGGCAATTCCTCAAAAAAGGCGATTTCAAAGGACTCAACGTAACAATTCCTTATAAGAAGGCAGTTATACCGTATCTTGACCATATTGTACCCGAGGCTCAGTCCATAGGAGCAGTGAACACCATAGTCCGCCGCCCTGATGGGCTCTGGGGCTATAATACCGATTACAACGGGTTTCTCTATGCTGCTGAGCATGCAGGAATAAGCTTCAGGGGGAAGAAGGTGCTGGTGCTGGGAAGCGGCGGTGCCTCGGCTGCGGTGCAGAAGGCGGCGGCAGGAGCCGGGGCGGCGGAGGTGCTGGTGGTTTCCCGCACCGGGGCTTTGAATTATGAGAATGTGTATGATGTGCCGGGTGCGGAGATTATAGTCAACGCCACCCCGGTGGGGATGTATCCCCACAACCGGGGAAAGCTTCTGGAGCTTTCCCGGTTCAGCTCCTGCCACGGGGTTATAGACCTGATCTACAATCCCCTTATGACGCCGCTCCTCCTGGATGCCCGGGAGCTGGGTATCCCGTTCTCCAACGGTCTTTCCATGCTGGTTGCCCAGGCAAAGTATGCCTCGGATCTGTTCCAGGGCATCCAGAGGCCGGACAGCATCATAGACGAGATCCTGGAAAAGACAATGGAGAAGGTGAGAAACATCGTGCTTATCGGTATGCCAGGCTGCGGCAAGAGCACTATTGGAAAGAAGATGGCGGCCGAGACAGGCAAGAAGTTTGTAGATACTGATGCCCTTGTGGAGGAAAAGGCTGGCAGGAGCATCCCTGATATCTTTAAGGATGAGGGGGAGGCTGCCTTCCGGGCTTTGGAAGCTGAGGTCATTGCTGATGTGTGCAAAGAGAATGGACAGGTTGTAGCCACCGGCGGTGGCAGCGTCCTGAACCTTGAAAATGTGCGGAATATGAGGCAGAATGGTACAGTGATATTCATAAAGAGGGATATCGATAAACTGCCGGTGGAGGGGAGGCCTCTGTCCAAGACCCATGACCTTGGAGTGATGTATAAGGAGAGGCTTCCGTTCTATGAGGCTGCCGCCGATTCTGTAATGGAGAATATATGAAAAAGATTCTTGTGATAAACGGACCTAACCTCAATATGCTGGGAATAAGGGAGCCTGAGATTTACGGCCATACCACCTATGCAGAGCTGGAGGATGATATCCGGCAGTGGGCTGCTGAGCTGGGTGTCGAGGTCAGACTGTTCCAGAGTAATCACGAGGGAGCTATCATAGACGAAATTCAGGCAGCCTATGGAAAATTCGATGGCATAGTTGTCAATCCGGCAGGTTATACCCATACCAGCGTGGCTATCCCAGATGCGGTCAAGGCAGTGGGTATACCCGCTGTAGAGGTTCATATCTCTGATATAGATACGAGAGAGGATTTCCGCAAGGTCTCCTATATCCGTCCGGTATGCATTGCAACAGTGCAGGGGCTGGGGACAGAAGGGTATAAAAAAGCCCTGGAGATAATCGCAGGGCTTTAAAACAGTAAAGGTTGACTGTCACATGTTGCCAGTTGCTCTCTGCCAGTCAAAATAAGCACACAAATAGCTGTATACAGCATTAAGATGGTTAAGCTCTGCGCTTTCCAGGTTGAGCCGGGTGTCCCTGAGCTCCAGCTGTGTCATGACACCGTTATCAAAGGAGACCTGAGCAATATCGTAGGCTTCCTGGGCAGTGCCTATTGTTGATTCGGCAGTAGCTATGTTCTCAAACTCCCGCTGGAGTGTCAGGTAGATCTGGCGAAGTTCCACAATGATGTTTTCCCGCTTCTGCTGCAGCTTGATCTCGGTCTGCTCAGACTCGATCTTGACCTGATGATCTTTTGCAGAGAGGGCACCGCCTGTGAAGATAGGCAGTTCCAGCTTAAGTCCCACCTTGAATATCTGTACATAATCGTCATTATGGAAAGCCTTGCTCAGCTTGTCATCGGAGTTGCTGTAACCGTAGGCCGCATCCAGGGAAAGGGTAGGATAATGGCCGGCCCTTGTAGCCTTGACATTCAGGTCACGCAGTGATTTCTCCCTCAGGAGGGCCAGATAGTCAGACCGCTCCTCAAGCACATCCTGCATTGAAAGATTCTCAGGAATATCAGGGTAGACGGTGAAGTCGCCGATTACAGAGACCTCCTCATCCTCCGGGATTCCGGCCAGATGCTTGAAGTTGATGAGACAGAGCTCAAGGTTCATCTTGGCATTGGTGGTCTGCGGTATTGTCTTTTTATAGTCCACTTCGGAATTAAGGTATGCCACATTGGATACGACTCCGGCATTATACTTCTGCTTCATAAGCTGATAATGGTCGTAGGAGCGCTCCTCGGTCTGCTTGCGGATATCATAGAGCTTCTCCAGCAGATAGCACTGGAAGAACACCTTCTTTGCCGCAGTGATTATGGCATCGCTCTGGGCATCGTAGACAGACTGTGACATCTGCTTGTATTCCTTGCTGGCCTTGATGGCATTGAACACGTTCATGTTGAAAAGCTGCTGGGAAAGACCTAAGCCGAAACTGAAGTCGTAGTCCTTGTTCACATCCACATCCTTGTAGATAAGGGGCCCGCCTCCCGCCTGGGAAGCAACAGCCACAGACTGCTCCACATCTATGAAGTTCCGGTACAGGGAGCTGGAAAGTCCTATTGTAGGCAGTGCCTGGCTCCGGGCCAGTTTCTCCTGTTCTCCTGCGCTCTTGAGTGTCGATGCCGCCAGCATCAGGTCCTTGTTGTTCTCTTTGACCAGACTGATGTACTCATCCATGGAATATGGCTTTGAGAAGGCTGGCACAGCAGCACATAATATCATTGTTGTAAATATAATTGTTTTGAAACTTCTTGAAATCATTTGTCTGCTCCTTCTGCAGCCACTTCTGCTTTCTTCTTCTTTTTTCTTCCTGCGAAGAGGAACTGGGATGCCGGTGTCATGAATAGGGTAAGGATAGTGGAGGTGATAAGACCGCCTACGCTGACCAGACCCATAGGCTGACGCATCTCGGCTCCCTGGGTGCCGAGACCCAGCGCCATTGGTAAAAGACCAAGTATAGTTGCCACGTTGGACATTATGATTGCCTTTAGTTTCTCGGGGCAGGCTATGATCAGAGCCTCCTGCATGGACTTGCCCTCACGCCTCAGCTGGTTGGCATAGTCCAGGATAAGGATGGCGTTGTTTACAACCATACCTACCAGCATGACTATGGACATCATTCCGACAAAGTTCATGGCTTTTCCCGTCAGCAGGTATACAGCCACAACTCCGATAAGGGCCAGAGGTACAGTGAACAGGATGAGCACCGGCTGCCACAGGTTCTCAAGGATTGCTGCCAGCAGCATATAGGTAAGGACAATGGCGATGACAAAGACAAAGAGCATCTGGCGTATTGTCTTGCCCATCTCCTTTGAGTTACCGGCCTGCTCATAGCTGTATCCGAAGGGGAAGTCCAGCTTGCCTGTGATGGCTGCGATAGCGTTGGTTATATCGCTCTGGGCATAGCCGTCTGCCACATCTCCTGTGAACTCGATTACAGTCTCTCTGTCGCTTCTTAAGATCTTGCTGAATCCTGTGGTGTACTGGATGTCGGCGAAGTGGGACAGCGGGAAAACACCTTCTTTTGTGACAACTGGGATATTTCCCACATCCTCATAGCTTTTTATTGTGTCATCGGTGAGGAATACCTTGATATCATACTCTTCTCCCTCTGCCTTGAACTTGGTGGATGACATTCCCTCAAGGGATGTACGGAGTGTCACTGCAATCTCCTGGACGCTGGTTCCTGCATCTGCTATCTTCTTGAGATCAGGATATACGGAGATCTGAGGCACACCTCCACGGCTTGATGAGTTCAGGTTCACAAGACCCGGGATTTTCTCAAGCTCAGGATATATCTGGTCCTGGAACTCCTGCAGCACAGCCATGTCAGGCCCCTTAAGGTAGAAGTCGATGGCACTCTGGCTCATTCCCATCTTGGAGCTTGATACAGCTCTGAGTGTTGCACCAGGCATGTCTGACAAGTCTTTGATTATCATGTTGGCCAACTGTATGGAGTTGTATTTACGGGTTGCCTTTGGAGTCAGTGTCATAGTTATCTTGGCCAGGTTGACACCTGTGTCCATGTCGTCCAGCTTTCCTACTGTGGTGGATCCATGCTCGATCATGTCGGCATATTTGACCATCCGCTCCTCAACCTCCTGGGCAAACTTATAGGTCTCGCTCAGGTCAAAGCCTTTGGCCAGCTCTATCTCTATATCAACCTGCCCCTGGTCCATGGCAGGCATGAATTCGAAAGGTATATATTTGAACAGTGACATTGAGAAAAGGAATATTCCTACGATGATGACAACTACAATCAGGCTGCGGAGCTTTGTCTTGAGGATGAACTGCACCAGCTTCCTGTAGCCTTTCTCCCAGGCCTTGAACACAGCCTCAAACTTGTCTCCGATAGGGTGCTTCCTGGTGTCGTGCTCAGGAAGGACATAGGCTGCCATCATAGGAGTAAGTGTGAATGCGATGAAAATGGAGAACAGTGTTGCGAATACTACAGCCAGGGCAAACTCCATAAGCATCTGTCCTACCAGCCCTGACATTGTTCCCAGTGGAAGGAATACTGCCACGTTGGTCAGTGTTGAGGCAACGACTGCTACAACAACTTCATCAGTACCGGTCTGGGCTGCGGAACGGCCTCCCTCGCCCCGGTTCTTGTGGGCAAATATATTTTCAAGGATTACTACAGAGTTCATTACCAGGACGCCGACAGCGGTGGAGATTCCCATAAGCGACATTACGTTGAGGGAGAATCCCATGCCCTTGAGTGCTATGAAGGTCGGCAGGATTGAGAGCGGCATAGTCACCGCTACAATTATGGTGCTCCGGAAGGAGTGGAGGAAGAACAGCAGGATTATGGCTGTGAATGCAATACCCATGAGGATGTTGGACATGGTGTCGTCTACTGTGTTCTGGGTTATAGATGCAGTCTCGGTTACTACATAGAGGTCCACACCGTCAGGAAGCTCAGGTCGCAGCTCTGTGATTCTCTCCTGAATCTGCCGTTCAATCTCTACAGCGTTTCCATCGGAGGTCTTGGAGATCTCAAGGAGTACAGCCAGGTCGTTCCGGATATGGTTGTTATAATCGAAGTAGATGGTCCGCTCCCGGGCTCTTTCGCTTGAGTCTGTGATTGTGGCGATCTCCTTCAGTTTCCTTGCTCCCTTTCCGGTGGGGACCTCCAGCTCTCCTATGGCATCAAGGCCCTTGAACTCTCCGTCAAACTTTACGGAGAACTCCTGGCCTTCCTTCTGGAAGTAGCCGGCCGGCAGGTTGAGGTTGGAGGCTGCCAGCACCTGGTTTATGGCCACCAGAGAGATCTGGTTCTGGAAAACTACCTGTCTGTCCAGCTCCACATGAATCTCACGTTCCTGTCCACCGGAGATACTGGTCTCGCCGACACCAGGAACCTGGGAGAATATGTTCTTCACTTTCTTATCTGCCAGGTCATAGAGCTCTGACATTGTTATCTTTGAGCTGTCGCCTGCCAGCATGATCTTGAGGATAGGCAGCTCGTTTATGTTTATCTTCTGGAAGATAGGGTCGTCTGCATCATCAGGAAGATCGTTTGATATGTTGTTCACCTTCTGGGTTACATCCTGCACTGCGGTGTCCACATCCACATCCATGGTGAACTTGAGCAGTACCAGAGATACGTTCTCAAGGGAGTAGGAGGTTATTGTGTCCAGTCCGCTTATCATTGAGACTGCATCCTCTATCTTCTTGGAAATCTGGGACTCGATGAGGTCAGGGGAGGCACCTGCGTAGGTGGTCTGTACCAATACATATGGGATATCTATGGAAGGGGTGATGTTGAGAGGCATCCCTATATAAGCCAGCACACCGAATATGATCATGCCCACCATGACCATGCTTATGAGCACCGGCCTCTTTATTGAAAAAGCTGCAATACTCATAGTGTGTCACTCCTGGTTGATTATCCTGATGAAGGTTCCGTCAGCTATATTCTTATTGCCGTCGGTTATAAGCTTGTCGCCGGCTTTGATGCCGCTGATTATCTCAA
>Ga0310695_10010146_pt1 | contig 13874 bp, 11 predicted proteins | sample RumenRJG_04DNA_FD_203882 | JGI IMG/M metagenome (GOLD analysis project Ga0310695, IMG submission 203882) | Bovine rumen microbial communities from Lethbridge, Alberta, Canada - RJG_04 (v2) (version 2) | ecosystem: Host-associated > Mammals > Digestive system > Stomach > Rumen | place: Canada... | reverse complement strand
CAGCATTTGAATAGTACACATCCTGAGAACTAGACCAAACACTGCTCAAAGCGATAATGTGAGTGGCATTGTAATATGCATTGGTGTAAGTATAATGGTTACTACCATCTCCAGCCTCGTGGTTTTCGTCTGCACAAGCACAAACTACTTGGAATATCTCTGAACGAGACGGTAGGAAGTGATGCCCTACAGTTCCGTCGCCTGCTACTGCTTGAAAAGCTTTAACGTCGGCGAAAATTGAACCTGTTAAGTCTTTGCCTTCTGCGTATAGTTTCTTTGCTACTTCGGCACCACTTAGGTCTCCACAATCAAATTGATATGCGTATAGCGGTGAGCTTTGCTCGCACCATTTTCTTGACGTTCCACTAGCCCATTTTGTTGAAACCCAAAGGCCCTTACCAGCGCAAACAGCAATCACCTCTCCGTACTCATTAGTCGGGAATTCTACTTCAGCATCCCATGAAGGTATTGCAGGAGAACCTGCTCCTGGGTTGTAGTGGCTTGAACAATCTAGTTTATAATCCCAAGGACGTTCTGCTTCATCAGCTGCTCCATTCCATACGGTATATTTACCAGTTTCAGCATTATAAGAGAATAGAGCCCCCTTAATATCAGCCATGTTTAGCTCTTCAGCATCCTCTATGCTATCATATTGTTTATCTTCAATCTCTGTTATCCATCCAGCTCCGCCTTGTGGCGTTGGGGGCGTTGGTGGGGTTGGTGTGTCTCCGTTAACGGCGTCAATCATTTTCCCCAAATCAAGAACCTCTAGACAATCGGTTGCACCTTTTTTCTTACCAACCATATAGTCTTCGTTCATGTTTCTTGGAACCAATCCTTCAAATGGTTGATTTCCAACCGACAAATCGATGTAATCTGCGTTTCTCATTTTATATTGTTTTTATTCAATTATTATAGGCCTTCGAACCTAACTTTATTCCCGTTAACAACGGCGTTGATATAATCTTCACCACTTTTTCTCTTAAATGTATCAGCAATAACAATTGTGCCTAGTGATGTACATCCTGAAAATGAATCGCTACTAGCGTGGCTTAAACTTTTTGGAAGTTTTACCTCTAGTACTGACTCGTCAGATATTACAGTTCCACTAATAGAATCGATTGCTTTTGAAAATGTAACTTTATATTTCTTTGTCTGTGCCATATGTAATTATCTTTTATAATAAATAGTAAAAAACTAAAAAACCACTATATTATCCAAAAAATTTATGCCTCCTCAAAATATTCTGAGCCGTACCAGACATTTTCTTCCAATCCCTAACAAAAGCAATATCATGTGAAGACGCTTTTGTCATTGCCTCGTCTTTTTCTACGTGGCTACTAAACCCGCCTACTACGTTGGTAATCTTAGGATTTAAGTTCCTAGGCTTATCGTACGCATGGTACACTGTAATTCTATCTGGCGATAGCATAAATTCGTCCATCAATAGGTTTTGAGCCATAATATCCGCTCCATCGCAATCTCCGACAACAAATAGCGCATCTTCATCATCCATTAGTTTGTCTAGAATTGCGGCGTAGTTATAATCGAATTCATCTTGAGTTATATCGCGATGGCCAGAAATGAAGTATGTACGCTCCTTTTTGCTGAAATCAATCTGCTCTTGAGCACACAACTTTTCTAATTCGTCCTCTAGTTCTTTCATATCTGTATCCGCAATCCTTTCATATTCGTATTTTGGCTTAATTAATTTGTTAAGCGTCCTACCGTTAGAGCCATCGGTTCCACCAGCCACCAACAGAACGTAATCTTCTAATCGTACATCTTTGTATATGTACGTCGCGCCATTCTTAAACACAACCGTTAAGTCTCCCTTGTTTTCCGTTTCATCTTCCACCATTTTTGTAAAATAAAACATCGAAGAATCATACCAAGCTTTTTGCGTTCTCGTGCGCGCGTCATAAATTTTCTTAATTATCATATATTATATTATATTATTAACAATTGTTATTTAGTAATAATATAATAAAAGTATTTATTAAAGAAAAGCGAAAAACAAAAATCGGAACAAATCAATTGCTGTTCTATTGCAACTAGGTTCCTGTTTTTGTATATTATTTATTGAACATTAACGGTTAAAATATTATAATGGAGAACATTACATTTAAAGAGATTCAGAAACTTATTAACGAGAATAACCCATCAGACGAGATTATCAGCGTGCTCTCGTTTATCGAAGAGAGGATTGTTAAAGAATTCCCTGTTCCTGTTGTTGATTTTGAATATTTTATTTTCTCTCTATTAAAAGAAGATTGGGCCTTATTTACAAAGGCCATAGCAAGTAATACGAGTGAGGCTGATTTTTCTAACCTCGTTAGAAGTTATAACGCCGTCGTTAATCCTAGAATTCTAAGCGTTATTAAGCCAGGTAGGGTGGTAAAATATTCGGAAGAGGTCTATGATATACTTCAAAAGGCTGTTGAGGAGAAAAATTCTCAATCGTCAAATTATCTATGCTCTCTACATATTTTATTTGCTATATTGGGGTTAAACATGTCAGGCGAAGGAGACGAAAATATAGATTTGAAAACAATAGACAAACCTAACCAAGCCAGAATTATACTTAATAGAATGGGTCTTTTATATTCTAATATGTTAGAACAAATACATACAGATATACAAGAAGAAAACCATGAAGAAGAACAAAATAATGGCCCTATAGAAACAACAATTGGAGCAGATGGCGTTAAGATATTGAAGTTTAAGGATGCACAGAGCGCTCAAAAATTTATGGAGGACTTAAAAAACGGAAAAGTAAATAGTGATGTCGTCGGTCAGATGGCTGGACAAAAAAACAAGAAGAAAGACTCAAGTATTGATGCCTTTTGTATTAATTTAAATGACATGGTTCAACAAGGTAAAATAACAAAACTTGTTGGAAGGACAAATGAGTTTAACGAAATTGTAAGAGTACTCGGAAGAAAGAAAAAGAATAACGTTATACTTGTAGGAGACGAGGGGGTTGGAAAAACTGCAATTGCAGAAGGATTGGCATATCGGATTGTGAATAAAGAAGTACCAATGTTCCTACAGAATAAAGAGGTTATTTCACTCAACATGACGGCAATTATTGCTGGAACAACGCTTCGCGGAATGTTTGAGGAGCGTATAAACGATTTGTTCAAGGAAATTAGGTCTAGCGGTAAATATATTCTGTTAATAGACGATATAGGAAATGTTGTTGGAGATAAGCACAAAAATGAAGATGATTTCTCTTCGATGCTTTCAAAAGAATTAGAAAGCGGCGATGTTCAGATAATTGCAACGTCAAATTTTAAAGCTTATAGAACGTCTTTCGACAAAGACCCGAGCCTTGCTAGGAGATTTACAAAGATTATCATAGAGCCGCCGACTATTAGTGAGGCAATTGATATTATTTCAGAAGCAAAGGCACCATATGAAGAATTCCATAACGTTGTATTCCCTAACGATGTTATCAAAGAGTGTGTTAAATTATCCGCGACGTATATAACAGAAAGAAATTTACCAGACTCTGCCATAGATATTATTGATGAGGCTGGCTCTCAGTTTAATACGGTTGTAGATGACATTGATTTAATCAACAAACGGTCTGATATTCAGAAACTAAAGGAAGATGTAGAGCGCAATAAAAAAGCTGACGATTACACTAAAGCTGACGAGGTGTCAAAGGAGCTAAACAAGTTAATTCTAGAATATAACAAGAGTAAGGAGCATCTCAAAAAGTATAAGAAGGAGCACCCTCTCACTATAACCACCGACAATATTCTAGAGATAATATCTAGTAAGACTGGAATACCAGTTACTCAAATGACAGCGGACGATAAGAAAGCCCTTTCTGGTTTGAATGATAGGCTTAAGGCTGAGATTATCGGACAGGATGACCAAATAGACCTCATATGTAAAGCCATTAAGAGAAATCGTATCGGCCTTAGGAAAACAGGATGCTTATATAGCGCACTTTTTATTGCCAAGACTGGCGTCGGTAAAACTCTAACTGCGAAGAAACTCGCTAAAGAAATGTTCGGGTCCGAGGATTCGTTAATCCGTTTCGACATGTCAGAATATCCAGATAAAGCAGCCGTTAGCAAACTAATTGGCTCTAACCCTGGGTATGTTGGCTATGAAGAAGGAGGCCAACTGACTGAGGCCGTTAAGAACAAGAAGTATTGTGTACTCCTTCTCGATGAGATTGAAAAGGCAGATAAAGAGGTATATAATATTTTCTTGCAAGTACTTGATGAGGGATTCTTGACAGATAACTCTGGGTGTAAGGTTGACTTTAGTAATGTAATTGTACTGTTTACATCTAATGTTGGTGCGAAGAAGGCCTCAGCGTTCGGCGGCGGAATAGGTTTTAATACTGACGTAGATAAAAACACGAAAAGTATTATGACAAAGGAGTTGAAGAATCAATTTCCACCAGAGTTCTTGAACCGTTTGGATAATATAATATACTTTAACTCGCTTACAAAAGAGAACCTAAGAGATATCATTAAAATCGAGCTTGATAAGCTTGTTAAAAATGTTAGTGAGATTGGGTATAAGTACGAGTACACTGATAAGACAGTTGACTTTATCTACGGAAAAGTTAGCGAAGAACTAGAGTATGGAGCAAGGCCAATCAGACGAGCAATACAAGAGAATATCGAGGATAAAATAACCGACGAGATTCTTGAGAATGAGAACATTGAACAAGGATATGTTTTCGACCTAGAATCTCAATACTAATCAAAAAACTGGGAAACCAGTTTTTTGTTGTTTTAGATATTTATATATGTTATGGAAACAATAAGCACGAACATAATGCTTCGCCGAATAGCAAAGTTTATATCAAAATATAACGATTATAAACCTGTATCTGATTCAAAAAAACATCAGACTATTGGCTATTATAATGCATTTTACCATATGGAAGATAATAAATTCTCTATGGTGTATAAACCTTCAAAACTTAGGCGGCTTCCTGTTGTTATATGCGGATATGAAGCGCTTGATAATGGAAATGTTTATGTCGTTACAATGGACGCAAGCAGATATAATCTAGAGAGGTGCGGAGATGCTAGTATAAAATGTGTGTATAACACTTTGATAAAAGAAAAAGAGGCGTGAGCCTCTTTTTTTATAATATTATTATATTCGTTAATAATTTATCATCTAATGTTTCTAAATATCTGATTTGATATTCTTGATTAAAACACGTAGGACAATTTATTTTTCCTTTTTGAACACTTAGCCATTCTCTTAAAACTTTAGATTGTTCTGGTGTTATACAACTAATATTATATTTTTCATCTATTTTAATGTTTCTAAATCTTTTTGTTGATTCAAGCATTATAAATAATGAACAAAATCGAATAACTCCTGGTTCTTCTTTTATATTGTAATGATATAAAATTTTTTCATGTGTCAAATTCCCTCTTATATATTCATCAGTTCCATAAAATGAACCATCAGGATATATAAAACCACAATTTATATCTTTTATATCACCGCCAGATAAAGAATCAATCCACATATTTTGCAATAAATTTATTTTTCTTTACTTATACGAATTTGAATATATTCAATAGTATCTTTTATAGGAATTGTTTGTTCACCAAGTCTCATACCAACATAATATTCATATGGAATAGAATTGTTATATTCAGCAAAATCAACTATATTTCTATTGTCTTTTACAAATTTCATATCTTTTATAACATAGATATTATTGTAACGACAAGATGTTAAAATACTGTTTGCAAATAAATTCATATGATAGTATGTAATTATATTATAGTATTCTATTTCGTCATTGATACACTTACAACTTACAAGTTTAGATATACCATTTTCTGTATAGATATCTTTACCGATACAATCTTGAGGGTATTCAAATACTTGGTCAGTATAATTAAACAATCTATGTGATTTACCATTACTACCTACTAATTTTATTTCTGTTCCATTTTCCAATTTACATAACCAATGTGTTTTAGATTTTTCTACAACCTTTATCCATAATGGTTTGGCACTTGAATATTGTGCATTGTCAAAATCCCATACCAATAATTCATCACTATAATCAATATCTTGAATCATTTTAGTAGTTCCATCCGACAATGTGATAGGAGAGTCTTTCACTATACAATATTGTTCATAGTTGTTTATCCACATTGTTAATTCAACATTAGTTCCATTTCCTAATGTAATCGTGAAAAATTCGGCTCCATCATATTCATAACCTATTTCTCCCACAGTAATTGTTTGTAATGAACCACAACCACTATAACTATCACTCTCTCCCATATAGAAAGCATCAGACCCAATGTTTATGACGCTATTGGGAATGGCCACAGAGGTCAAACTGCTGCAATCAGAGAAAACCATATATCCAATACTTGTGACGCTATTGGGAATCTCAATGGAGGTCAAACCCCAGCAACCATAGAAAGCCCATTCTCCAATGCTAGTGACATTTGTTGCAAATTTAATTACACCTTTACCGTCTACATATGTATTTGAAACTATAGTTGGAAGAGAGCTTGCTTGATAAGGTGTCACAATATTTCCATCTGAACTGGTATACCAAATCTCGTCACTAGGTGGTAATACAGGCCCTGCATCGACGACGCTTATATTTCCTTGTCCGTCAACTTCAATCTTTTTATTTTCTTGGTTGCAACGAACATTTTGGTGCGTTGCTCCGCTAACTGTGCTTGTGAACGGAATATCCGTAATCTCATAGTTATTAGCGCTAGCGGCTGACTCAAACTTTTTAATGTATTCTTTCATGTGTTTATTTTTTTGCTTGTTTTATTTACTCTAGAGTTCCGTTTATTACGTCAATTAATTTTGTTTTACCATCTGCTATCGAGACACATTTACTTAAATCAATCTCTTTTCCATTAGCCCTGAATGTTCTGTGATAAATCTCATTAATTGTTTCCATATTAATTCCAACCTTTGATAATCTATCGACCAAGAATGCGGCCCTATACGGGTTGGAAATTGCGTTTCCTATAATTTCTATTGGTATAACTCGTTCATTATCTGGGCATACATAGAACAACCCGCATTTCCCGACTGGTTTAAGCCCTTTTATTGTAAATAATGAAGGATTCATCTTTTCGAATTTTGACAGGTCATTTGCCGTTTGAATAAATGTATCAAGTTCACACCACCATCTATAATATGAGTTTGCAAAGTGGCCAATGCTACTTTTAATCGGTTTTTTCTTGTCTTGCGGTCTATCCTTTCTTACCCAGTCGTTAAACGTGTCTTCGTAGCCATCGTCGAACGTGTATCCATCACATTTATCTCTAACAATTTCCTTTAATACACCTCCATCTTCACCGCTAATCGCCATTTCGAGCGCTTTTACACATGAGCTTAAAAACCCCTTCCTGTCTGTTTGGTGTGTAATGATTTGTGACTCGTTTAGTTCTTCTTGCCCCCATCCGTTCGCAACATCAATAATTGCCGATATGACATTCCAGTAGCCAGGCCAGTTTTTTACGCCTTTATTTTCTTCTTGTATGAAATTGGCATTATATAAATCATCTACACTTATACTTGCTGTAGCATTTGGCCTATAATGCTGTTCTCCTTGGTATTCAATAGCCGCAAAATTTCTTAATCCGTCTTCAGTGTCATTATAAGCGAGCATATCCAAAGATAGCTTTTTGGTTGATTTATCAGTTACACCAAGGCTTTCCATATACATTGCAAGTTCTTCTAACCCATCAGCCCTAGCTAGTGAAGTTGCATTTTTTGTATTTTCGAATTTATACCACATGTCTCCAAGTAATGCCTTGCATGCTTCAAGAAGACGCCTTTCTGCTTTACTATCCTTACTTGCTAACGAGTAAGCTTTAAAGAAATCGAACGCATTCGCCTCCGCTCTATTGTCGTTAACATCAAAGCCAGCTTCTTCTAGTTTTTTGTTTAGTTTTTCTAATGCCTCCAGAGTGAACGGGCCACTAGCTTTTAACCTTGAGGCTACATCTTGTCCCATCTTTGCTCTTTCTTGCTGTATATTGAGCCAGTCTCCAAGGGTGTGATTTCTCATTTCTTGTATGTCTTCTTGAGAAACAAACATTCCCATATCAGTCCCCAATTTTTTAGCTATATCATAACTAGGAGCTATTATATTAGCCCTTCTTTCTCTCGCTTCGGGATTTCCATTTCTAGTTTCGGTATCATCATCTCTCGTTTTGTTAGCGTCTCCTTCTCTTGCTATAAGAACCCTTAGCCTATTTATCATTTCATCTGTAATACTGTCTAGTCCGCTAGCTGTTATAACGTCATTTTCTGGATAAAGGCCGTTCTTACTAGCCCATTCAGACCAAAACTCAAGGTCTGACTTACCAACTCTTGACACATACGGATTCCCACCCTCGATTGCTTCTCTTAATTTTCCTAGTATTTCTATAGCAATCTGTTCTGCTCTATCTGGGTTTCCATCTATTTTATCTAGATATGGTATATAAAGGATTCCCGCTCCTTTATTATCGTATATTGTTTTAGAGCATGGTGAAACTAACTTTATCTCGTTTGGACAAAATTCAATTATTTTATCTTTAATAACCTTTCTTAAGGACAAGTCTTTTGTTTCTACTTTAGCTACTCTTCCTTCATCAACTTTTACTTTTCCAGCACTTGTTTTGTGATACGCTTCTTTTAAATACCCTTGTAGTATAGGGAATTCGCCAAATTCATTAATAAACGATATCATGCTTGAATAAGTCGGCGCCTCATTTACCTGGCCGTATCCCTTGCTATATAGGTTATCCCAGTGTGGTCCCTCAATATAACCGTCGTTACCTTTGTTTGCTGCATTAATTCCAGTTCTTAATAATAAACCGAACATGTATATTGCGTCAAAGAATGTTATCTTTGCTGACGAATTATCCTTAGGAAGTAAGAATTTTGAAATACCAGATACGTATTGTCCGTATCCAAAGTATGCATTTGTATATTCGCCATTCTCGCCGTTTTGATTACCTAATACTGCACTTGCGATGTTATTTATCATCTTAGAATTTAGACTAGATGTTGTAATTGCAAAAAACTTATCAAAATATGCATCTGTATATGGCTCTTTTAGGAATTCTATGGTTTGGAAAGGCTTATCCTGGCCAACCAAATCAGCAAATACGCCCTGCGCTGGCTTTTGTTTAACCCTTGCGTCTGGCTTAGAGATTATTGGTTTTTCTTGACCCTGAACCGCTGCGTTATCTGAGCTTATATTGTCTTCAGTATCATCGATAATTGTCTTTGGATTGCCAAGTTCGTCGTATCCATTGTATGTTTCATCAATACGAACCATCAAACTCCTTATTTTCTTTATGTCGAAATTCATTGTATGCGTTTTTACTATAAATAGTACCTGATTTTATATTATGCTTGATATTTATTATTATAATGCTTTAACTATGAAAAAGAAACTTATTATAACAGAAGAGCAGGCGGCGGTAATCGTAAAATCAGATATACCACCTATTTTCTCTTGTAAAAGATACACAATTAACCCAGACAAGGTTATGATTGTTAAGAAATATCTTGACGCGAACTTCAAGAGAGGGCGCATGGAAGAACTTGACGACAATGGTTTCCCTTGCATAACACCAATTATTGCTCTATTAAGCTCTACTGGAGAGGTTTTAAAGAATATGAACTTCGAGCAATGCAAAGACATGTTAATTGACAAATACAAAAAGATGTTTACAGATGATGATGAAAGAGATAAATTCTTAGGACAGGTAATGAAAGATTGGTATAATAATAAAATTGGCCTATACGGTTCATTAAGTGTAAATCATTTATAAAATATGGCAGAATCTATAGTTAATAGAATAGTATCTAAAAATCCTTGGCTCATTGAGAAAACCACAAATCAAATACTCGGGCAATATAGAGGTGTTGGTAATGATTCTCAAAAAATGCTTCAACAATTAAAATTCATCCAGGAAGATTTGGAATATAAACTAGACCAAGCTGGATTAATGAGCGTTGTTCAGCAGAAAAATGTTGCAAAAGAAATTATTGCTCTTGCTATTGAAAAAGCTAAAGAGCAAGGATATAATGGCCCAACAATTCCAACACAAGATGCTGCACAAACTCAGCAACAGACAGAAGAAGATAAATTATGGGAGAGAAAAAGGCTCGGTGAGTTTATTAATACAATAGATAATGAAACAAAATACTTTGTTTATTCTTACTACTATCTCCCATCTCCACATAAAATGGCGCGTGGAGCCAGGAAAAAAGATGCCATAATGTTTTTATATCGAGACTATTATAAATGGGTTTATGGTTTTGATTGCGGCCGTTTTATTGGGAATTATGATGATTTTAAAAGAATATCTAGAGAAGATGTTGATGGAATTAGATTGGTAATTAAACGCGGTAAAAAAGAATTTAAACAAGGATATGAAGAATACCTAAAAGAAAAAGAGGCGAAATCACAAGTACAAGAAACAACGAAAGCCAATAAAGTAAAATTAACAGAATCTGCTTTGATGCGAATGATTGCAAAAGCAATTAATGAAGAACCTACTAACTTCAATAATGGTAATATGCACATATATTCAGTTGACCACAACGAAGGTTGGAACTGTTACTTTGATTTGAAGTATTGCCCATCTAAGCGTGGTATTTTCTCTGAGGAAGAATGTAATGGCATATTAAATAATGATTTCAAAGTAACATTTGGTGCTCATTATTCTCACACTCCAATGCGATATACAAAAGGTGATAGATACGCCGACCCAGAAGAAGAAAGCGTTGAAGAATATGGCGTAAAAAGTTATGACCCAGAACTCGATAATGTATATCATCAACTTTCTGAAATAAACCCAGAATGTGCAACAAGACTCGAAGAAGACTTTGAAAAGTGGGTTGAAGAAGTTATAAACGGTGAACACGAAAATGAACTCGAATGGCACGAAGACCTAAGAGAGCCAGCAGAACCAGACTGGGAGGACGGATTACGTAAAGAACGTGCATACATGAATGAATCAAAGAAAGTTAAGCTAACAGAATCTCAACTTAGAAACTATATCTATGAGAAAGTAAAGAAAATTCTTAAATAGTAAAATAGTAAAAAAAGGCGTTTAATTGCGCCTTTTTTTATATTTGTTTTTCATAGGTAAATAGCCCAGCAAATAACTCACCTGAGTTTTCTAGTATTTTATCGTAATTAATAGACAACGCACAAGTAGCACCAATGGACGATACATTCTTATATTTCCCAGTAGGAACAAGTATATCGACTTTTAGTAATCCACGTTTAATTAAATCTATTGTGTTGTCATTGTCATCTTTATTTCCAGAAAATTTAAATATATCTGCGTATGTATAAACATAAACATCTGAACGACAATCCCAACCTTCAACTTTATATTCAGCTTCTTCTCCGTTTGCCACAAATAATATTGGCGCTTTTTCTTCTATAGTTTTAATGATAGCGCTTAATTCAAATTCGAAATAAATTTGTTTATTAAACCTAGAGTCGTTATAATCTTGCAGTATAAAAGTAACACGCACGTTATACTTATCGTCGCTTTTTTTAGTGGTATTTAGCTCTTCACTTACTAGCGCTATATTTTCCTGTTCATTATCGTATTTTCCCTTTGTCACACTCCCCTCAATAAATAATTTATATGATGCCAAATATGGGTCCTCGTCAAATTTATTTTTAAGTGAACATATGTATATATTTGCAATATGTTCTTTCTCAATAACTTTTACTGTGTTTCCAACAGTCTCATTATATAGGTTCCCGCTTTGTTGTATAACAAATCTTTTCCCCTTCACGTTATTGCTATCTGCGCTTGGGTTTCTAATTATTATAAACATCTCATTAAATTTGAGATTTTTACTTTTTGATAGATAGTATAACCGTTCGTTTAGCGCATCTACAATCTTATTTCTTATTTTTCCGTTATCACAAACGCGGCTTCCTTGTTTTAGCTGTTCTAATGTCTCTATACCGCGTCTAGTTAATGCGATGACTCCATTTGACGAGTCTAAATGCTTCGTTTTTACTTCAACGCCACCATCTCCTGTTCCAAAATCACTTTCCTTAGAATTATCTGGTTTTTTTGCAAAAAGAAGCTCAAAAAACTGCCCTAGTCGTCCGTCTATGTTATTTCTTATATTATCATAAATTGGCGCATATTTGTTAACTAAACTTATTGGCGTTTGAGTATTTTTAATATTTTGTTCAGCTGTGTCGTCATTAAATTCTATACTCAATTCAGCGTTTCTTTCTGAGTTTCTGCCTATAATTTCGTTTTTAAGTTCTTCACTTCCTAATTGTGGGCAGAATATTTTTCTATTTTTAATAAATTGAGTAAACGCGTTCTCAATCATTGATTGGGTTATTTCCTCTTTTTTGTATAAATATCCTCCGATTTTAAATATAGCGTCTATAAAAAAAGTTTCGTTTTTATCGCTAACTATATCATTTAAATTGTTTCTTAGTTTTCTACTTGTCTCTTTTTTGCCTTGTTTTGGAATCTTAACTATATTAGATTTTAGTTTCCCTCCAATTTGTTGGTCATAGTAATCCGTTTCATAAGAACCATTTGAATCATCAGCATCTAAATCGTAAGCGTTATTATCGTAATAACGCGAACGGCCTGTTGTGACATTATCAATCCGCTCTATCAAACTTAATATCTTGTTTAACTCGTTTTCCATTTTTATCCTATTTATATAATAAATATAACATTAGACAGTTTTGGAAACAAGCGAATACATAGATAAATCGGTGGCGGATGTGAACACAACGCCAACTGAGGCGCAGACGATTGCTGGCAACTATAAGAAGGGGCATGTTAGTATAAAGGGATTTCAAATAACAATTGAAAACCCAAGAGGTTCGTATAGATGCGGTAAAGGAAGGAACGGTGTTTGGTGGAGAAGCAAGATGGTACACCATTACGGATACTTTACAAAAACAAAGGGACATGATGGCGACGCTATCGATGTTTATATCGGCCCTAAAGTTGATTCATTTAAATATGTTTATGTTATAGACCAAAACTATGCCGACGGAGAATTTGACGAAAGCAAGGTAATGTTTGGGTTTGGAGGAACAAAGTCTGCGATAAGAGGATACCTTGCACACTATCCCAAAAGTCAAGAGAGAAGAATTAGGGCTGTAACAAAAGTTAGCGTTGAAGATTTTAAGGATTGGCTTTACAGTACGCGAGGAAAAAGAAAGCCATTCTCGGAATATTGCAAGATAAAGAAAGTGGCAATCAAAGAATGTATAGAGAGTGGTTTTGAGCGTTTAGTTAATGAGTCTTATAGGAGAGTTCGTAATACAAACACTGGCTTAATGAATATCATTAACGAATCAACAGGGAAGCCATTATCAAAGACGTGGTATAAATGGGTAGGCCGAATTTCAGAAGGAACCGCACTTGTTAAGAATTGCGAAGGAAAATGCAATTATATTGACAAAGACGGTGACTTAGTATCGCCTGAGTGGTTTGATGGGGCACACGATTTTAAAAACGGAGTTGGCGATGTAATAAAAGAAATGGGCGATTCTCAATACTATAATCAAATAGACAAAGAAGGTAACTTACAGGATGACTGGAAGGAAATATAAGAGAAAGCGGGCGGCCAAATGGTCGCCCGTTACGATAGCAGCGCAAGAAGCCCTACACGTTTTAACCGTGGGATGAATTGCGCATTATAATTATATTATTTTTTTAAAAATTTTTTAGTACTTTTTGCAAACATGTAAATATTTATTAATAGAAAGCATAACAAACTTGCCGTGAGGTAGAAGCCACCGCAAATTTAATAGCACAACATACTGAGGTATCTTTCGTAAGGCCGCCAGCTTCTACATTATGCGGCCATCGGAACTA
>Ga0310695_10010145_pt1 | contig 13875 bp, 7 predicted proteins | sample RumenRJG_04DNA_FD_203882 | JGI IMG/M metagenome (GOLD analysis project Ga0310695, IMG submission 203882) | Bovine rumen microbial communities from Lethbridge, Alberta, Canada - RJG_04 (v2) (version 2) | ecosystem: Host-associated > Mammals > Digestive system > Stomach > Rumen | place: Canada... | reverse complement strand
AAACTCTTTTTTTTCACTAGAAGTTAAAATATGAACATAGACAAAAGAATCATAATATTTCCCATTTAAATTATAATAATTCTTAATAATAGAAGATTCTTCAAAATTATTTTTTTTATAAAAAATCGTAGCGATTTTATTATAAAAAATAACATCTAAATAAATACAAACACAAAAAGGATCTTCAAGAGCTTTTTTTTTAATTAATTCTAACATTTTTTTTCCAATATGTAAACTTCTACATTCATCAATTACACCAATTGTCATAATATAAAAACAATGAAAATTATTAAATCCAAAAGTATAACTTATTTCTTCAAAAAAAGAAATATTTTTTGATATTTTATTTAAAGTATCTTCACTTGTATGATAAAGAAATTTTTTATCTATTTCTTGAATTTCACATAATGAACTTCCAATAATAATTTCTTTATTATTTATTTTATAAAAAGCTCCAATTGAAAAAAAATTTTTCTCTTCTGGATTTAAGGTTTTTTCAAAGAAAGTTGTTTCATAATCTATTGGAAACCATTCTCTATGAAGTATTAATATTTCATTTATATTATCTTTTGTTAAGGGTTTATATATTATTAAATTTGGGTCTATTTTTATTTCTTTTAATGTTAAATGAGTTGTTGATATTGGATTTCTTTTTTGTCTTTCTCCTAATTCATTTGGGGGAAATGCATCTGAGAATATTTTTATTTTTTTCTTTTTGTGATTAGACATTTTTTTAAATAAAAAAAATAAATGCTTATTATTTTTTTTAAAGTTAAATTTAAAATTAACATAAATAAAATTTTTTATTTACCATTAAGAAAAAATACAATTCAAATAATAATAAATAACAATAATAACTAATAATTTTTATAACTACTATTATTTATTTATAAAAAATAATTAATCTTTAAATTTATATTTATATATTTCCCATAAAACAAATTTTTATTCTAATCCAAAAAAATTAGTATCATTATTAATAATAGTATAAATAGCATTTTTCATTTTTTCCTTTGTTTCATATTCAGGTAAAACAATTCTATTAAAACAAGTTTTTGCTTCAATTAATCTATTATGATTACATATCTTATCTTTCATTGATGGACTTTCAATACAAAATTTCATTAATTTATTTCTTGTTCCTTGTAAAGAACCAAAACCATCAATTGGTATTCTTGAACATCCAGTACAAAATTTATAAAAAATTAATAATTCTTCTTGTTTTAATTCACTTAAAACTTCCCAAAAATTTTCTATTGTTGGATATAATTCATTATAATATCCTTTATAAATTGTATTTTTTTTCCAGTCTTCTAAATCTATTTTATTTTGACCACTTAGTAAAAAATTAAATTCTTCTATTGTGAAAATATTTAATATATGTTCATTATTATTAATATCAAAATTTAATGAATTAAAACCTTCTTTTAATTTATCTACTTTTTCTTTTATACTATCATAACAAATTAAATAAACTACTTTTTCAATGAATAATTTTTTATTATTATTTTTGATTAATATTGAATTTCCTTTTTTAATTAAATTAACTTCTTTTCCATTAATTTCCCAAGTAAAATATAAATCTTTATTATCATTCATATCAGTATTTAAAATACTATTTAAAGAAAGATACAATTCCATATCATAATATTTTAAATCATCAATAGTAAATTTAGGAACATCTTTTGAAATTAAATGTTTTAAAATAATTTGATTAATATTATAATTCAAAGTAATTTTATCAAAAAGTGCTTTTCCAATAATTTTTCCAATAAATTTATAATAAGATAAATAATCAGTTGTAAATTTTAAAGGATTTTTAACAGGTAAAATAAAACTTCCTTTCCCAAAACCATTATAAATATTTTCAATAAAAAAATTATATTTCTTACTAAAAATCTCATCAAATAAAGAAGAATACCATTCTCTATAAACACCACCAACATCTCTTGCGACTTCATCAATAAAAAAAATATGAACATTTCTTTTTAAATTTAAATCATTATCAGTCATAAATTGATTATAAGATTCTTCTAAAATATTATCTCTTGAAATAACTAAAGGAGAATTATCATTTGATTTATCATAAATATTATCATTTATATATTTAGTAAACCAAATTCTTTTAATGAAAAATTTCTCATTTTGAATTTGATTTTTTGGTATTTTTGATATTTGTTTTAAATAATTTTTATTTATGAATTTTTTACCATTATTCATCCAAACTCTATTTTTTTCATTAAAAACCCAATCAATATATTCATTTGATTCTTGAATTTCATCATCAAAATTTAAAAGTGAGATAACATTATTATTTCTATTTGATAATTGTTGATTAAAATCATGAACCATATGAATTATTTCATTTAAAGAATTATGAATTCTAATATTTCTTTGCATTTGCATTTCATTACATAATGGTAAATGCATTTGAAATTCTCTTATTGAAGGAAAAGATTGATGACAAATTTTACATAAATGTTCATTTCTATCTGTTAATGAATCATCATTTGATTCATTTAAATTATTATTATTATTGTTATTATTATTATTATTATTTATATTTTGGATATTTTGATTATTTACACTTTGATTTCTTTCAACATTTGAATTTGAAAAATTATGTGGATTTAAAGGAATTTTTCTATTTGTATCTGAAGGAAATTCTTCATTTACTGATAAATTTAAAACATCGTTATTTATATTTATATTGTTAAATATATTATTTATATTATCATTTAAGTCTTCGTTTTGATTTTGAATTTGAAGATTGAAATTTATGTTATTTTGATTGTTTAATGTTGTTATTTCATTCTCATTCTGGATTTTTCCCCCTAAAAAAGTTAGTGAGTTTGTGGTTATCACATTTTTAGTGTATACTTTTTTTTTAGTTTCTTTTTTTTTTGTTGCAGTACATATTCCCATTATTCAAATTTTAGTTATTTTATTAAATTTTTATATTATTATTAATACTTTTTAAGTTTTTTTTTATTTTATTTTTATTTATATATGTTATATAGTTAAAAAAACGATAAATTAAAAATGAATATTGTAAAAGTTTTAAATCAATCTATTCATAATATTTATCAAAGTTTTTCTCAGAAAGAAACAAGACCCAATATAAATTTTATTAAAATATGTTATCTTAAAGTTGATAGTAATAAAAATCTTTTAACAATAATTTTAATATGTGATTATTATATAAAAATCTATTTTTTACAAAATGAACCAATGATTGAATTTAAACTTGTTTTTAATGAACATTTCAGTTTTGATATATTTGATATTAAACCAATAAATTATTTTCCAGATGAAAATAATTATGAAAAACCAATAATTGGTATTTTTTCAAATTCAAATATATTTTTAAATAATTATCTTAAATTATATTCAATAAAAAATAAAAAAATAATAAATACTATTCAATTTAAATATAATATATCTCATTCTGATTTTGGGAAAAAATATTTTGGAATAGGATGCATTAATGGTAAAATTTATATATTTGATAATAAAACATGTAATAAAATATTTAAAATTTCATTAGAAAAAATATTAAATATTGACGAAAATAATAATAATAAAAATTTATCTTCAAATTCAACGACAATTTCATTGATGATTGATAATAAAAATTATATTAATAATAGTTTAGAAGATGTTAAGAAAAAAGATAATTTAAATCCAACTCAATCAGTTTTAATAGGAAATAACTTTATAAAAAATACAAAAGAAAAAAAAGAAAATAAATATCAAAATATATTTTATGAAACAATTTTTGATATAAGTGATAATATATTATGTTATTTTATTTCAAAAGAAGAAAAAGAAAATTTAAATAATGAACAAAAAGAAAATAATTTATCTACTTTTGAAAGTTTTGCAGTAGAGGCTTATAAAAAAATATCTAAATTAAAAGATTGGTCTTTAAAAAATTATCAAAATATAATTAATTTAAGAAAATCAACAAATGTAAAATCAAATTTAGATATTTTAGATTCTAAAACTTCTACTTTAAATGTATCAATTTTTGATATAAGTAAAGCAAAAGAAAAAAAAATCCAAAATTATTATTCTGAAAAATTACAAATTCCATTTTTTAGAAAAAAAATAAGTTTTATTAAACAAATAAAAAATGGAAAATTTATAATTATTGGAAATAAACATTCTCAATTTTTTTATATATTTGAATTTTATTCTCAAACAAATTCAAAATATAATTTTGATTCTTTAATTGACAAAAATATAAAATATAAATTAATATATTCAGTTTTTCGAGGATTTAGAAATTGTAATTTATTAAGTTTTGAAATGAGTTTTAATAATGATTTTTGTTGTGTTACTTCCAATACTGGGACAACACATTTATTTAATTTTCCTTTAAGAGATAATCAAATTGTAGAAAATATAGAAAATACTGAAATTGATGGAAATAAAAATAAACAAAGTGAAGAATATTTAAATATGAAAATTATTAATGCTATTGATATTTTTAAAGTAAAAAAAGATTATTATAGTGATTTAAATAATAGTTGTTTTTATAGTAAAATTGTTTTTATTGATAAAGTTCATTTAGACAATAATAATTTTAATGGAAATGAAATTAATACTATTAATGAAATTTCCAAAGATAAATTTATGTCTTCAATTAAAAATGGAAATTATCTTATTGTTTTAAATGATAATATTGTTTATATGTATTTAATTTATAATATGGATACAATTATTCCTTTAAAATCTATTCATTTGAAATTAAATTTAGATAAAGATTCTATTTCAGAAAATTATACAAATATTTCAAAAAATTTATATTTAAATACTATTCAAAATAATGATATTAAAAATAAAAAAATTAATATTAATTTAGATATTAATACAACAAATTTAAGTAATTTTAGTATATTTCAAATTAATCCAATGTTTTCATTTAATTTTTATTCTAATATTGGATTGTCATTTAATAGAAATGAAATATTAACAGAAGAAAAAAATACTCAAATAACATATATAAATAAAGAAAATGAAGATAAATTATTAATAAAAAAATTTTCAAATGATAAAAAAGAAAATTCAAAATTAAATAAAGAAAATTTAAAAAATGAAATAGAATTATATGAACAATTATATAAAGAACAAGAATATTTTCCAATAAATAAATTAAATGATACTAAAGGAAGTATTTATGTAAATGAAAGAATAACATCAAATAAAATTATAATAAATCCAAAATATGGTGATCCAATGAGTTCAATTGAAATAAAAAATAATTTTTATAATAATAAAGATAATATCTTAGAAGATAATATTAAAAATGCAATGGAATCAAATATAAATGATTTAATTAATACAAAAAATTCAGTAAATTTAAAAAATAAATTAGTTATACAGGATGATTTTTATAATTAAAAAATGAGTTTATTTTCTAAATTTAATATGAATTTTAAATTGTATAAATTTAAATAAATTATTTTGAAAATATTTTCCTTTATAAAATTATTATTTATTATTTAATCAAACAAAGAAGAAATTTCTTTATTAATATTATCTTGTTGATCTTTAATAATTTCTCTATTTGAAAAATTAACATTTTCAAAATTAGAAACTAAACTAGCACCAACCCAACATAAACAATTTCTAGGATAAATAATTTTATGAATTTTAATATCATTTTTAATTGTATTTAATCTTTGAAATTCTTCATTTAATAAAAATTCATTAATTTCATCAATAAATCTTTGATAAAAACCTAATAACATACACATACCTCCACTTAAAATAATATTACTACAAATTTTTCTTTTAATTTCACATGGTACTTTATTTAATAAAATTTTTAATACTTCATATGAAATATTTCCTTCTTTTTCATCGAATAATTTTTCTCCTATTAAAACTCTTTTAACAAAACTAATTTTAAAAGGTAATAAATTTTTATATTCATCAATTAATGAATAATTATCTTCTCCTACTAATTTTGATGAATCATCAAGTAATTGATTTGAAATTTTTTTATTAACAATTACACAATTTTTAATTAAAATATCTTCAATATATAAATTTAAATTATTTTTAAAAGAATTTAAATCTTCTGGTAAAATTTCTCTCATTGAATAATTATCACTTAAAATCATATTTTTAAATCGTTTTTCTAAATATGAAATTCCAATTGGAATTTCTTTATTAAAAATACAAACTCCATTATTTATAATTGATATATTACTAAATAAATATCCTCCATTAAAAATTATACCACTTCCGTATCCAGAAACAAATATAGGAAAAATATTTTTTGGTGCTATTCTTATTATTGATATTTCTTTATATGAAAGAAGACAAGATATAAATTTTTCATAAAAAAAACGAAAATGTTTTATTGTATTAAAATCAATTAAAATAAGACAAGAATTATAATGTTCTAATATTGGTTTTTTTAATTGGAGAACATATACTATAATATAATCTACAAATTCTTCTATTTTTAATTTTATTTCTTGGAAATTTTTTTTATAAAATAATATATTTTCAAATTTATTTGAAGAATTTAAATAATTATCTGTATGAAATAATTCTGGAGTTGGTATTATTTTTCTTGGTTCTGGTTCTTTTGATATTCCTATTTTTGTTATTTTTATTCCTAAATCTATAATAATTGTCAAATTTTGTTCATTTAACATTTTTTTAATATATTATTTATTATATTTTATTTAATTTATTTTTAATTTTTTTTAAATTTTTAAAATATTTTATTTATTTATTATTTTTTTTTGCATATGGAAACTTTATATTATAGGATAAATCACAAAAATAATTTAAAATTATTTGATAATGCATCTTTAGTTCAATTAAAAACAAATTTATTTTACGAATTATCATTAATTGATGATAGTACAATTGGGAATGAAATAAATAAATTTTTTAATAAAATTTTAGAATGTTCAGATAAATTAGATAAATTTGAAATAATATTTCATACAATTAATGAATATATGAAATTAAGAGATTTTGATCTAAATGATGAAGAATACAATATAAATTTATGTCAACAAATATCAATTCGTAATTATAAAATGGAATTTGTTTTTTCATCAGAATTTGTTCATGATATTGCAACTTTATTATGTTTTGGTTATACAAAATTAAAGGAAGCAAGATGGAAAAAAAAATTAACTTATGATAAATTTTTATTAAATTTACAACAATTTCCATCAAAGAATGTAGATTTAATTAAAGAATATAGAAATTATAATTCAAAAAATGTTTTAAATACTTTTATAATACCAAATGAATTTATTTTATTAATGAATATTTTTCAAGGAATAAAAACTTTAAAAATGACTTTTGAAGAGTCTTCATCTGATTTAACAAAAGCATATATTATTTTATTATTAAATTATGAATGGTTATTTCCTTTTGTTTTTGAAATTGAATTTGATTTAACTTGTCATAAATTATATAGATTGATTAATATTGAATATAAAAAAAAAATGAAATATGAAGAACAAATTAATCAAATGAATAATAATTCTGAATATAATAATAATGATACAAATATAAATGATAATTATCAAATTATTAAAAATAAACCAATTAAAAATTATCTTCAAACTCTAAAAGAAAATAAAGATATTTTTGATTTAGTTATTGTTTATACATATTTTATTTCTAAATTTCATTTTTTAAGAAATTTAACTATTATTTTTCCAAATAGTTTTAAAACTGAATTAGAAGATTTTATGAGATTAAATAAAGTTCCGATGGTAAATTTTCATTTTTTAAATTTATTATTTCCAATCAATTTATTACATTCACTTTCATTGGAATTTAATTCAATGGAAAATGAATCATTTCAAAATATAATGAATTTAATACAAAATAATTCAAATTTAAAAAATTTATCAATTAATTTTTTTTCTCAAAATCAAGAAATTTATTCAAATCCTTTATTAGTAAAATTATCTGAAGAAAATGGAATAAGATTAAAAAGTATATTTTTAAATACTGGAAATTATATTTCAACAATAATGTATAAAAATGATGGTGAATTTGAAAATTTATTAATTAATAAAGTTTTACCTAATTTTGAATTAAATATTGAAAAATTTTTTATTCTTTTACAAACTAAGAAACAATTAGATTGTTTAACTTTAATTTTTGAACAACCAAAACTATTATTAAATAATGAAAATTATTTTTGGGTAATTATGAAATTTTTATTTAATATTTTTTTAATGTTAAATAGAGAAAAATTCCAATTACAAGAATTAAAATTAATTGCTCCAAATTTAAATTTTGATAATAAAAAAAATCCATTAATTGAAAGTTTTTTAGATGGTATAAATTTAAATAATAAAAATAAGAATTTAATAAGATTTAGTTTACAAGCTCAAATATCTAAATTACCAAATATATGTAATTTAATATCTAAAAATATTGAAATTTTAATTTTAGGAGATTTTGATTTAGATACTTTTAAATCTTTTATAACTTTTTATCAAAGTGAAAATTTTATTCAAGAAAGTAATTTAAATTCTTTATCAATTATTTTAAGTAAATCATTAATTGATTATGATTCTTTTAAAGAAACTTTTTCTAATTTAATTCAAGGAAATCAACCAAAAAATTTAATACAAATTGAATTTGAATGTAATATTAAAATTCCAGCATTTGATTTAAGTCAAATTTTATTAAAGACAAATGGAAATACTATTGAAAAATATAGTTTTAAATTTAAAGTAAATCAAGAAGAATATTTAAAATTTGATTATGATAGTTATTGGTTTTTTAATAATAATTTAAAAAAAAGATTAAACAAATATTTAGGATTAATTATGAAATATCAATTTTATGTAAAAGAAAAAAAAAATATAGGGAAAAAATTGATACAATATTTAATGCCTAATAATAAAAAAGAAATTATAATATTAAATAATATTTAAAATAAATTTAATAATATTATATAATGAATATATTGAAAATATAATAATTATTTAAATTAATATTTAATAAATAACTTTTAATTTAAAAAATTTTGAATTATAATAAAAGACTTAAATTATATTTCAAATTAAATTAAAAAAAATTGAGAATTTATAAAATAATTTTATTTTCATTAAATATTATTTTAATTGGATATAGGGCTAGAATTATTAATCAATATATTTTTTTTTAAGAAAAATTCATTTATTGATTATTTGAATTACTTTTGTTTTTATTTTTATTATCAAGTTTTCATCATTATTTAATTTTATCATCTATTTAAATTTTTTATTATTTTGAAAAATTTTAATAATAATTTGTTATAAATATTTTGATTATAATATTTGCATACATTTATAATTCATAGTAGGTTTTAAAATAATGTTATAAATATAACAAACTCTTTTTCTATATAATCATCTAAAATTTAATTTAATGAGTTTTCTTTATCTTTAGACATTTAATTTATAAATTAAATGTAATTTATGTTTCTATTTATTATTGATTTTGAATTATTAAATTTTTTTTTTATATTTAGAATATATATTTTATATTTTAATATATTTTTTCTTGTTTTAGATTTTGTAAATTACACTAAATTATTAAAAAAAATTATAAAATTATATATAATAATACATATATTTGAATTTTTTTTTAATTTAGTTATATAATACAAATTTTAAATAAAATTTTTTTTCAAATATTACTAATAAATTAAAAAATAATATAAAAATATAAAAAAAACTATTTAATTTTTCTCCAAACTTTTACTTCCACTATTATAACTTCTATCACTACTTCTTCCTGAAGAGTTCGAACTTTTATTTTCTTGAATAACATTTAATTTTTTATTACAATCATTTTCATTATTTTTTTTATTAATATTATTTTTTTTACTATTTTCAATATTATATTTATCGATTCCTTTTTCACTAACATACTTTTGGATTAACTTTGTTTTGGAAGAATAATTTTCTCTTTTTGCTCTTCTCATTTCAACTTTATCAAAAGCTTCTTTATATAAAGTTTTTGTTTTAGCTCTTGGAACTTTTTCTTGTTCATTTGTATCAAATAAAAAACTAAATTGTTCAATAATTTTATTTTGAGGAATATTATTATTTGTTATTTCTTTATCTTCTTCTTCACTTTCATTAACTTCATTAATTTGTATAATTGGGCTTAAAAAATATTTATTTAAATTATTATTATTTGGAATACAAGTATTACAAATTCCAATTAATTCTTCATTTTTTTGTCCAAAAGTTAATTCACTTTCATTATAAGGTAATTGTAAATCTTTAAAAGGTTTAAAAATTTCTTTATTATTTTGTACTAAATCATAAAAAAATTTAGTTGAAACAATATTTTTTTTTACATTTTCTAAACATTTCAATTGAAAATTGGTAAATTTTTTCATAGACAAATTTAAAGTTTCTAAAAAATTTAATTCAAATTTAATATTTTTAATATCAGTAGCAATTCTCTCATAAACATCAAACAATAAATCTTTATCTTTATTCATATCACAATTTAAAATAATTTTTTTTTTCTCATTAATAATTTTAATTCTATTATTCATTTTTTTTTTCAAATAATTTATTTGTTTCTCAATTTCATTCATTTCAACTTCATCTTCTTGAAATCCTCTAGCACTTTCAATATCTCTTTCTCTTGTAGCAATAACATATTCAATAGCATGATAAATTAATTTACTTTGATAATCTCTTACACTTTTTCTATATTGTAATCTAATAATTAATTTAAAAGCTTTTTCTTCTTTTTCATTTTTTGCAGTTTTATTTGTCATAAAAACCATCATTGAAGAAACAAAATAACATCCTACTAAAGAACAAAAAATTGTTATTACTCTTCCAACTTGAGTTTTAGGATAAAAGTCACCATATCCAACTGTAGTCATTGTTACAAAAACAAACCAAAATGAATTCCATATATATTCCCAACTTTGATAATTATCATTTTGATTTGAATAATGTTCCCAATATAATATTTCAAAATTTTGCATTGCATAACCAAAACATAAACATGATAATAGAAATATTGAAAATAATACTATGAAAGGATTTTCTTTTTGAAATGCTTTAAAAGCAAATGATTCATTTGCTTTACAGGCATATTTTTCACATATTTTTTCACTTTTTGTATCTGTGAATCTTGTTAGGTTTTTTAAATATTTTAATACGAAAATTATTCGAAGTAAACTTATTGTTGATAAGAATGTTGATAAAGGATATATTGCGTAATGTCCAAATTCTTCATAAAAAAATACTTTTTCAGTATTTGGATATTGGATTAATGATATTAAAATACATTCTGATAACATTATATAAAATATTTTTGTTTTAAAGAATGAAGTGTCTTTTTGTTCAATGTAACCATATTCTCTTATATGTTCTATTTTTTTTGATATTATTGTTCCTAAAATTGATATTAGTGTTGATATTAAAATATAACTTCTTAATATTTTACAATATGAATCTATTATGAAATTTAAAGGAATTGAATTTCGATCTTCATTTTCAAAATCTATTAAATCTAAAAAATTATTTGTATTAAATTCTATATCATATTCTCTTGATTCAAAATCACTTTTTTGACATTTTATTTGTTCACCTTCTATAATTTGACCTTTTTCATTTATAAATTCTTTTCCTTTATACATACATTGTGCTAATTTAACTAATAAAATTCTTTTATTTTTATTTATTTTTGTATAATGGTTATTTTCAATTTGTGAAAAAATTGCAGTTATAATAGTTAATGTTGCTACAAATAAATCAATATATTTAATTATTTTTTTATATTTTTTTAATTGTTTATTTATAATTTCTTCTTTTGTAATTGATTTAATTTTTAATAAATCTTCTGTGATATTTTCATTTTTATTTAATATATTTGTTTTATTTGGAACTTTACTTTTTGTTTCTGAATCATCATCAGAATCTGATGATAAGTCTGATTGATATAAATTTACATTTGAACGTATTTTTTCTTTTTTATTTTGAATTTCGACTTTTATTCTTTCAAGTTTTTTGTTTTCTGTTAAATATTATTATATATTTTTTTATTATTTACCATATTTTTGACGACGTTCTATTTTTGCATTTGATAAATAATTTAAATTTGCTTGAAGTATTACAAACATTACTTAATTATTTTTATTATATTTTTTATAAATATAATAATTCAATTTATTAAAATAATATTTTTAAAATATTTAAAAAAAAACAAAAAAAATTTTAAATTAATTTATTTTAAAAAAACTAAAATGGATAAAAATAAAATACCACAAAGTATACAAAAAAAAAATGATAAAATAATTTTATCAATTCATGCAAAACCAGGAAGTAAAAAAGAAGGAATAACATATATTGATGATGATTCAATTGAAATAGCAGTTCATGCGCAAGCAGTTAATAACAAAGCAAATTTAGCTTTAATTGAATATTTATCTGATATTTTTGATTTATCAAAAAATTCTATTAATTTTGAATCTGGGAGTACAAGTCGAAATAAAACTATTTCTATTAATAAAGATATTAGTTTAGATGAAGTTTATAAAATTTTAAATGATAATATGTTATAAAAAAATTATTTTTTTGTTTAATATTTTTTTTTAATCTTTTTTTATTTTGGTTTTATTTTCTTTTTCTTTTTTATTAAATATAAAATTATTTAATATATATTTCAATGTTAAAATAGAAATTATAAATGCAATTAGGAATATAATTAAAATAAAAAAGAAAATTTCATAATTTTTTTGAATTATATTTAATTGTAAATTTTCAAAACCAATTTCAAATCCATAATTAATCCAATTTACATATTCTTCAAAAGGATTTTTCCCACTTTTTAAAATATTAGAAACCCTAATTGCATTTTTAATATAAATATTATTATCATTTTCAAATTCATCATTGTTATTATCTATAAGTTTATTTATTGTTTTTACAATATTTTTATAATTCTTTTTTTCTTCTTCTTTAATTACAATTCCAAACATTCCTCTATTTATATAACCATTTATATTTTTTTGGAAAATTCCATTTCCAAAACTTATAATTGGTTTATTATAAAATAATGAATTTGAAATTTCATTTATATTTGCTGGTGTTATTAAAATTGAAATTTGTTTTATTTTTAATATTTCATTTAAATAATTATAATATTTCTCTTCATTTATATTTATTGTAAAAATATTATTTCTAAATATTCCATTATTATTATTAATAAATAAAAATCCAATTGATGATTCTTCATCATTAAAATAATAATTTATAACTAATTGAATAATATTCTTTTCAACAAAATAAAAAATATCTTTAGAAAAAACAATAATATTTGAATATACTTCAATAAATTTAAAAAAACTTTTATCAAAATTAATTTTCTCATCAGAATAATTATATAAACTTAAACTAATAGAATTTAAAATTTTAACATTTGAAGGAAGATTTAAAGGGTAAGTTATTCCAAAAGGATATTGTATTAAAATAAATGAATCTAATACATCAATATTACTTTTAATATTTTTATATCCATATTCATTAAATAAATATTTTATTTCATAATTTGATAAAAAATTAATAAATTTATCATTAAAACTAGAAAAAAAATTAGAACATCTTTCAACATAATTCATAATATTTAAATTATCACTTCCTAAATTAGGAATATAATTAGGATTTAATTCAATATTATTTGGAAATAATTGGGGTAATGGTCTCATCGATAAATACATTTTTTGATTTATTTTTAATTCATTTTGAAGAAGATAAAAAATAAAATTTGGTCTATCACTTATTATCATATCATATTTATTATTTTTAATTTGAGAAATTATATTTGAATCTAAAAAATCTTGATAAAACTTTCTTAATT
>Ga0310695_10010144_pt1 | contig 13875 bp, 5 predicted proteins | sample RumenRJG_04DNA_FD_203882 | JGI IMG/M metagenome (GOLD analysis project Ga0310695, IMG submission 203882) | Bovine rumen microbial communities from Lethbridge, Alberta, Canada - RJG_04 (v2) (version 2) | ecosystem: Host-associated > Mammals > Digestive system > Stomach > Rumen | place: Canada... | reverse complement strand
TCTTTTATTTCAATTTATGCGTTTAGCAAATATATATTTTTTATTTATTGCAATAATACAATGTATTCCTTTAATTTCCCCATTAGGACCAATGAGTGCAGTTTTGCCTTTAATTATTGTTTTATCTGTTTCTTTATTTAGAGAAGGATATGAAGATTTTCAAAGAAGTAAATTAGATAAAGAACAAAATTCTGATATTATTGAAATTTATTATAATGGTATTTGGAAAAAAATAAAAAGTGGTGAATTAAATATTGGTGATATTGTTAAAGTTAATAAAGATTTTTCTTTTCCTGCTGATTTAGTTCTTTTTGATAGTAATTTAAATGATGGAATTTGTTTTATTGAAACTGGAACTTTAGATGGGGAAAAAAATTTAAAAATGAAGATTCCTTTAAATTTTACTAAAGGGAAATTTTATTCTTTTATTAATGAAAATAATAATAAAAATGGTGATAATAATAATAATTATAATAATATTAATTATAATAATGTTAATAATATTCAATTTAATAATAATAATTTGTATAATATTAATAAAAGTGATTCATATGAAATTAATAGTCAACTTAGATTTGATTTTACTGATAGGTTAAAATTACATAATTCTAAATCTAATAATCAAAATATTAATAATAAAATACTTTTAATTGAAGGGACATGTCAATGTGATTTTCCAAATCCTTTTTTATATCAATTAAATGGGAAAATGAATATGAGATTAAATAATTTTGGAAGTGAATTTCCTTTAGATTCTAAAAATTTATTATTAAAAGGAGCAAAATTAAGAAATACAAATTGGATTATTGGAATTGTAATTTATACTGGTCATAATTGTAAAATAATGAAAAATTCAAAAGAACAAGTTATTAAATTTTCATCTGTAGAAAAATTAATGAATAAATTATTACTTTTTATATTAATTCTACAAGTAATTTTAAGTATAATAAGTTCTCTTTTTCATTATCATTACTTTAAAAAAAATAAAAAAATTATTTTACAAAATGATAAATTTAATAATGAAAATGATATAAAAAGAAATTCATTTATAGATTATATGAGATTTTCATTATCAATAGATTCACTTTTATCATTTTTTACATATTTTCTTCTTTTAAATACACTAATCCCAATATCATTAATTATAACATTAGAAATAGTAAAAATAATACAAGGTTTATTTATTGGATATGATATAGAAGGATATTCAAAACAAAGAAAAAAATTTATAAAACCAAATTCAGTATCTTTAAATGAAGAATTAGGATTAGTTGATTATATTTTTACAGATAAAACAGGAACTTTAACTTGTAATAAAATGTTAATGAAATTTTGTGTTATTGGAGATGTCTGCTATGAATTTATTAGAAATGATTTGAATATTAATAAAGAATTAAGAGAAAAAGAAGATATAAAAATTTTTTCAAATTATGATATGATTAAAGCAACAAATTATTATAATAATAAAAATATTTTTTTATCATCAAAATATGAAAATTATATTGTTAGTTCAATAGAAAATAAAAATACTTGTATTTATTTAGATAAAAGTGAAAAATTAATAGAAGAATTTTGGAAAGCATTATCATTATGTCATGATTGTTCAATCCAAAATGGTAAATATATAGGAATGTCTCCAGATAATATTGAATTAGTAAATTCTGCTAAATTACAAGGATTTTCATTTGAAGAAAGTGAAACAAATTCTCAAATAAATATATCACTTGGTGAAAATGGAGAAATTAAAAAAGTATTTGAAAAATTATATCAAATTGAATTTTCAAGTGATAGAAAGAGAGAAAGTATAATAGTAAAAGAAGAAGGATTATATAAATTATATATTAAAGGTGCTGATTCAATAATAGAACAAAGATTAAATAATAGTACACCAATTGAAATATTAAATAAAGCAAAATATTATGTAAATTTATTTTCTGATAAAGGTTATCGTACTTTATATATTGCAATGAGAATTTTATCAAAAAATGAATATGAGGATTTTTCTTATAATATTGAACAAGCTCAATTAGATACAGAAAATAAAAAAGAAAAATTAGAAGAATGTTATAATGAAATAGAAAATAATTTAACTTTAATAGGAGCAACAATTGTAGAAGATAAATTACAAGATAAAGTACCAGAAGTAATAAAAGATTTACGCCAATCAGGAATTAAAATTTGGATGTTAACAGGAGATAAAATGAACACTGCATATAATATAGGATTAAGTTGTAATTTAATATCAAAACAAATGAAAATATTTTTCATAGAAGGAAAAGAAATAAAAAAAAATGAAAATTTAGAAGATATAAACAAAAAAGAAAGAGAAGAAATAATAATAAAATTCTATAAAAATTTCAATAAATACAAAAATGAATTTAACAGTATAACAAAAAATTTAAATTTCTCAATTTTACTTGATGAAAAAGCTTTATTAACAATAATAGAAAATATAGAAATTTCAAATATTTTTTTATCAGTTGCAAAAGATGCAATTTCTGTTATTTGTTGTCGTGTATCACCATTGCAAAAAAGTCAAGTTGTAAAAATGGTAAAAAATTATAATAAAAATAAAATAACTTTATCAATTGGAGATGGAGGAAATGATGTATCAATGATATTAGAAAGTCATATTGGAATTGGAATTTATGGAGAAGAAGGATTAAGAGCAGCTCAAAGTTCAAATTATGCAATTGGAGAATTTAAAATATTAAGAAGATTAATTTTATTTCATGGGTTTATTAATTTAATGAGAAATAGTAATATGATTATTTATTTTTTTTATAAAAATTTTGTTTTTACTATTATTCATTTTTTTTTTGGATTTTATAATGATTTTTCAGGACAAACTATTATTGATGATTGGTTTATTTCTTGTTTTAATTTAATTTTTACTTCTATTCCTTTAGCTGTAAGAGGAATTGTTGATATTGATTTACAAGAAAATGATGGTTTTGTTGTTAATTTATTTTTGCCTTTTTTATATTTAGAAAATAAGGATAAACCAATTTTTAATTTAGTTAATTTTTCTCTTTGGTTATTTAAAGGAATTTTACATTCTTTGATTAATTTTTTTATTTGTGTTAATATTGTTTTTAGTTCTATTAATAATAAAGGTTTTTTTGGTGATTTATGGTTTAATTCTGTTAATTTATTTACTAATATTATTATTATTGTTACTATTGATTTAGTTGTTTTTACTTTATATCATACTTGGATTAATTTTAGTTTGATTTTTTTAACTTCTTTTGTTTTATATATAATATTTTTAATTGCTGTTCATAATATTACTTTGTTTAATTCTGCTGGGACTATGGTTGTTGCTTTTGGCTCTTTGAAAATGTGGCTAAGTTTATTTTTAATTGGAATAATTTCTTTTATTTCTGAATTTACTATTTTAGGATATAAAAATTTATTTGTTAAGTCTATTAGAAATGAAATAAAGTATATTAAAGATAAAAATAATTTAAATGAAATTAATAAGGATTTAAAAATGATGATTTATAAAGAAAATGATAGAAATGAAACAGAAAGGAAATTAATAAATCAATCTGAAAATGATTATCAAATTAATTCAAGAGCTCCAATAATAATAAAAAAAAGAGAATCAAATGATAATAATTTTAATAATAATATATTAAATTTAAATAATAGAAATTTATCTATATACAACAAAAAAAAATAAGGAATGAAAATAAAAATAATAAAAAAAGGTATTATAAGTTAATTTTTAAATTTATCAATTTTATATATAAATTTATTTAAATTACATTAAAACAAAAATATAATATTAATTAATGCATTTTAAAAGGTTTTGATTTATTTTTTCTATAATAATTATTCATTTCATATTTTAATAATTTATTATATTCATCATTTATAGAATTATCAGGAATTAAATTAGATAATTCTTTTTTATGATTTATTTCTTTAGGTTTATAATCAATATTTTTGAATTTTCCTGAATTTATATTTTCATTTTCATAATTATCATTTATTCTCAAATTTGAATAATCTAAATTAGATTTTAAAGGGGGTAATTCTTTTACATTTAAATCAATTTTTTTATGTTTATTTTTTTTTTGATTATTTAAATTAAATTCTAAGGATTTTTTAATAACTTTTATTTTAGAAATTTTAATATTATAATTACTATTATTTCTATTTATATTTTGATTTACTACATTTGAACTCATATTAATAGTAAATGATGTTGGATTATTAATTTTATTATTTTCACTTAATATAGAATCACTTCTTTTTTTTTTTAATTTCTCATTTTTTTCTTGATAATTATTTTTCTTTAACTTATAAATCTCTTTTTTACTATTTTTATTAACTAAAGAAGTAACATAAATATTTTTTTCTTTTTCCATTTATAAAAAAAACAAAATAAACAAAAAAAAAAAAATAATATACAAAAATAAAATAAATCAAATAAAAAAATTCCATAATTAAAAAAAACTAAAAATGACAGAATTAGAAAATGAAAAAATACAAAATTCAAATGAAATAACAGAAAATGAATTAATAACAAACGAGGAAGAAAAAAACGAAGAAAATGAATTAGAAGAAGAGCCAATTTACGTAATGACAGTAGAATTAGAAAAAGGAAAAAGTGAAAGTATAAAAATATATTCAAATTCAAAACCAGAAGAATTAGCATTTAGTTTTTGTAAAAAATACAATTTAGATTTTTCATCTTTATCATATTTATCAACTCAAATAAAAAGTTTAATTGAAAATTTACCAAATGGAAATGATGATAAAAATAATGAAGCAATTGAAGAAGTTGATGAAGAAAATAATCCTCCTTCAAGTGAAGCTCCTAGTAAAAAATTCGGTAGTCAAAGTAATAGTACGAATTTAAGTCCTGGGGCTTTGAATAATAAAAAAAAAATGATTGAAAATGAAAATTTTGGAAATTTTAATTATAATAAAAATGATATTCATGATAATGTTAATTTAATTAATAAAATTAATAATTATAATAATTTTGATAATAATGTTAAGAGAGATAATTATGATAAAGAATTTCAAAAATTAAAAGATTTAAATCCTAATAATGTTAATAATGTTAATAATTATAGTAATAAACCTTTAAATCATTTAATTAATGGTTTAGAATATAAAAATTATTTAGTTGAAAGGTTTAATAATAAAAATGATATTGGTAAAAAGAATAATAAACAAAATATTTTTACTTATAAAAATAAAAATGATAATAATAATAATACAAAATGTAATAATAATAATAAAATTATGAATTTAAATGACTTAAGTGAGTCATATGGAGATGTTAATATTAATGTTGAATCTAAAAATAATTTAAATGGAAATATTTATTTTTATAAGAAGAGAAATAAAATTTTTTCATATGAAAAATTTTTTAATGAGTTTAAACAAAATTTAATAAATAAAAATAAAGAAAAAGAAAGTTCAACATTATTTGAAAATCAATCTTCAAATTTAATAAAACAAGATAGTATAAATAAAAAAATAGATATTGATAATAGTATTAGAAATTCAAATCCAGTTAAAAAAAAAGATTATTCAATTCCTAAAAATAAAAAAAAAAATAATAGTTTCTTTTATTTTGATAATGATTTAACCTTATCAAAAAATCAAAAAAATTTAGATATGTTTTTAAATAGCTGTAATTTACTTGATGAAATATATCAAAATAAAATAGATGACACAGGATTTTTTTTAAATAAAAATTTCCAAGTTTCAAATAGTGAAGGAACAAAAAATAATTTAAACTTAAATGAATATAATAATTATAAATTATCATTAGATAATAAAAAATATATAAATAAAGATTTAGTTCAATTAAAAGGGAGTAAATCATTTAAAAAACCAAAATTAAATAAAATAAATGAAGATTCATTTAAATCAAATATAAATTATAAAAATTTATTTTCAAATTCATTAACGAATTCACCAAATCAACAAATAAATAATAATATCATTTTTAATAAAAACAAAAATAAATCAAAAAATAAAAATTCAAGTCGAAATAAAAGTTCTTTAGAAAAGTTTAAATATCCTTCTAAAAAGTCATATAAAGATTTTTATACAAGTTCAAATAAAGAAAAAGACAATAATAAAAATTTATTATCATCATATGTAAATAATAATTCAAATAATTCTGACAAATTATCAAATAGAGAAATATTATTTAATCAAAATAAAGATGAAGCTTTTAGAAAATTATTTAGAATACTTGATTCTGATAATGATGGTTCAATTAATATTTTAACAATGGAAACAAAAAGTATTCCAATTACTATTTTTAATATTCTTTCTCCTATTGTTCAAAATATTAAAAATAAAAATAATGATATTAAAGAAAATGAATTTGTTAATTTAGGTAGAAATTTATTTAATAATCTTTCTTTTAATGAAAGAAGAGCTTTATTTAATTTTACTAATCAACTTTAAAAAAAGTTATTTTTGTCATTTTTATTATAATTTATTTTTTGGATTTTTTATTTATTTTTTTATAATTTTTTTTGATACTTTTTATTTTTATTTTTTTAATTTATCCATTTAAATGGATAATAATTTTTTAAGTAGAAAACAATTAAGAAAACAGAAAAGATTAGAAAAAAAAGAAAAAAGAGATTTATATTTTAGAAATAGAGCAATGAAAAAAAGAAGAGATTCAATTAATAGTAATAAAAGTAATAGAAGTAATTTTAGTAATAAAAGTAATACTTCTAAAAATAATAAATATAAATTACAAAAAAATAAAATTAAAAAAGAAAAAGTGATAAAAAAAGATAATGAAAATAAAATTATAAGTGATGATAATTTAGAAGAAAATAATAATACAAAAAAAGATATTTTTGAAGATGATTTAGAAAAAGAAATAAACTATTTAGAAGGGAAATTAAAATTAAAAGATAAAAAGGAATTTGAAAAATTTAATAAAAGAATAACAATGGAAAATTATGATTCTGATTTAATGGATTTTTTAGGTAATATAGATTCAGTAATGAATATGGATAAAGAAAAATATTTAAAAAAAAAAGAATTAAAAAATAAAGAAACAAAAGTAGAAAAAAAGGAAGATTTAAAAGATAAAACAAAAGAAACAAAAAAAATAACAAAAATTAAAATAATAAAAGAAACTAATAATGATAAAATAAAAAAAGAAGAACCAAAAAGTATGTTTAAAAAAGACAATAATAAAGAAATAACAAGAGAAGAAAGAATAAATAAATTTCAAAGGGAATTAAATTCATTAATAAATAAAATAGCAGAATCAAATATTTCATTTTTAATTCCAGATATGTTTAATAAAATAGATGAATTTAATAAAAATATTAAAGATAATTTTATATTATTTGATATTATAACAAAAATTTCTTTAAAATTACTTTTAAATCAAGAAATTACTAATTTACCAATTACAAGTTGTGTTTGCACTTTTATTTCTTTATCTCATTATAAATTTGGTAATAATTTTATTTATTTTTATTTAAAAAGTTTATTTGATGAAATTCAATATTTAAAAAATGAAGAAATTCCAAAATATAAAATTAAAAATTGTATTTTTGAAATAATTCATTTTTATATTTTTCAAAATATTACATCAAAATTAATATATTCATTAATTAAATTTTTAATAGAAAATTTTAATGAAAATAATTCAGAATTTCTTCTTTTATTATTAAGTTATACTGGAATAGATATTAGAAAAGAAGATCCAGAAAATTTAAAAGATATAATTACAGAAGTAAATAAAATATATAATAATATGAAATTAACTAATTCATCAGATTTATCAAAACTAAAATTTGCAGTTGATATGATTGAAGATATAAAACAAAATAAATATTTAAAATTTAATTTAAGTGAAAAATTTGCTTTTTTTAAAAACTTTGTTAATAATTATAGTAATGCATCACTTAAAAAAGGAGAAAAAATAGAATGTGATTTAGAAACAATATCAAAAATAGATTTAAAAACAATTTGTAATTCAAATAATATTGAAATATCAGAAAATACAAATTTAAATAATATAGATTTAAATAATTATATTCCAAATGATGATTTATTAGATGATAAAACAAATAAAATTTTAGAAAAAAAAATGAGAAAAATGAATATATCTACAAATTTAAAAAAAATGATATTTACTTCAATTGTAACTGCTTCAGATATAAATGATGCATTTGAAAGATTAATAAGATTAAATTTAAAAAAAGAACAAAAGAGAGAAATTATAAAAATAATTGTACAAATTTGTATAGAAGAAAAATATTATAATCCATTTTATGAATTATTATTAGATAAATTAATTTCAATTGATAAAGATAATAAATATACTTTTCATTATTGTATTTGGGATTATATGAAAATATTTGAAAATTATAATCAAAGTGAATTAAAAAAAATTCATAATTTAAGTAAATTAACATCTAATTTATTATTAAGAGAAAAAATAAGTTTACCAGTTCTTTTAAATTTCAAATTTGAACAAAGTAATAATAAAATTAAAATGTTTGTTTTATTCGTTTTTGATTTTTACTTTGAAAAATCTAATGAAACTAAAACTAAAATTTTATTTGCTAAATTAGTTAAAAATGATGATCATGTTGAATGGGCACAACATTTATTTCATTTTTTTATACAAGATTTTTCTAAAGAAATTGATGTTAATTCTAAAAGTCAAAATTATCAAGAAAATTTTAGTTCTGCTGTTCATGTTTTAAAAAAAATTTTATAGATTGTTTATAAAGATATAATTATTATTAATAAATAATATTAAAAAAAATTATAAATGATATTTATTTATGTAAAAGTTAAAATTTTTTAAATTACATCTTTTTTTTTTTCATTTTCAAAAAAAATCTTTTCATGTATTGATAAAAAAAAATTAAAAAAATATATAATTTTTAAAATTATTTTTTTTATTTTTCTAAAAAAAAAATTTTTTGATTACAAAAACTAAATTCTTTTATGATTAGCATGAATAATAATGTTAATATATCTTACCAATAAAATAAATAAATAAATAAAATTTTCAGATTAATTTGATGTCAATCACTTTAAATCAAATAATAAATGTAAACAATTATATAATTGCACAATCAATAAATCAAAATCAATTTTCTCCAATTAATAAAATAAACTTTCTTTTAAACGAAATGATAGAAATAAATAAATTATATGAAAATAATATATTATTTGACAATTATCAAAATTTATATCCAATTCTTCCTTTCTATAATTCATATTTAACATCAAATCAAATAGATGATAAAAATTTAAATTTTTTCAATTTAAAAACCTTAAATAACAATAATAAAAATGATCAGAAAAGTAAAAATGAAAATATACTAAATGTAAAAATAATAAATGAAAAAACAAATGAAAAAACAGAAAATGTAAAAAATAAAAATCAAAATAATATAAATGAAGGAATAGAATTTAAAACAATAATAAAGAATATGGAAAAATTTTATTTGTGCAATTATAAAGGATGTTCAAATTTATACAGATCGAAAGAAAATTTAGTTTTGCATTATAAAAATAAACATTTGAAAGAAAAACCTTATAGATGTTCTTATTGCAAAGCTACTTTTTCTCATCGAAATGGAAAAACTTATCACGAAAGAAAAGTACATACTTTAATATTTCCTCATAAATGTTCTTTTCTTAATTGTGATATGAAATTTGCGAGTAAAAGTGCTTTAAATTATCATCTTAAACATCAACATTAAATTATTTTTTTAAATTTTGATTTGAAACTCTTTAGTATTATGGTTAAAAAGAGTTGTTTGGAAATGGAAAATAAATATTTAATTGTTATATATATGTAAAAATATTATTTTTAGTTTTATTATTAAAATGATTTTTCTTTTTAAAAGAAAAAAAATTAATAAATATATATTAGAAATAATATGTTTTTTTTTTTTAATAAGCTTTTTTGAGTTTTTGAAAAAGGAATATATTTTTTCAATTATTTTAGAGAAAAATAATTTAATATATTTTAATTATAATATTATTTTTTTTAATGAATAACTTTAATGTTGATTTCAATTGTTCAAAATACATTCCAAAAATAAATATATGCAATTCATATGAATTTGATCCTTGTAATTCAATATATAAAAATCCAAATAATTACTTATCTAATTCAGGCGATTTATCAACTTCATTTTCAAATAGTGAAAGATTAAACTATAATAATTATGATTGTTATATAAAATGTTGTTGTAGATGTTCAAATGAAGTGAATGAATTATGTGAAAATTATACAAATTTACAAATTGCACATAAACAATTACTAGAAGATTATCAAAAATTAAATAATGAAAAAAATTCATATAATATATACATTCAACAATTAGAAAATGAATTAGGAAAAAATAATAATAATTCTGATTTTATTAAAGTAAATAGTCCTTATATTAAACCAATTAAAACTGATCCTAATTTTCGATATATTCAAATGATTAATCATTCATTTGAAAATGTTTTAAAACCTTTATCTGATTTATGTAATAATCCTTCTGGGAAATTACAAGGAGGAGTTGAATATTATTATAATAAACCAGAAACTTTTGATATTATTTTACATACTTATAAAAATATGTTAAGTAATCCTGAAGTTCAAAATATTATTTCAAAAAATTCTAATTTTCCAAATAATAATTTATTTAATAGTGGATTAAGTACAAATTTTGATACTAAAGGTTTGAATTATAATAATAGACCTTATAATTTAGGTGATAATGATTTTTTAAATAGAAATAAAATTACTAATAATCAATTAAACAATGGTTATTTTGATAATAATAATCAATTTAATCAAAATTATCCTGATAATTATAATAAATTGAATCCTAATTCTTTAAATAATAATAGTCAATTTAGTCAAAATTATCCTGGGAATAATCAATTAAAGTATAATATTCCTCAAAGTAATTTTCCAAATGATAATCAATTAAAACCTAATTTAAATCAAATTTTAAATCCTGAGAATAATAAATTAAATAGTATTTATCCAAATAATAATATTCAATATCCAAATTCAAACCAATTAAATCCTAATTTAAAAGATAAATTAAATAGTAATTATCCTCAAAGTCAAAATTCTCTTTATAATAATAATTATTCTCAAGATAAAAATTATCCTTATGATAATAATCAATTAAATTCAAATTATCCTGAAAATCAATTTCAAAATAATAATAAATTCAATCCAAATAATCCAAATCAAAATATACCTTTTAATTCAAATCAAATAAATCCAAATTATCCAGATAATTATTCATCATTAAATAACAAATTAAATCCAAATGACCAACAAAATTTATATCCAAATAATTTACAAAATCCAAATAATATAAATCCATTAAATTCAAATTATCCTCAAAATCAAAATCCTCTTTATAATAATCAATTAAATTCAAATAACATATCTCCAAATCAAACATCACCATTTAATACTCAAAGTTCATTTAATGATCCAAATAATATAAATAAAAATCCATCATTAAACATTCCAAATGATAACATAAACCAATTTGATAATTCAAATCCATCAATATCAAATATTCCTAATAATATACCATATAATACAACTAATAATTCTCTTTCTCCAAATGAAGAAATTCCATTAAATAAATTAACATATCCTGATAAAGATCCTAAAAAAATTTTCCAATCAACTCCTTATGAATCACCTTATTTACAAAATAATAATAAAAATTCACCAAATGAAAATGAATTAATTAATCCAAATAATGATAATATTGTTCCTTTAAAAAATATTATTAATTCAATGGATGATCCTAATAATCAAAATATTAATAATAATGAATTAATTAATAAAAATGATAAAAAACCTAAATTAAAAGATTTTAAAAAACCTTTAAATAATGAAAATGATGATGATAAATATGATTTATATAAAAATCCACAAGATATTATTGATAGTTATCCTGATAAAGAAGATGATAATGGAAATGAATTAAAAAATTTAAGAGATAGATTAAGGAAAAAAAATATTTTAGATAGACTTAAAAATAATAAAAAAAATCCAAAAGATAAAAATTTAGACCCTTTAAATAATTCTTTAAAAGATAAAAATCAATTAAATAATAAAAAAAAATTACCTGAAACTAATATTACAGATGATAATCAATTCCCAATTATAGATAATTTAGAAGGAAATCAAATTCCAAATAATGAAAATCAATATCCAAATTTAAATAAATTATCCCCAAATAAAAATAATTTAATCCAAAATAATATAAATACAAAACCATTAATAAATAATGATAATATTAATACTGAACCAAATAATTTATTAAATAAAAATGATAATCCTGAAGAAAATGATATATTATTAAATCCTAATAAACATAAATTAAACAATTTAAATAATATTTTAAATAAAAATGAACCACAAAATAAAAATAATAATCCAAATTTTGAAATTGAAAGTGATGATCCAGGATATGGAAAAAATAAAAATAAAAGACCAAAGAGTTTAGAAAATAAATCAAAATTAAGAAAAGGGAATATAAATAAATTTTTATATCCAAATTTAAAAGATAAAAGAAATAAATTAAATAGACATAATAAATTTTATAATGATGGAGCTTGTTGGGCTTGTGATGTTGGATGTTCTATTTCAACTACTGGATATAGTCCTATGACTTTTTCTCCTTATGATATTACTTATAAGAGAAAAGATATTACTTATGTTTCTCCTAATGTTGAATATGAAGAGTATACTAAACATAAAAAATATAAAGATGAGTTTTAATAATTTTTATTTTTTTTTTTTTTAAAAGAATATATTTTATAATAAAAAATTTATTTTATTTATTGTTTTTTAATAATATATAATTATATAATATTGAAATATATATAATAAATGAAAAAATTTTTTTTGATGATATCATTTATTTATATAACTTCATACAATATATCAATAATATTAAAATTACAATTTATTAAAAGTTGATTTTTTTTTATTTTTAATAGTGATGATATTTTTATTTTGATTTATATTATTATTATTATTAATAATATGTGATTTATTTATTAAAAAATGACAAATATTATTTTTATCTCCAATTCTACTTGTTAAATTATTATTCTTTAAATTTACTATTTTCTCAAAATATATATTTTTGCCTTTATTATTTATAGTTGAATTTAAAATTGAATTAATATTATTTGTGATAGATATAACTTTCATTTTTTTATCAATACTATTACTTTTATAAGATATTGAAATTTTTTTTATGTTTCTTGATTTAATTCCAATTGATTTATTTATATTTCTTTCATTTATTTTATTAGTTAATTTTTTTCTTAATTTTTCATTTAAATTTATTTTATTATTAGTTGATATATTTGATATATTACTTTTATTTCTTTTATGTTCATAATTTTTATTTTTAGATAAACTTTTATTATTTTTTGTATTACAATTAAATTTTTTAACCTTAATACTATATTCCATTGCTTTTTGTGTTTTTGATAAATTTAAACTTTCTTTACTTTTATTATTTTCAATTGATAATTCAATTTCACTTTTTAAACATGTATTACTTAAAGTACTTGGTTCAATTTCTGTTGTTATTTCATTAATCAATATTCTTTTCTCATTATTTAATAAAGTTTTATTCATAAAAAGATTTAAATTTTCAATATTTCTTTTTTTTTCTTTTCTATTATTTAAAATTATTGAATGATGATTATTTTGAAATATATTATTTTCATTTTTATTTCTTGTAATTATAATATTTTTATTACACATATTTATATTTTTATTTTGACTTAAATCTTTAATATTTTTATTTATATTTCTTTTATTTTTAATTTTAATATAATTTGACTCAT
>Ga0310695_10010143_pt1 | contig 13881 bp, 13 predicted proteins | sample RumenRJG_04DNA_FD_203882 | JGI IMG/M metagenome (GOLD analysis project Ga0310695, IMG submission 203882) | Bovine rumen microbial communities from Lethbridge, Alberta, Canada - RJG_04 (v2) (version 2) | ecosystem: Host-associated > Mammals > Digestive system > Stomach > Rumen | place: Canada... | reverse complement strand
TTTATCTTTTATCGTATCCGTTGTCGTGGGTTGTATTCTATGGATACCTCTTATTTTAAGCGCAATGACAGGTCCTGATGGATTCGGTAAGGATCACCCCATTCCAGAAGGACTTGAATACAACAAGCCATTATCTTTAGAATCCAATAAGATTGAAGTTGTTGATAGTCTGGACCATAAAACATATTTACAGATTTGGAACGACTCTCAAGGTGGTTTGTATAAATATGACTTTTACTATGGCAGTTTAGGACCGGGCGAAGTGTTTCTCCGCTGTTTCGAAGCCACAAGTAATACACCTCTTTCAGAAGACAGGCTTATTGAACAAAGCCGAGTTAAAATTTCTCCCCAAAAGCAGTTTGGGAAGGTTGTGAATAAGCAGTCATTTACTATCTATGAAGGAGACTGGGAAGATTATTATGCAGCCCGTATAGAGGTGTGGTTCAAAAGTTCCGAAACAAATAAAGAAAACAAGCTAATGGAAAAAGTCTATCGTGTAGAAGGATGGATGAGATAAGCCTATGAATTCCAATTTATCAGCATAAAACTATATGTACAGCTTAAAATTTAAAGTAACGACAAGCACCTGCGACAGCGAGGGACGGCTGAAGCTCTATTCCGCCCTCCAGATGATGCAGGACTGCTCTGAGATGTGGATAGACTCAGAGCCAGGCGTAAAGCAGTATTTCACAGAACAGAACATGGCACAACTCCTGGCAACACGTCAGGTCGAAATCGTCCGAGTGCCAGAATACAAAGAGGAACTGACGGTGACAACCTCCGTCTATGGTATGAAGCCCATGTTCGGATTCCGCAACACCTTCATCTACGATGCACAGGGAAATCCCTGCTACAAGACATGGAGCATGGGGGCGTTCGTTGACAAGGTGGCAGGCAAACTGAAGCGTGTGGACGATGCCACGATAGCCTCTATGACGCTGGAGCCACAGCTGGAGATGAACTACAAAGACCGCCGCATCATCCTGCCCAAGACTGAAGGAGAGGCGCTGGAGCCGATCAAGGTGCTTCGTGCCGACATCGACTACAACAAGCATCTGAATAATGCCAACTATGTCCGTATGGCGATGGAACTGTTGCCGGAGGATTTTGTGGTGAAAGGCCTACGGGTAGAATATCGGGTGGCAGCCAAGCTGGGTGATTGTCTGATTCCTACTATATACAAAAAAGCTGATGGCATCATCGTCTCCCTGTCTATCGGGAGTGAGGTGAGTGCCATCATTGAGTTTACATAAATTATGCCCACCATATAAGGAACAGGTTCATGGCACCTTAACTTTATTTATCCCCCCAAGACTCGCATGAGTCGAGATTATTATCTACTTTTGCAAATACAAATAGACAGATAAATCGGTAATCGACTTAAGTCGCCTGCCAAAGCAAGAATTAAACAGTATGATACTTAATATTATTGATGAAGAATTTAGCGTCTGCAAGGTAGCTCAATCAAGTAAAATCGGAATTAAAAAACGCAAGGACAGGTTTTTGATTCCTGTCCTTGCATCACATGGCAGAAGCCCGTGGCTTTCACTCGCTTCAGCGCTTACCCGCGGCCTTCAAATTATTAGGTTATAGATTATTATACTGTTGCCCGTTAGTACAACCTCTTTCTATTTAAGTACGTCTTTGTAGGTATCATCGGCGAGTTCCTGCATCAGACTTTTGAAACGCTTGGTCTCGGTCCATTCGCTCTTGCCCGTTTGATCTTTCACTTCAATGACAAGAACACGGTTGTTGCCTTGATAGAGTTCCAAAGTGCCCGAAATCTTCATTCCTCCGGCACCAAAGCCAATGGTAAGAGACAAGGCAGCGCTGCCGAAATGTAATTCCGTAGGCTTGATGACCAGACGGTATTCACCTCCTGTCTCGCTTGCCTTCATTCCTTTCTTATTTTTACTATTCCATTTCTTTATGAAAGCCTTGAGACCTTCCTTCTGATCTTCGGGCCAGTCGCGTTGCCAATCGGCTTCGCGTCCTGCAACATACTGCTTGTAGGGGGTTCCCTCTACATTAGTCTCTGAAAAATCGTACTCCACGCTGAAGGTCGCACTTGCATCTCTCAGCACGTTCACATCACCCGAAATCACCTTGCTGTCAGCAAAGGCGTTTGCAGTAGCCATCATAAAGGCTATCACACTGATAATTAACTTTCCCATATTTATTTAATTGATAACTGTTAGTATTTATTTGTTATGTAACCGCAAAAGTAATAAGAAGTTTTGAGAAATCAAAATGCGAGGCGGAATTTTATAAAGGTTTAAGCGTTGCTTCGCAACTGTTTAAGCGTCCTTCGGACTGTTTAAGCGCCACTACGTGGCTGTTTAATTATTTCTCTTCTTCGTATGTGAACGGGGAACTGTACAATGTTCACTTGTAGAAAGGATAAAAACCTTGTAAACAATTCAGTAATTTTGTAACTCCTTGATAGTCAATGGTAAAAAGGGATTTAACCCCTTGTCACCAACACCAACGCAAAAGGTCGTGAGTAATTAGGCCCTAATCACTCTTCAAAATTGACAAAAATGAGGAGTGATTAAGCCCTAATCACTCTTCAAAACTGACGAAAAATAAAATCGTTATTTAAAGGAGCACGGGGGAAACATCACGTTTTTCGCATAACTCCTTGATAGTCAATGGTGACAAGGGGCAGATCCTGAAGTCTCTGTGAACGGAGAACCAGCCCACGTTCACTTTGTGATTTCTTCCAGGTATTCCCATTTGCAACCAATTCGGCTGCAAATGTAAGATCAAAAATTAACAAAAAACCGATTAGATCATTGTTTAACTTTCGTGAGTATAAAAGATCATTTCAGCGAATTTTCCGATATCTTCCACGTGTCACAAATTGTACGAAACCTTTGTCACGAAGGTATTGTAATTGCTGACGAATCTTGTCTTGAACGAAATTGTTATCTGGGTGCTTTCTTTGCAATTCATCTGTGAAAGCATAAACTTCATCAATGCAGAAATCATCTGTTGGTATTCTCTCTACACATTTCAATACATCAAGGAGCCAACCGCGACTTTCTATCTTCGATGTCTGTAATGACAATGTGCGTTGATATTGGTCAACAACATGCGACTTGTCCTCTTGCAGACTGTTCTTCACAATGAATATCTTACCACTCTCAGGTATATTGCCTATCTCTATATTACATCCTGTCCATCCTGCTCTACGTGCCGTATCTGCTAATGGTTTACGTTTCTCAATGATATCGGGTACAAAGAAAAATTTAGGTATGATAAGCAGATTATTTACCGCCCAATTGGAGTATGTCATTACAAATAGATGAGGATTGCGAAATGATGTAATCCGTTCAATCATTGTCGTGTAGGCTCCATCGGCAATCTTGTGGCTGATTACTGACGTCTTGCTTTCTTTGCTTTTTAATTCAAAGTCAGACTTACAATCGTCACAGAAGAAATCTGCAACAGGCCTATTGGCTTCATAATGTCCTAATACTGGTGCACCACAAACTGGGCAGAACATATTGCGCTCCATCCAATCTTCTGTTAGGACTCTTGAAATTTGTGAACCACTATGATAACCAGCGGCTAAATTCTGATTAAAGTGTAAGTCCATAATTATTTCCCGAATTTGTCTTCATTACTCCCGTTCTTCCTGTAGTTCCCATTCAGATATCCCATTCCATGCTCTTCGCGCCAACTGCGACGGGCCTGCGACATTTGCTCCTTGATGCCGCCATTCTCCAGGAATTCTTGCTTATACTTCTCCAACAATCGCCTGAGCAGAAAATCAGTTTGGTGGATAAGAACGAGTGCAATGTTAGCCAGAGTGATGTCGTCGCGCAATTCGCAGACGCGCATATAGTCGGCAGGGGCCGAGTGCTCTTTGCACCAAGCGCGGGCATTCTGGCATTGCTGGCTGTTGACATCCCACATCTGATTGCCGTGATTGCGCAGATAGTCTTCATAGTCCTCCTGCAACTCTTTAAGGCTCGCCTTTGCCACGTTCACCAGCTTGATGCATGCTTCCATTGAGGTGGTTCCTGTCTCGTTGCCTTCCGCAATATTCTGCTTTCCCGAGCGGGCAGCCTGTTTCATTTGGTCCACCGTGCGGTCACCAATCTTCGGCAGGTAGTGCTCGATGAAATAGAGTGTGATATCGTAGATGCACTCTGATTTCTGGAAGGCGATAAGGTTCTTGTAGTCGCCCTTGGGAGTAAGGAATTTATCGCTGGTGGGCATGATGAGAAGGATGAGATTAATGAGAATTTATGGGAATTATGGGAATTATGCGAGGGGGGACTTGTTCACTTCAAAAAGAAGTGCTGGAATTCACTTTCGAAATTGGGGGTGAGGAGTTCCTTGCCGATGGCATCGCGGATTTCATCCATAGTCCAGAATCGGCCACCGTCGAGTTCTTCCTGAGAGGGATGAATCTCTCCGTCGTAGCGGGTGCTGTTGACATAGACCAGTTCGCGCTCCCGACGGCTGTCGAAGACGTATTGCCCGATATGCTTGGGCGTGAAATCGGTGATGCCTAACTCTTCGCGGACTTCCCGACGGAGTGCTTCTTCGGGTGTCTCGCCATAATCCAGATGACCACCTACGGCCGTATCCCATTTCCCGGGCTGGATATCCTTCCATTCCGGACGGCGTTGCAGATAGACTTCTCCGCGACTGTTAAAGACATGCAGATGGACTACGGGATGCAGCAGCCGCGAACCATTGTGGCATTCACCACGCGTGGCCTTTCCTATGACGTTTCCCGAATCATCGACTATCGGGAAAATCTCTTCACTATTATCTTTCATTGGAATCTTAAGTCTATGTGTATATAAAGATAAGGGGGCACAGCACTTTTAGTATTTCTATCTGGCTATTTGCAACCCCACATAAACGGCCAGAATGCCGATGGCCACGCTGCCGCCGATATAGAGGGCCATCATCAAAACGTCACCTGCCTTCATCATGGAAAACGACTCGTTGGCAAAGGTGCTGAACGTGGTGAAACCGCCACAGAAGCCTGTCACCAGCAGTAGTTTCATCTCTGGCGACAGAGAGCCTTTGGCTACCAGTCCTGTCAAGAGGCCGATCAGCAGACTGCCCAGGAGGTTCACGGTGAGTGTACCCCAAGGGAACGTGCCCGTCATCCAACGGGAAACCAAATAGCGTCCCACACTTCCCAAGGCGCCACCAAGGGCTACCAGCAACAGGTTACGTATCATATTGTTCTCTTTTTTCGTTCATATCCCATGGATTTTCCATGTACATTCTTGAGACAGAGTCAGTCATCTGCCTTCCTGCTGACGGGCTTGTCAATCAGGGGTTTCAGTTCTCTCTGAAAGATGCCGCGCTCCACAATCCTGTAATGCGGATGATAGGCCTTGCGATATTCGGGGGAATGGCTGATGGCATATTTCCCGACGGAAAGGAGGCTGTCGATGAAGGTTTTATCCTCATCATAATGCGGCAATGCCAGGTTCATCTTGTCAATCGTGGCAACCATCTTGCGCCATTGTCTCTTCCATTTTCTGACAGAGGGACGCTTCCCGTTGGCTGAACGGACAAAAGCATCGAGCAACTGTTCTTCTGTCAGGAGTCCTTCCTTGACGGTCCTGATGCTCACCCGTACAAATTGCCCATTCACACCGCACGGCTCATAATACCAGGCAGGCAGTTCCCCGACGGACGTTTGGTCCAGTTCGGTATCGAGATAATGCTTCACTCCTTCGCGATCCGACACCAGATGCTCGGCTCCCATGAAATCCTGAAAGCAGGATTTATAAAGGTCGAGCAAGCGCATCTGGGGATAACGCTGCAACTGATGGCAGACAAAGTTCTCTGTGTCTTGCGCCTGAACGGATAGCGGCATGAGAAACAGGCAAAGGATATAGAGAAGCATTTTTCTGTAAAGCTTTAAGTTTCGCATTTCAGCTTAAAATGCCCGCCAGCGTCTGCAGATCTTCTTCCGTGGTGGCCCATGAAGTCACGAAGCGGCAAACCGTGTGATTGTCATCGGCAGCGCACCAATGGGTGAAGATCACCTGCTTTTCCAGTTCGTGCATTTTATCGTTAGGAATCACCAGGAACTGCTGATTGGTGGGAGAATCGAGGAAGAACTGATAGCCCAGGTCGGTGAACAGCTGTTTCAGTTTGATCGCCATACGCATGGCATGGGCAGAGATGTCGAAATAGAGATTGTCGGTGAACAGCGCATCGAACTGCACACCTACCAAACGACCTTTTGCCAATAGGGCGCCGTGACGCTTGATGATGGAGAAGAAACACTTTGGCGCATTGCCACGGGGGAAGACAACGGCCTCACCACAAAGGGCGCCAACCTTCGTTCCGCCGATATAGAAAGCGTCGCAATGGGAAGCCAGCCACGGCAAAGTGACATCATTGGCAGGGGAAGCCAGGGCATAACCCAGACGGGCGCCGTCGATATAGAGTTGAAGGCCGTATTGCTGACAGGCGGCATAAAGGTCTGCCATCTCGTCTTTCGAATAGATGGTGCCAAACTCCGTAGGGAAGGAAATATACACGATGCCAGGCTGTGCACAATGGTCACGGCTCTCATCATGAATGAAAGCCTGCATGTATTTATTCAGTTCGGCGACCGTCAGTTTGCCTTTATCGTCGGGCAAGGCAATCACCCTGTGGCCAGAGGCTTCGATGGCTGTAGCCTCATGCACGTTGATGTGGCCTGTGTCAATGGTAATGACAGCCTCGTAGGAACGCAACATACCATCAATGACCGTAGCATTGGACTGCGTACCACCCGCCAGGAAGAAGATCTCAGCATCGGGGGTTTCGCATGCCATCCGGATTTTTTGTCGGGCCTGTTCGCTATAGACATCAAAACCATACGTAGCCGTGATTTCCGCATTGGTTTCCAAGAGTCGCTGCATCACCTTCGGATGTGCGCCGTTGTTGTAATCACATTCAAATGAAATCATCTTTTCTTACTGTTGACAATGATATTGTTTGCAAAGTTAATCATTATTTTCAGAATCCGACAGAATCAGGGACAAAGAAATATTTGTAAATGAATTTCATTCTGCCGAATGGCGGTTGGCAATGAACACACCCAAGAGAATCAGGGCACTACCCAACCAGGCCATGACGGTCATCGGCTCGTTTAAAACCAAAGCGGAAGCACCCACCGTGGTGACGGGATTCAGATAGACGTAGTTGCTGGTAGGCAGGGCGCCAATCTTCTTCACGGCCACACTCCACCACAGAAAACAGAGAAACGAAGCCACTACGGAGAGAAACAGCAGATTCATCCAGACGGCCGGCTGGCGGAAGCCCTCCAAAGGAAATTCCCACGGCTTGAAAAAGAACAGGGGGATGACTGTCAGAATGCCGTAGAAGAACACCTTGCGGGTGATGTATGTGGCACTGTAGCGATGAGAGACTTTCTTAATCACCAGACTGTAGATGGCCCAACTGAAAGCCGCCGTCAGGGCCAGGAAGTCACCAAGGGGATTCAGTCGCAGGACGAAATGACCGTTGTAAATCACGATGGCCACACCCACCAGGGCTATCAGAGAACCCAAAACAAGTGGAACGGTGGCCTTGACGCTCTTGATGAAAAGGATGGCCAGCAACATGGTAATCAGCGGTGCCGTGCAGACAATGAACGACACATTGTTGACATAAGAAAGCCCAATAGCGGTATTCTCGGCTACAAAATAGACCGTTCCACCGACCAAACCCAGAATGAAGAACAAGGCCTCGTCCTTCCACGAATCACTCAGCAAACGCCGCGGTGAAATGGTCCAAATGCAAAGATAAGCCACGATGAAACGGAGCAAAAATATCTCCATCGGTTGCAAGCCATGCTGCAGCAGCACCTTGGTGTTGACAAAGGTTACACCCCAGATGGCAATGGTCAGAATGGCCAGTAAATGAAATCCCAGATTCTTCATCGGGTGCAAAGGTAAGAAAAAAAATTTGCAACGTCAATTCTTTTCTTTAACTTTGCAATCAAAACAACAACCTAGAGAATGAGAAGACTACTAATTGCAACCTGTTTGATGATGATGACGGCCACCGGATTCGCCCAACTGCAAAAAAATGAGCTTGGACGTAAAAAGGTGGGACTGGTACTGGCGGGAGGCGGTGCCAAAGGCGCGGCCCATGTAGGCGTTATCAAAGTGCTGGAAAAAGCGGGTATTCCTATCGATATCGTGACTGGAACGTCCATCGGAAGTATTGTGGGCGGACTCTACAGCGTAGGGTACGACTCGGAAATGCTGGACAGCGTATTCCGGAATGTGGATTGGGGATACGTACTGCGCGACCGCCTGGCCCATAGGAATGTTTCGCTGGATGAGCGCGAAAACCAGAGCATCTATTTCTTTGACCATAAAATCTGGCTCAACAAATCGGCCAACCAATACGCAGGAGGTTATATCAAGGGTATTAATGTGGACCGCATGCTGAACCATCTCATCACGGGTTATAACGACTCCATCGACTTCAATACGCTTCCAAGGCCTTTCGCCTGCGTGGCCTTCAATCTGATGAAGAATGAGGAAAGGGTGATGCACAGTGGCAGTCTTGCCAAAGCCATTCGTGCCAGTATGGCCATTCCCGGCGTGTTCTCTCCCGTCAGACAGGACAGTATGGTGCTTGTTGACGGCGGCGTCTCAAACAACCTTCCTGTAGATGTGGCCAAGGCCATGGGGGCTGACGTCATCATTGCCGTTACGCTACAAGATGAAAACAAGAAAGACACCGAATTCAATTCGCTCCGGGATATTGTGCTGCAATCGGTCTTCGTGGCCAGCAACAAGCGTTTGCAGGAATGCCTGAAAATGGCCGATTTGCATATCAACGTAAACACCCACGGTTATGACACGCAGAGTTTTACCAATAAAGCCATCGACTCGCTGATTGTACGCGGAGAAAACACGGGGTTGAGATTCTGGGATGAACTGATGAAGCTCAAGCAGATCATCGGTGTCGAAAAAGACAGTCACCCGCAATACCTGCTCTACGACAAAAGTCAATTATACCAGGAAAAGCAGAAAGGGCTGGAATGGATGAGCCCCGATCCTGCCATCAACATAGGATTCACAGCCAGATTCGACCTGGAAGAACAAGCTGCCCTGCAGGCACATGCTGAATACAAGTCGAACCATAAGCTTTATCCCGGCGTCGATTTAACCCTTCGTCTGGGACTGCGCACGAAAGTGAAACTGGAAGGTTTTCTGGAACCTTGGAAATTTAAGCGCATATCGTTGGCCTACGAGTATCAGCACAATGAAATCTACATGTACAACAGGGGCTATCAGAGTGATGCGGTAGTTAACAACACCCATGCCGTTGAACTGAAGCTTTTCCAGTTTGACATCCGTAATTTTCAGATTTATCTGGGAGCCTCGTGGAAATACTATCACCTTTCAGACCTGCTGACCAGCGAGCACAGCTACAACGTTTTCAACGAAACCAATACACATTATTTCACCTATAATGCCCGACTGCATTACAACACGGAAGACAACTGGTATTTCACCACCCGTGGAGCCCGCCTCGAACTGGCATACAAATATTTCACCGACAACTTGGTGAAATGGAAAAACCATGTGGGGTTCTCCATCCTCGCGGGCTTGTGGCGCATCACGCTACCTATCACAAGAACAACCCATTTGCAGCCGCATGTGTTCGGACGTGTCATTACAGGTAGTGACATACCTGTATGGGAACGCAACATGATGGGCGGAAACCGATATGGCATTTATTCAGAACATCAGATTCCATTTGCAGGTTTCACCTATGCAGAATTCATGGAGAACAAACTTTTCGGGGCCGGATTCCGTCTGCAACAGCGCTTAGGAAACATAGGATACATTCTATTGAAAGGGCACGTGGCCGACCATGGTGATAAGTTTTCGGACCTGTTGAAAGGAAAACCGATTTGGGGTACGCAGGTCGCCTACTACTACAACAGCCTGATAGGTCCCATCGGTGGCTATGTGAGTTGGAGCAACTACACCAACGGCATAGTAGCCGGCGTCAACATCGGTTATGAATTTTAAAAAAAATTTCGATATCTATTAATCTTATTCATTTTTGATACGTCTAATAAACATCTAATGACTTGTTATTAATTTAAAACTTCAAACAAAATGAAAAAAGTAATGATGATGTTGGCCTTGATGGCCATTCCGTTTGCTATGCAAGCACAGACAAAGTTCCACGACGCTGAGGTAAACGAGGCTACAGGTCCCGTGAAGTCTATCAAACAGGCCGGTATGATGGGCCGTGGCGAGCAGGTGGTTAATTTCACGCAAGAAGGCAAGATGCAGGCTGAGGGTCTGTCAGGCTTGGTTTATGATGACAACGGCTACCTGCAGAAAGCTGTGAGAGAAGTTGAGACACCTCAGGGAAACATGAAGATTACCACCACCTACAAATGGGAGAACGGCAAAGTGAAGAGCCAGTCGATGGACTTTGGACAGGGTTCGATGACTCAGGTTTTCAATTATAACGATAAAGGCGTTATCGCATCCGCGACCATGGATATGATGGGTCAGGAAATGACCACGCCTTTCACCGACTACCAGTTTGACGACCACGGCAACTGGATCAGCCGCAAGACTGAAATGATGGGCCGCCAAATCGAACAGAAACGCACCATTGAATACTACGAGTAAACAATTCATTTCATAATTAAACCAAAGCCTGTCCTCGAATGTTGAGGGCAGGCTTTTCTGGTTTTATAGGGCGTGTAATAAAAGATACTTATAACTCCTGAGAATCTTCTTCTTTGGTTGCCTCGTAGATGTTCCAGTGGCGCGAGGTCCATTCTATGAGATTCAGTTCCAGATTCTTGACCAGACCGACATCGACGATCTTTTCCATGTAGCAGAGTTTGGGCCACCCGTTGTAGAAAAAGCCGTAGTATTCGTTCTGCGTCACGGAAACATCCTTATTTTTTAAGACCGTCTTCATGGAGTCAACCAACTCACTTTTCATTTTACTCAGGCTGTCGGCCACATTCTCTTTCAAAAGCAGCGAAGACGTGTTGATGCCTAACTCCATCGCATCTTCTACGGGCATGGTAACCACCGACTTTGTCATGACAGCATAGTCGCCCTCTATATCAGAGTCTTCCTCCTGCTCGGTATAGCCTATCTTGGCAATAATATGCTGGGGATAACCGTTTTCTATATCGTCGAATTCCTTTTGGCCAATATCGAATGACTTGCTATGAATGCCGAAGAGCAAATCCAGTTCATCGTAAGCTTCCCTAATCTTATTTTCCGTGGAAAACGACATAAGCATCATGTTTTCATACTGGCGGCGCGAAATAATACTGTCTAAACCTGGTTTGTTTTTGTAAAAGCGGTCTATAGCCAGCGGAATGGCCTTTTTCATCACATCGCGGATTTCACGCCAATTCTCTATATGCAGCACCTGCCCAAACTCGTCTGTCGTGAAAATGCAAGGCACATCTTTCGTCATCTTCCACATTTCTTCGGCCATACCATTGAAAAGAGTATCGGACTCAACATTCATCTCATAACTGATGGGCGTCATTTCAATGCGGTAGCCTTTGCTTGTTGAGTCGGTCACCACAAGCATAAACTCCTGGGCAAAGTCGTAGGTCAGCGTGGTGTCGTTACCCGTTATCTTCTGCTTCACCTCATGATTCTTGAAGGTCATGGTGTCATTCTTGCAGAAATAAGCCACCACGTTGATAATCGTGTCTGCATCCTGTTCCAAAGTCATGCCCTGCGCATTCGCCACAGAAGCACAGAGAACAGCCACAAAAGAAATAAGTATTTTCTTCATCTTGTCTTTATAAGTTGTTTAGCGTGCAAAGGTAGCAAAAGAAATTGAATCGCGTGGCATTTTATACAGGAATATTTGGATATCTGCGACAGATTTAGGGGCGTTTTCCCTGAACTGTCGCAATTTCGTCTTGTTGTCGCAACAACTTATACTGAAATCCGATTCTTTTTGATGGATGTATGCAGGGAGCGTGTTATCTTTGCAATGTCAAAAGGAACAGAAAGTAATAGTTAGAGATATTTATTTGATTTGATTTTAACGTTGTCGGGGGACTGTGTGATACAGTCCCCTGAGTTTTTTATGTTGTTTTAGCGTAAGGCCAGTGCCTTGTTCTCAGCAGCTTCCATGAGTTCGCGTTCACCGGGTCCTTTGTCGTTGAGGCCGCAGAGGTGGAGAATGCCGTGGATGATGACGCGATGGAGTTCTTCGTTGTAGTCTTTGTGGAAGAGTTCGGCGTTGGAGCGCACGGTGTCGAGTGAGATGACGATATCGCCGTTGATGGTATCGTCTTCATCGTAGTCGAAGGTGATGATATCTGTGTAATAGTCGTGGCCCAGAAACTCATTGTTGACTTCGAGGATTTTCTCGTCGTTGCAGAAGAGGTAGCCCACTTCTCCCACTTTCTTGCCATACGTAGCAGCCACGCGCCGTATCCAGGCCGTGGTCTCGCGCTTCTTAATCTTGGGCATCGTGATGCCCTCGCTGTTGTACGTGATCATACTATATCGTTGTTTTTAGAAATATCCTTGTTTGGGGTTTAATAGGCCTTGGCTTGCATTTATGCTTGCTTAACCACCCCTGGCCCCTGCATTTATGCTTGCTTAACCACCCCTTGCTCTAAATTTGCAGAGTGGAAGAGATTGGTGAGTACTCCTTGAATGAAATCTCATGATATACTTCCACAATTGGGTAAAGTTGCGTACCTTTGTTGTGATAAGGAACAACTGACCCCCTGATGGGGGAAACTAAAGTCCCCGGACAGTTTCTGAAACTAAGAGGGGTATCAGTCCCCATCAGGCAAGCTGCAAAGACAAGATAGATTATCAGGACGAAGATCCTAGTTAGAGTTTTAGTCTGTACAGCTTTCGCGGTCAGCCTTAAAAATCACAAATGCAAAGTTATGAAAAAAATCACAGTGGGCATCGATTTTGCCAAAGAAAAATTCGACATGACAGCAATTAATGTCTGTAACGGCGCTTCCATTCATGCGCAGTTCAAGAATGCACCCTCTGGAGCAAGAGACATGGTCAGAACGGTCAAGAAGTTCGCCAAGGGAACGAACAGCAGCGAATGGCTGTTCTGCGGAGAGGACACGGGGTACTACAGCCAGACGGTAACGCGTTACCTCGCCGAGAAGGGATTCTTCATGTGGCAGCAGAACGCATACAGTATCAAAAGGTCCGAGGGGCGCATAAGGAGGGGGAAGGACGACAAGGCCGACTCGAGAACCATAGCAGAGTATGCTAAAAGGTTCCAGGACATGGCGGTGGAATACAAGCTGCCACCAAAAGAACAGGAGGAGTTGAAAATGCTCCTCTCGCAGAGAGACCTGTACGTAAGCGCAAAAACGAAGTTGCAAAACAGCACGTCGGAAATACCCGACAGGAAAACGCAAGGGGAGGCAGTAAGACTCATCAAAGCCGCCAACAAGAGGCTGTGCAGGCAAATCGGACAGGAAATAAAAAGGATTGAGAAGAAGATGGACGAGATCATCGGCAGCGTCCAAGAAATAAAGCAGAATTACGACATCCTCACCTCATTCACCGGAGTGGCAAGAATAAACGCAATCACATTCATCGTCTACACAGACAACTTCGCCAAGTTCGAGCTCAATGCCAGGAAAATCGCAACATACTGGGGCGTGGCGCCCTTCCACAAAGAATCCGGAAACACGCTACACACGGCGCCGCATGTTAGCGGATTCTGCAACAAACAGCTCAAGGCACTAATCAGCAACGCTGCAACCGTCGCAATCAAGTTCAACCCCGTCATCAAAGCATATTACAGCAGGCTCCTGGAAAAAGGAAAGTGTCCTATGATTGCAAAAAACAACGTGAAAAATAAAATCATACATATTCTGACAGCTAT
>Ga0310695_10010139_pt1 | contig 13892 bp, 14 predicted proteins | sample RumenRJG_04DNA_FD_203882 | JGI IMG/M metagenome (GOLD analysis project Ga0310695, IMG submission 203882) | Bovine rumen microbial communities from Lethbridge, Alberta, Canada - RJG_04 (v2) (version 2) | ecosystem: Host-associated > Mammals > Digestive system > Stomach > Rumen | place: Canada... | reverse complement strand
CCGCATGGAAGGGAAGTACATAGTATAAGAATTGCATAAAAACTGTATGAATAGAGAAACACGTAAAAACTTTATGAATAGAGACTCGCATAGAAATAACACAAAGAAAGAGAGGAAAGATGATATGGGAATAAAACTGGTAGCTGTAAATGCAGGGCCCCGCATGAAATGGAATACGGACACACTCATTATGGAGGCAGTTAAGGGGGCTGAATCCCAGGGAGCTGCAGTACAGAAGTTTGACCTGTTCAGATTAGAGAGATACACCGGCTGTATCTCCTGCTTTGGATGCAAAAAGGAAAAGTTTAAAGGCCATTGCATTTGCAGGGACGGGCTTACCCCGGTGCTGGATGCGATCCGTGAATCAGATGGGCTGATCATAGGCTCTCCAAACTATCTCAGCCAAATGACGGCATCCTTCCGGGCTCTTTATGAGCGCCTAATCTTCCAGAATCTGACCTATAATACGGAAACACCCTGCTGCAATGAGCATCCTGTGCCTGTACTTCTGATCATGACCAGCAATGCACCGGATACTATGTACCTCGATATGATGGAGAGTTATCAGCAGACCTTCAACAGCTTTGTGGGACCGACAAAGGTGTTAATCAGTGGTGATACACTGCAGCTGAAGGATTATAGTAAGACAGACTGGCCGTGGACTCTGTTTAACCCCCAGGCAAAACTGCTGAGGCATAATAGCGTCTTCCCGCAGGAGTGCAGGAAAGCCTATGAAATGGGAGCAGCACTGGTAAAATAAACCTGGGCACGGATTCTTACTGCTTCTTACGAGCGAATTGGCAGAATAAATGCCAGGAATAATCTTTACAACTGAAATCAACAGGAGGAAAAACATGTCAAAAAATACCAACATCCTGCAGTGGATTCTATCTATAGCTGCTATTGTTTTGTCCATCGTCGCTATTACCATGGCATGTAAATCGGGAGGTTTATCCACTCAACCGGTGGAAGAAGAAAAAACGGACACCCAGTATGTCCTCTATCTGGGGACAAATGATAAAGATACGAATCAACCGGTCTTTAATCCGGATGAGGCTAAAGCACAGGCGGAAAAAATACTTCTTGAACACTTTGGCGGATATACTATTCAGGAAGCGAAGGGTGGATGGATTGACGGGGATATAACCTACACGGAGTACACACTGGTGATCTATCTGAGTGATACTGACATAGACGCGGTGCACGCTGCTGCAGATGATATGATAAAAACATTCCACCAAAGTTCTGTCCTGATTCAGGCCAATCAAACCAGGACGGAATTCTATGGCAGCGGGAACTGAGAGTGAATCGAACATAAAAAATTAAGTATTCTGCCAGTCCATTTTTATCACTCAAATAAAAATGTTGACATAACAACATTTGAGTGTTACTCTGTAGATGTTGATATGTCAACATTTTCTTTTTAAAGGGGTGTTATTAAGATGAGCAGTCGCAGAAACATACAGGTTATTATTGATTCCACAACAGATTTAGTAGGCCGCTTAAAAGATCGGGTGAAGATCGTTCCCCTGACCGTGTCTTTTGGAGACAAAGAGTACCTGGATGGGATTGATTTATCCAGGGATGATTTCTACAAAGAACTGGAGTCCGGCCAGGTGATGCCAAAAACCAGTCAGCCCGCCCCGGTTTCTTTTGAGAAAGTCTATGAAGAAATTCATGAAAAAGGTGAGGAAGGTATTGTAATTACCGTAGCGTCTGGTCTTTCCGGCACTTATCAGAGTGCCTGCATTGCAGCCCAGGACTATCCGGAGATCACCGTTATTGACAGCACATCCGTTGCTGTGGGAACAGGAATCCTTGTTGAATATGCCATAGAATGCATAGACAAAGGGATGAGCCGGGACGAAATTTCTGCTGAGCTGATAAAAAAGAGAGAGAATATTTGCCTGATCGCTATGCTGGATACTCTGGAGTATCTTAAGAGGGGCGGAAGGATTTCCAAAACCGCTGCCTTTGCCGGCGGAGTATTGAACATCAAGCCAGTTATCTTCATTAAGGATGGGGAGATACAGATTTTAGGCAAGGCCCGGGGAACAAAGAAAGCCAATAATTTCCTGGTGCAGGAGATCCAGAAAAACGGTGTGGATTACACCCTGCCCATCCTTCTGGGATACACCGGAACCTCTGACAGGCTTTTGAATAATTACATTGAATGCAGCCGAAGTCTCTGGGAAGGTAAGGTAAATGAATTGGGCCGGTCTCAGATGGGCAGTGTCGTAGGAACACATGGAGGACCTGGAGCAGTTGCTATTGCTTTTTTTGCAAAACATTCCTAAGGAGGGTGATTTGGCAAGATTAGAAAGGATATACTATGGATCGGTTTGAATATTTTACATTATCTGTCTTCAGTATTACCCGCTATTGGAACAAGATTGCCACAGAAGAGATGCGGCAGCACGGATTAAAAGGGGCCTATGTCCTTTATCTGATTACTCTTTCTGATCTGGAAGAGCCTCCGACTGCAGCCCGGCTGGCAGAATTGACCCAGCGGGATAAGGCAGATGTATCCAGGGCTATATCCACGTTTCAAAAGATGGGCCTTGTGGAACCTTATGGGGAAAGCCGCTACAGGGCACCTATCCGTCTGACGGAGGCAGGATTAAACCTCGCAAAAGAAGTCCGACAGAAGGCCGATTCGGCGCTTCAGGCTGCCGGTCAGGGCCTTTCTGAGGAAATGCGTCGGAATATGTATCATTCTCTGGATATTGTCGCCAGAAATATGAGAGAGATTTGTAATAATATATGAGGATAGAAAAATATAAAATGAAGCAATATATTGTTGATACATTTACAGACAAGCTATTTTCCGGCAATCCGGCAGCGGTCTGCATGATGGAAAGCTGGCCGTCAGAAGAATCAAAGATAAAACTTGCGATGTCAATCTGATGACAGGAGAAGATTGGGAGAGTAATGATGAATCAACCATTTGTGAAAATAGATTTACACGGACTCCGGCAGGATGAAGCAATAAAAGTAATCGATAAGGCAATCAGAGAGGCCGGACCAACTGTGTATCAGCTACAATTGATTCATGGATACCATCGCGGCACAAATCTTCGATCCATGATTTACGATTGGTATCAGTCGGACCCAAAAGTCCTGCGGGTCACACCCGGGGATAATCAGGGGATAACCTTGCTGATACTAAAGGAATTATATTAATGCAGATGTTTCTATACAGATGTTTCTAAAAGGTGCCTGTCACCATTACAAAATCCTTACGTCCATAAGGACTTTGTAATGGTGACAGGCACCTTTTATTTACCTTTGGTTGCTTGTAGTGATGAGAGAAATGTCATGGTATAATATAGAGGTGGAAGAATCAGACAGTTCCTCCATCGCAGGCAGTGATGACTGGACCTTAATCTGCCTGCCGGAAGAATACTGATATATACAAAGAACTGTGTCTGCATTAAAAGGAGTTAGCGAATGGCTTCCAAATATAAATATAAAGCTTTTATATCCTATAGGCACACTCCTGAAGATATAAAGGTTGCCGAACATCTGAATGACGCAATCGAAAGATACCATATCCCAAAACCCATAAGGGAGTCAGTGGGCTTTGACGGGAATATGGATATTTTCCGGGACAAGAATGACCTTCCGGTCACTGACAGTTTAAACGATACCATTGCAGCTGCCCTTCGGGAAAGTGAATATTTAATTGTGATATGTTCAACCCGCTTAAAGGAATCTGTATGGGTCGAAAAGGAAATAGAGCTGTTTCTGAAGACACATCCCAGAAAGAATATCCTCACTGTTCTTATTGACGGTGAACCAAATGAAGTGATCCCGAAAAGCCTCCTCTCAGAAGAGACAGAGGAAATAACGGAAACCGGAGAAAAGGTTATAATTAAAAGGGACCTGGAGCCGCTTTCTGCTGATTACCGTCCCGGTATCAAAAAGTCAAAGAAAACAGAACTTCCACGCCTTATTGCGGGTTTACTGGGATGCAGCTATGAAGAACTGGTTCTGCGTCAGCAAAAATATAAGAACCGTATCATGGCATTAGCGGGCCTGGCCGTGGTCTCCCTGACTCTGATCGCAGCCTCCTATGTTTTCTGGAGTTCCACCAGGATCAAAGAAAACTACAAGAAGGCCCTTTTTAATCAGTCTGAGTATCTTTCAGAAGAATCCATCAGGGTAAAAGAGGAAGGAAATAATAATGAACTGGCTATACAGCTGGCTCTTAATGCAGTACCCAGCAAGGATAGTGACATGCCCTATAACCCGCATGCGCAATTTGCCCTTGCCAATGCCATTGATGCCTACGCCTATCCTTCAGATCAAACAATGACAGGGATCAGGAGTTTTGAGGGGGATAACGGGGAGAATATTGCAGATTTCACTGTGAACGATGAAGGCACCTGTCTCGCAGCAATTAGCAGTTCATATCTTAATAACCAGTATCTCTATTTATCAGATGTCAATACCGGAGAACTGATGGCAAAACATTTTCTGGGTGATGAAACAGCTGTCATTTATGAATTGTTTTTTTCAAAAGATAATCTTTGGACTGTTTTAAGGGACAGGATGAGGATTTATTCTGCAAAAGACGGAGCACTGAAAAAAACGATCAAGCCTCCGCAAGACGGTGAATCTAAAGGGTTATCCATATCCCATACATTTTTAAATGGACACAATCTTTATATTTTATGCGGGAATGAAATTTATATTTATAACACGGATACATTTGAGATGATTTCAAAATATCAAATCAAAGATAATTTCACTTCGATCAGTGTAAAGATGTTTAAAGTGTCTCCGGATGACAAGTATCTGGCCATACAATACGATGAACTCAGGGATAGGGTTTCAACAAGAAATCTATTGCTGATCAATGCAGCTTCCGGGATATCAATATTTGATGAGGAAATCCTGAAACAGGAAGACATAAAAGTGACCGACATGTGTTTCGGCCACGCTAAGGTCATCATCAGTTATAGTCATCAGACAGATAGAAAATATGCTTCCTTAAACCAGGATTTGGAAAAATATCCATATAATCAAACAGAAAATGGAGCTATCAGTCTGGATTGCGCTTCCGGAAATGTGGTCTGGAAGACTTCCTTTGGGATCAGGATGCAGAGTTTAGGGGTAGCAAACCGGCTGCGTTTACAATTTCGAAACATGAAAGTGTTAAATTCCGGCGAATATGCTGAAGTGATTGTTGCCGTTGATGACAATGTCGTTTATTTTCTGGATCCAAAAACCGGGAAATGTATTCAGAAAGAGTCGCTGCCCTGTAATCAATTATATTTACTGGGAGACAGTTCCTATGATAAGACCGAAACCATAAACCTGTTCGACAAAGATAATCAGAATTATATCGTATTATCTTATGATAATGACGATTTATCAGCCAATTATAAAACACTGACATTTTCCGGACAGAAGATTACCGGTATACAAGGCACATTGTCATCAGATTCACTGTTTGTCAGCTCCAATAATGAAATAATCCAGTACAAAAAGAATCAGGGAGATAAAGAATGTGTCATAATGGACAGAGAATCATTTTCCAACTATTTGCAGGACACAATTACTTTTGAACAGTATATGGCAGTGATTGTCAATATAAATCCATTATTAAGTGGAGCAGACAGCTTTGAAGGAGAAATCCGCCTCTATGATTTAAAGAAAAGGGCTTTGATAGATACTTTCCCTTTTCATAAAGAGCAGTACGGTTTTGCAGGGGCTGTAGGGAATGACTATCTTGTGATGACAGGACGACAATCTCTCTTTTACAAGTACCATATTAAAACAAAAAAACTGGAAGAGATTAATCTCAGCGATAAGCTGGGAGAGGGAAGAACGGATTACAATATCCTTGATCAGAAGCTAATCGGTGATGAACTGATTTTTCTCATTGAAGGATCAGCGAAAACAGGGAGGGAGATTTATCTTCTGGCCTGTAAAGTGTCAGACCATACCATGAAAGGACCATATGGCAGGATATCCCTGGATGATTCCGAACCATTTAAAAAAGCTGTTTTGGATGACTCAGGAACAAAAGCCTATTTAGAAAACTCTGAGGGAGCATATAGGATTGCTTGTTTTAATACCGGAAGAATTCTGCCCATAAACAGAACTTCAACCAGTGAGAGCAAATGTGTCATCTGGAACAAGGATCGTATTGGCATCTTTGACGGTAAACAAATGCTTACTTATGACACGGAAAAAGAAAAAGTATTGCTGACAATCAAAGATCCTGATATCGTTTCTTTTACACTGACTGACGACGATTTATATTATCTCGGAGTAAACGGGAAATTACACAGGGTCCCTCTAAACGGCCGCAAAGAAAAATCAAGCCTTATTACTAAATATAATAAATACAAAAAGCTCTATTTATATACATTTAATGACAAGTATCAGAATGAGTGGTTTATTGATCACGACAACATAAGATTATTACTGGACTCTCCCAACGGGAGAACCATGCTCGAAGTTGATGCAGATACCCTTGAACTGACCGGTCAGTTTAATGACATTTATGCATATAATAAAGATACGAACCGCTATTGTGTGGGGATAGAGGATTTTGGTCTGGATGTAATAGAAACTAAAATCAAAATGGCTGTTTATGACTGCTATGGACTGAATGATTTATCAGAAAAAGGGGCTGTTTTAACAAACCACAAAGAATTGACTAACCGGCAGAAAATGAGATATGGCATCGAATAAAGGGTGTCTGTTAAAGGTGTCAGGCACCCTTTCAAAAAGCTTAAGGATGTAAGAATATCTTAAGGGTGCCTGGCACCTTTCTAAAAATTGTGGTGAAGCAAGAAATGTCATGATATAATAATTATATATCCAAGCTGGATATTTAAAGAAGATTCGCAGTTTTTCGGGGGGTTTGTGACCATGATAAAAATACTCTTCATCTGCCACGGCAATATATGTCGATCGCCGATGGCTGAATTTATATTAAAAGATATGGTAAGAAAGAGAGGGATTGCTGACCGATTCCGTATTGATTCCTGCGCCACCAGCCGTGAGGAGATCGGCAACAACATCTATCCTCCGGCCCGGCGGAAGCTCCAGGCAGAGGGGATACGTTTTGAGAACAGAAGAGCCAGGCAGCTGACCAAGGAGGATTATGCGGACTATGACTATCTGATCTGCATGGACCGGTATAATATCAATAATATTTTGAGGATTATCGGAAAAGATCCCCATCGCAAGATTCATATGCTGCTGGATTTTGCCGGTAAGGAAAGAGATATTACAGATCCGTGGTACTCGGATAATTTTGACGCGGCTTTTGACGATATCGAGGAAGGCTGCAAGGGCCTATTGGAACAGTTGGGGATAGACGACTAGGAGATGAGCAGGAGACGGCTGGCATGAAAATGCTTTGACTTCATGCCGGCTGCTGACAGGGAGGATTGGTTATGGGGCAGGGAAAGGTTCCCATCCGGAAGAGTTTTTTTTATGCTTTTAGTGGGATAAAGACTGGGATTTTAAAAGAACGGAATATGAAGATCCACTGCATAATGGCTGTTCTGGTGGCCATATGTGGATTGATCTTCCATATTTCCAGAATCGAATGGTGCATCTGCCTTGTGCTGTTTGGCCTGGTGATGAGCCTGGAACTGGTAAATACTGCGATTGAAGCGGTGGTGGATCTGGTGACGGAGGAGTATCATCCTTTGGCTAAGACTGCCAAGGATACTGCTGCCGGAGCGGTACTGATTGCCTCCATCATGGCGGCCGCTGCCGGACTGGTAATCTTTGTGCCCAAGGGTCTTGCTTTTCTGAAATGTCTGCTGTAATCATATTACTTCGGTACACTAAATAAGTATTTGCTATATTTGATTTTGCTCAGAATGGAAATAGTTACTCTTAAAGATTCAAAAATTCAGTAAAAACTACCAAAAAAACCATGCATTTTCTCCTGAAATATGCTACAATAGTCATAATTAGGATCTATGTTGTTTAACAGGTAACCGGGATGGGGCTGCTTTTTCTGATATTTGGAAAGACAAAGACCAGATCCCAGGACAAGGAAGTTGGAAAGGAGTATGTTGTTATGGTATTAGGAGATACTTTAAAAAAGATTTTACTGGCAGGTGTAGGAACCATCGCTACAACAGCTGAGAAATCATCGGAGATCGTTGAAGAACTGATCAAAAAGGGCGAGATCACTGTGGAGCAGGGCAAGATTCTCAATAAAGAGCTCTCTCAGAATGTGAAGGATACTTTGTCACCCAGTAAGGCCAGAGCTGAGAAGAAGATGGCAGATTTCAATGAGATGGTTAAGGGCCTGGAGGCTGACCAGCTGGCAAGCTTAAAGGCTGCCATCGCTGACATGGAAGCTGCAGATCCCATCGCAAAAGCTGAAGAAGCTTCCATTGAAGCGGTAAAGGCTGCAGAAGAGGCAGTGAATCCTGAGTAATCAGCTTCTGTTCAGACAGTAAGTCCTGTGTAATCGGCTTCTGCTGAGCCAGCCAATTATTTAGTACTGATGATGTAGATTTAACCACCCCCGCCTGAAAGAGGAGGGGGTGTATTGTTTCAGGGATATTCATAAAAGCCTGGCAAAAGATAATGCGGTAAAAACAATGGACAAAAATCAAAACATACAACTGCATATGGACGATACCAAAAAAGACTCCTACATTGACGATATCAATATGGACACAGCATTGACCAACCAGGAGGAAGAGCCTGCGGAGCGGCATGCCAAAGAAGAGATCTCAGCAAAGGAAAAGCTGAAAGATGCCATTTCTTATGGACAAACAGAAATAGAAACTGCCTTCTCAAGACCATCAAAGAAAGAAACGGCTTCTTCCAGCCAGCTTACAGAAGAGGTTGAACCAGACAGTCAGTCTGAGCAGAGTCCCGCAGAAAAAGAGATTTCCAAAGGCGAACTCTCAAAGAATGAGGAGACCGAGGTCAGCGACCGCGGCTACGGCAGCCGGTTCCGGGAGATTATGGGTGTTCTTCATGCCCATCATATCACCAAGGGTATGACACCGGAGAAGTTCAGGCTGATTCTTGAGGACCTGGGGCCGACCTATATTAAGATTGGCCAGATTATGTCCAGCCGGTCAGACATTCTGCCTCAGAGCTACTGTGACGAACTGGCCCGGCTGAGATCCGATGTTCCTCCCATGCCCTTCGAAGATGTGGAAGATGTCCTGAACAGCTCTCTGGGCTTTCACTGGAAAGAAGAGTTTCGCAGAATTGATGAAGAGCCGCTGGGGTCTGCTTCTATAGCCCAGGTTCATAAGGCGCTGTTAAAAAACGGAACCAAGGTTGTCATCAAGGTGCAGCGCAAAGGCATCTACCAGACCATGTCCAGGGATATCGGTCTCCTTCATAAAGCGGTAGGACTTCTTCCCCCCATCAGTATTCGGGATATGGTGGACCTGAATATGGTTCTTAAAGAATTATGGACCGTCACCCAGGAGGAGATGAATTTCCTGATGGAGGCCGGGAATATGGAAGAGTTTGCCCGCCTCAACAGAAATGTTGCCTATGTCAATACACCGACTCTTTTTCGGGAATACACTTCTACCCATGTTCTGGTTATGGAGTATATTGATGGCGTGCCCATCGACCAGAAGGATAAGCTGGTGGAAAAGGGTTATGACCTGAAGGAAGTCGGTATGAAATATATCGATAATTTTATTAAACAGGTGATGGACGACGGCTTCTTCCATGCCGACCCCCACCCGGGAAATGTTATGGTTCGGGGTGGCCAGATTATCTGGATGGACATGGGAATGATGGGACGTCTCACAGAGCATGACCGGGAACTGCTGGGCATGGCGATCCAGGGAATTGCCCGCCACGATATCAGCATGATCCAGGATGCCATCCTGGGACTTGGGGAGTTCAAGAAGAAACCGGATCCCAGCAGTATGTACGAAGACATCAGGGAATTGGTTGATCATTATGGGACCGCTGATTTTGGAACCCTCGACGTGGTGTCTCTGCTGACAGATATCATGACCATCATGCAGAACAATAAGATTATTATGCCCCATGGGATGACCCTGCTGGTGAGAGCCATGTCCCATATGGAGGGGATTCTGGCCCAGATCTGCCCCGATATTAATATGGTGGAGATCGCCATCCAGCGGATGAGTGCCAGACTTCTGGATCCCACAAACCTGAAAAAGGAATTAAAGTCCAATGCCAAGATCCTTTACCGGTCCATGGTCAAGGCCATAGAAGTTCCTTCCCTGGCTGTCGACGTCATGAAGGGGCATATGAAGGGGCGGACCAAAATGAATCTGGAGCTGCATACGGCTTCAGATCTGGATTTACTCCTTCGCAGACTGGTCAGAAATATGGTCATCGGCCTCTGGGTTACAGCCTTGTTGATCAGTTCCAGTATCATTTGCACCACAAATATGAAGCCTAAGATGCTGGGAATTCCTGCTTTGGGTTTTTTCGGTTATGTTATCGCTTTCATGATTGTCATATACGTTCTGATCAGGCACTTTTTCTCAAAACGCTGACTGGATATGATGATGGATTGGAAAAGAATAGGATATTTACACACAAAAAAAGATCAGCGGGTGTCATCTGCTGATCTTTTTCAATGGAGAAGGTATTGTCACCGTTAAAAGGTGATCAAAAGAAAAATGTAATGATATTGATATTGGGGGGTGTTTCAACACAAGTATTGAAACGGGGATTTATCTTCTCCAAGAACGCTTAACTCTTGGTTGTCTACAATATACCTGATTGGAAAAATATTTTCTTGCCATTTTGCTTTATATTCTGGCCAAATCTTGCATTTCATATAAAATCTGTTATGATAAAAGTCAAAAGAAGTGAAAACTATAGAACAATAGAACCGTCATGGTTATGCAGGGGGTGGAATTGCAATGTATCCGCTTTATGACAGCAGAAAGGAATTTGAACTTTACAGCAGGGTTTCCGGGCATGTGAGCCCCCACCTTCACAATTCTTTAGAGTGTGTGTATGTGCTGGATGGCACCCTGGAAATAGGCGTGGAACGGGAACTTTACCATATGGAAAAGGGTGATTTAGGCATCATATTTCCCAATACGATCCACCACTATCAGGTGTTTGACCCAGGGCCAAATCAAGTTCAGTACATGATTGCGGCCCCTTCCATGTGTGGAAACTATCTTTCTATAATGAAAGATCAGATGCCTGAGAATCCTGTGATCTCTGCTTCTTTAGTGCACCGGGATGTCCACTACGCCCTGGAAGCCATGGCTGATCATTTGAATCAAATGAACAAAGGGAAGAAGCATAAAGGGAAAAAGAACAAAACGGAAGAAAAAGATGCGTTGGAAATCTCACCTACAGATGTACTTCTCCAGTCTTATACCCGTATTATCCTTGCCAGAACCCTGCCCCTTATACATCTGGTGGAAAAGGGGAAAGGCAGCGAGGGAAATCTTATGGACCAGGTGGTAAATTATGTGGCCAGCCATTATCAGGAGGAGATTACCCTGACTTCCATCGCCCATGATCTGTATATCAGTCCTTTCGCTCTGTCCAGGGTGTTCTCCAAGCATTTTCAGATGAATTTTAATCGCTATATCAATCTGACACGGCTTGAATATGCCCGCCAGATGCTGGAATATACGGACAAATCTGTGACTGAAATCTGCATGGATACGGGGTTTGGAAGTCAGAGAACCTTTAACAGGGTCTTCAAAGAAGAACTTCACATGAGTCCGGGGGAATATCGTAAAAGAAACCATAGCTGAAAGGGAAATTAAGAAATGAACAGCTGATACCGAATCGAAGCCAAAATGACTTGTGCCGGATTGAAACCAAGGTGACTTGTGCCAAGCGAAAAGATAGGGGGAAAGCCTATGATAAAAGCAGTATTTTTTGACATAGACGGAACAATATTTTCCCATTTTACCAAACAGGTGCCTCCCTCCACAAAGCAGGCGCTGCAGGAACTCAAAGATAAGGGTGTACTGAGGGTTGCTGCCACAGGCAGACATCTTATAGAGCTTCAGGACATGGACCTGCTGAAGTATGATTTTGACGGCTATGTTACCCTCAATGGTCAGATCTGCCTGGATCGAAGGCTCAACGTCATCTATGGCAATCCCTTTACAGAAAGGGACAGGGATGCAGTAATCCGTCTTTTTAAAAACAAAGAGATGCCATTGATTCTGATGGAAAAGGATCGGATGTATATCAACTATGTCGATGAGCATGTGGTGCGGGCTCACGAGGATATCCATACCAGGATTCCTGATATCAGGGAATATGGGGGAGCTACTCTGTATATGAGCGCTGCCTACTGTGAGAAAGACCGGGAAGCTTTTCTGACCAGTCAGATTGGAGACTGCATTTTCACCCGATGGAGCCGCCATGGCGTGGATATTATCCCCAGAGGGGCCGACAAGGTATCGGGCATCGAGCAGTTCCTGGCCCACGCAGGGATTCGCCGGGAGGAGTCCATGGCATTTGGTGACGGGGAAAATGATGTGGCCATGCTGGAGTATGCCGCTGTGGGGGTTGCCCTGGGCAATGCCAAAAATGAGCAGATTAAGGCGGCAGCGGATTACGTGACCGACCATATTGATGAGGACGGGCTCAGGAAAGCTCTGGTCAGGTATCAGGTGCTGGATGATTGATTGGAGCAGCATGACTGTATAGAGATTTATAGGATTGGAGGAACACAGTCCTGTTCAGGAGTTTTTATAAAAAGGAAGCGAAGAGTATGGGACAAAAAAACAAGAAAGATTATCAGATCATTCATAAGGATTTCCCTTCTCAGAAAGAGAAGATTAAATATTTTCATCATTTGTCCGGAGAGGATCAGCTTGAAGCATTACGGGAGATGATTGACATTTCCAGTCATATTGTCTTCCTGGGAGGAGCCGGGGTATCCACCGAGAGCGGCATTCCGGATTTTCGGGGAAAGGACGGCCTTTACCGGAAGAGAGAAAAAAGATTCAGCCGGTATAGACCAGAATATCTATTAAGTTATGACTGCCTTCACAAAGAACCGGAAGTCTTTTTCTCTTATTTCAGAAAAAATCTTGATTCCAGAAATGCTGCACCTAACGATGCCCATCTGGCCCTTGCCAATATGGAAGCCCGGGGAAAGCTGGATGGCATTGTCACCCAGAACATCGACGGACTGCATCAGAAGGCAGGAAGCCGGGTGGTGGAGGAGATTCATGGCAGTGCCCTCAGAAGTTACTGTGTTTCCTGTAGAATATCGTATGGACCGGACTATATTTTTGACAGTGAAGAGGAGATTCCCTTATGCCCAGTCTGCGGGAAAATGGTGCGGCCGGATGTCACCCTGTATGGGGAATTTCTCCCCGATGAGGCCTACAATAATGCAGTCAGTCTGATCAACCGGGCTGATTGCCTGATTATCGGAGGAACCTCCTTGGAGGTGGGTTCGGCTGCTCAGCTGGCGCATCTTTTTCATGGTGAATATCTGATTATCATCAATAAGGGGAAGACAAAGATGGAGGGCAGGGCAGACCTGGTCTTTCATGACAGGATTGGCAGGATATTAAAGTTGATATGATTTAAAGCAGAGTAAAGGAGTCCTCTCATAATAATGGTGAAAGGGCTCCTTCTTATTTGAAAGCATGAAAGCATTTTTTAAAAGTATTTTATAGCTCAATTATTAACAGGAATTCTGATGGCAGCGCATATCAGAATTCAATCTGATCCGGCAGCCATGTCTGATCCGGCTTAATGTCCATGGAAAAGATCCGGCCGATGTTCCTGGCGTCCTTAGCCTGCTTATATTGAAACAGCATCCTGCCATGGTCATCAGTGCCTAAAACACGAATCTTTCCGGTGATATGTGACAAGGTATAATCTATTCCTTTTCCCAAACCATTCTGGAGAGCCAACGCATCCTGTGCAATTTGTAAGCCTTCCTGAAG
>Ga0310695_10010137_pt1 | contig 13894 bp, 14 predicted proteins | sample RumenRJG_04DNA_FD_203882 | JGI IMG/M metagenome (GOLD analysis project Ga0310695, IMG submission 203882) | Bovine rumen microbial communities from Lethbridge, Alberta, Canada - RJG_04 (v2) (version 2) | ecosystem: Host-associated > Mammals > Digestive system > Stomach > Rumen | place: Canada... | reverse complement strand
CGGTGGCCTCGGGGCCGAACCACGCCTTCAACACATTGCGGATGCAGAACCGCTTATACTGACCTCCGAGGAGGCGCCTCGTGCGCTCCAGCCTGCGCCAGAGCAACACGAAGCAATCTTGGGTATTAGAGATTGTCATTGTTTTTCTCGTTTTCTCGTTTTCTCGTTTTCTCGTTTAAACGATTAATCGGTTAATCGTTAAATCGATTCTTCAAAAATCAATTTTGACCAAAATGACCATGACCACTTTGACCGCTAATGCGGTAGCCGCTCGAGCTCCGCTCGCTTTCATCAAGCGAAGCGACTGAAAGAAATTATTCACTGTTCACTATTCACTTTTCACTTTTCTGTACCGACCATCGTCGGTCAGAAAGACCAGTCCCTGCTTGCGCCAGTTCTTCAGCATCTGCCGGACGGTGTTGTGGTTCACGCCTGCCCCCTTCACCGCAACGCTTTGTTGCATCGCCTGCTCGAAGGTAAACTGGATGTCCAGTCGCTCAAAGATAGAGTCGTTCTTGCCGCGCTTGGTGCGCTCACCGTTCAGATTGCCCGCATAGTCGCGACTCGCGAAGGCGTTCTCGATGCGGTCGCGGAAGAAGTAGAGGGCATTCTCAAGTAGCGAGTCGGCAATCACATCGTAGGCCTCCAGCATGGTGGGTGTCTGCGCTTTCAATAGCAACTCCTTCCACAGGTTCGGACATTGCTTGAGGCGACTCTCGGCGCCGCTCAACCCGTGCTTCTGAATCAACGTTTCGCACACCTTGCAGAGCATCAGACAGCAGGTCATTCTTTGAGCCGTGACGCAGACACGGAAGCGCTGACGGGCACGGGTTCGGTCATCGTTCTTCATCGTCTCCAGACGGATGCGCTCCACCCATTCGCGACCTTTCGCCTCCAACTTCGGCAACACTACCTCACCGTACATCTGCGGTAGCAGGTGGGCTATCTGTTGGATGCGGTCACGCTGGCGGTCGGTCAGCACAGGTGGTTTGTCCTCCAAGGGAGAAAAGGTGTTGTCGGGCGTGCGGGCTACGGCGATACGGCTCTGGAAACCATCGGTGTAATTGTTCACCACACGATAGAGGGCATCGGGTGTGCCGCACATCGTGACGTTCCACAACAGTTTGTCGATATGCACGTTCACCGCATCTGCACTTCGCGCCTCACGCTCGTACTTGGTACCGTCGTAACTCTGGCGAAGCATCACCGAGAAGTCGCTCATGGTCGATTTCCACTTCTGTGCCACCGTGTCGGCCTCAGGCGTGAATGAGAAGGCGTGCTTGCCCTCGGTGTTGGCCAGTCGCTCAGCGAGGTTGGCAACGGTGTTGTTCAGCGTCAAGCAGCGCACGGGCAACTTCGGTTCCTCGGGCTGCTCCTTCTTGTTCTTCGCCGCCCGCTTCTTGGCACGCCATTCGTCCTCCTGCATCTGGTACATCTTGTCCAGCGCCGCCACCTCACTCATCCAGGCCTCCACCACAGGGTCGATACCACCCTTGCCCGATGCAAAATCACCGGCTATATAAGAGATAAGGTTCAGCCCCTTCTTCTGTCCGTGAACATCGAGCATCACACCCGTTGCCAGCGTGCCGATACAGGGGCAGATGGCCGTCACTACCGGCATCGCCAATTGAGGACCAACGGCGTCGATGGAGTCGCGAACGCCCTGGGGGAACTTTTTCATTGACCATTGAACATTGACCATTGAACATTCATCCTCACCCTCTCCCTGCGCAGCCAAATGGTCAATGGTTAATGGTGAATGGTCAATGGCAGTTAGCGTATTGCGCAGTCTCATCGGGAACCCGTTGAACTCCGAGGCGAGGGCGCTCCTGATCTTCGCCCGCTTCTCTTCCAGCGGAAAACCGTCGTAACAGGGGATCACCTGGTCGAGCCACTCAAAATTCCTGCCGCAGATGTGCCTGAGGTCGCACGCCAACTGGTAGGTCAGCGTGTCGCGGTCGCCCTGCGTGGGCTCAAAGCCGCGGTTGTTCACCTCCCAGTACTTCCGGATGATGTCGGCAAAGGGGATGCCGTGATAGGAGGAAGGAAAAAGAAGACTCTCCCCCGACAGACTCTCCCCCGGCAGACTCTCCCCCGTCCCCTCCCTGTGAGGGAGGGGCGTAGATAGTCCTTCCGCTTGAGTCTGACCACTTCCCTCTCTGCTCAGAGAGGGGTTGGGGGTGAGTCGGAATATTTCCTCATCCAGGTAGATGAGTTCCTGCTCCGTCGTGGTGAAAAAGACCCGCGTGATGTCCTTGGCACCCTTGTCGAATTCCACCTCTAAGAGTTCGCTGGCCCACTTCAGGTTCTTTTCCTGCGACATCTCTGGCCTACGTTTAAACACTAGGTGGTAACCGCCGCCACGGGCGCTCTCTTCCAGCATCAGCAGACCCAGTTCGTCCTTCTTGGCGAGTATCCTTTCGCGGACCACGGGCATCTCCTCAGCCGTCAGGTGGTCAATGTCCATGCCCACGGTCATGCTCATCCGCTTCGAGCCTTTCAGCGTGCCGTCCTCGTTGGGCAGGCAACTGTAGTTCATCTGCACCAGCCTGCTCTTCATCGCCTCATTACCGTTGCGACTGGCAGCCACCAGCGCCTTCTGCTCCCCGCCGTTCCTCAGTTTCAGATACTCCTCTCTCGTCAGGACGGGGCGCATCATTTTAGCGCCCCCATTCCCCTTATATATTACATGTACACTCATACATCAATACTTTTTTCTTTAACACGAATTACCATTAATTGTCCACGAATTATTCATTAATAATTATATGAGAAATTAATGGGCAATTCATGGTAATTATATGTTTAAAATATATTAGAAGTTGGGATAACCAAGTTTAGAATTAAGGAATCGCAAGCCAGCGAGGGTCCACGTCATATACGTGCGGATCTTCTTCACGCCCTTCAGCGAGTAACTGACGTGGGTCCTCATGCGTACCAGGTCGCGGTCGGCCAGGTCGTCAGAGATGTTCCAATGTCCGCCACGGCGGTACTGGATGCCCATGTCGCGCACCACGGCGTTGAAGTCATAGACCCTCATGTTGAACGTCTTGGCCACCTGCGTCGCCGTCAGCGTGTCCTCGGCATCGGCGTTCACCATACGAAGACCCTCACCGATGATCTTGTCCGCCATCTGCACAATCTCCTTCGGGCTGGGCAGACACAACTGCTGTCGGCGCGTCTGCTCCTGGAGTTCCAGTTCCTGCCAGCGCAACACCAACTTCGCACGTGCCTCATCGTTGAACTTCGTGGCGATGTAGAGGCACTCGGTCTTGGTGAGTTGGTAGCAAGGTACCTCACGTGTTCCGCCGTTAGGCTGAACGATGGTTCGGGATGTCAATCCAAATTTGGATCCACATACTTTCTCCCATGCTGGCTCCATGTTTCTAATGTCACGCATGAGATGATAGTGTTGTTTACCTGTCAACTCGGCAATCTCGAGCGACGTCATTGTTTGTTCACTTTGTTCTGTCTGAATAATATTAATAAGGTGTTTCATATCTTTGAGTTGTTTTTTAGCGAGAGAAGTTTAAGAAAGGGCCCTGCACCTCGCGGTGCTCAATTGATTCCCTCACTTCAACTCAAATTGTTTCTTTTTATTCACATCGAAAAACTCGAAAAACTCTAATTTCCTTTCGTGTATTTCGTGTTTTTAGATGTTCAATTTAGTTTCACGATGTCAGTTGCCAGCACCTCTTGGAACGTCTGTCCCTGATATTCGTGTGTAGAGAATCGGAGGGTGGCAATGACGATGTCGCCCTCGTAGAACCTGCACGCCGCCAGGTTGCCCAGCATGGCGCACACATACTCGTTTTCAAACTTCGAGCCGCCCAGTTCGCGAAGTACGATGTTGCACTTCTGGATGCTGCCCGTCTCCTGTTTACTTGACTGTACGCTGAAGGCCTCGCCCTGGCGTACCACTTTCAAAATCCTTGTTTCCATGTATAAAGTTTTGGGGAAATGAATTGTATTTTCTTAGAAGCGAATTGTTCTTTTTTTTCTAGAAACGAATTATCCTAATTGACCCCAAAGGGCCTTCCCTCTGTGCGTTGTGTGTCAGTATGTCAAAGAGCACCGTCGAGATGTTGTTTCCAACTTTCGACGATGCAAAGGTACACACATTGACAAACAAAAACCCCCTACGCAGGGGGTACGCGTAGGGGGTACGGATTATTGTATGTTGCTGATTATCAGGTGAGAATATTTTTTAGCCGTTCTTGGAATTTCAGCGTCTTCCTTTGATCGAGAGCGGTGTTGTAGTCGCCACGCATGTTGTTACGATGCCACAACTGCTCAAAAAACTTCCATTTGTTGGTGATGGCCAGCCGCTCGGCCAGCATGTCGGCTATCAGCGCTGCCTCGGGACGTGACACGGTGGGCTGACCGTCGACATCCACCAGTCCTGCCTGCTGCACCCTGCGCCACGGCTCGCTGTCGGCCAGCACCGCAGGTATGTCGCTCGTTTGCTGGTCGTGCCCCTCGTCACCTGCCTCCTCCTTCGGCTGCTGATACACCGTCGAGCCGGGCATGGCAAAGACGCAGCCGGTGATGCTGCCGTTGAACACCTGGCAGTTGGAGCCCGCGGCGAAGTGGTTGACTACATTTTTCTTTTCTTCTTCCATATCTTCTTCTCCTTCCATATCTTCTTCTCCTTTTCCTTCTTCTTCATCTTGATCTTCGTGAACTTGCCCGTCACCTGGTCGTTGAACACCTGCGCGCCGCTGCCCGACTCAAAGTGGTTGTGGATCTCGGCGGGCTTCTGCACGGCCTCGGCCTCCAGCACCTGGTTGCGGGCCTCCAGCACCTGCTGTCTGAGCGACACGATCTCGCTGTCCTTCTCCTCCAGTTGCCTCGTCAGGTCGTCAATCTCCGACTGCTTCTGCTCCAGTTCCTCCTTCTGCCGCTCTATCTCAGAGAGCAGGTCACCGGCGGCCTCCAGCACCTGCAGGTGGTTGCCCAGGGTCTGCTGCTGCTCCTCCAGACGCTCCATCTCGTGCCGCAGGCTCCTGCGTGCGTCGTCGCACCAGTCCTTCAGTACGTCATAGTTCATGGCACGCCCCTCCCTTCAGATTAAAGAGTTTGCAAACAACGGTCAAAAGATATTCAACCACCAGTTGTGTGAGCACGCACATGCTCAGGAATCCTGCCGAAATGAGGATGATAGATACTAAATTTGTCATAACACTCGTTTTTTTAATTTTAAGTTTTCAATTATCGAGTGCAAGGACAGAGCGCAGCCTGTCTTCGCAAACTGGCTGCAAATATACAACAGGGGGTGTCCCAAAAACCGGGGACACCCACCTGAGATTTAATATCTATTAAGCATTTCTCTTATGATTTCACACATTTTAAGACGAAATTCGGGTGGATTCAGCACTTCCACGCCCCGATCGTACTTCAGCAGTTCGCCTATGAAGTCGGGCGTGGGCCTCAGGTCTACCGTGAAGTCGGTATGGTCATCGGTCGTCTCCACCTCCTGCTGCGTGTGGTGCAGCGGCAGCGTGCGCAGGTAGTTGGCCGTCTTGCCGTAGGCACGCACCGTGATATGGGCCAGCGGCACCGACATGTCGGTCAGCACGCCGAAGAACTCGCTGAAGAACAGTTCGGGCGAGAAGTCGGCAGGCATCTCGAACGTCTCGTCCGTCATCTCCACCGACTGCATGCGGTCCAGAGAGTAGGTGGCCATGTGGTTACCCGTGAACACCAGCAGATACCACCTGCGGCCCCACAACTTCAGCACGTAGGGCCCCACCGTCTTCTCGCTCACCTCGCAGCCGAAGCGCTGGTAGCGCAGGTGCAGCCGGCGGTTCAGGCGGATGGCCTTGATGATCACCGGCAGATACTGCTCGCCCCCTGGCACGCTCTCCAGCACGATGCGCTCCTTCACCTCCTGACTGTCGGCCAGCGCCACGTTCACCGTCATCGTCGACAGCAGCCAACTCCCTATCGAGTGGTCGTCCAGTTCGCCCGGGTTCGAGAAATAGTACTGGTACTTATCGTCGCAATCCATCACCAGTCCGAACAACTCTAGAATCTTGTCACGATAGCGGTTGAACGACGAGCGGTAGAGCACGTCGCCCATCTTGTCGGCCGCCCATTTCTCCTGCAGCGCCTTCAGCGTGAGGCGCTCGTTCTGCCTGATGGTCGCTATCAGCCACAGGCACTGCCGTAAAGTGTTATTCTGATACATCGGTATTTATTGTTTCATCCATTGCTTTGCAGATTTCCTCTGCCATTCCGTTCAGCATCACGCAGTCAGCACGACTGATGTGCCGCTTCCCCGCATCATAGGGCCAAGGGCTGAGTATCAGTACCCTGCCCGCAGCACAGGCATCGAAGAGGGCATCTGCGGGCTTGTAGTATTCACGAAAACCATTGTCGGCCAGCAGGATGAAGGGATGCTGCTCCTGCAATAACACCTGCATCACCTGCTTCTCCTGTGGCGAGATGAATGGCGACACCATCACCACGCCCTTGCGGGCCTCGAGCACACGGCTGTTCATATAGTCCCGAAGGGTCTGATTGTCACCATGCTCGGCTGCCTTCACCCACATGCTGCGCACATGCACCACGTCGTAATGCTCGGCATGCAGCAGTGCCACATTGCCCACGCCGTCAAAACTGCGGCCCCCAATCATGATGCCCTTCTGCACCCTGAAGAAGCCCGGCATCAGGCGCTTCGTAGCCAGCCGCTGTGGGTTCATCCTCACATAGTGCATCATCGTCTGCAACTGACCGCGGCGCGACAGCGGCCGAATAAACGGCCGCTCCGTGAAGATAGGGAAGGCCCAGCCGCCGTCTGCCGTCCGCCCTGGCTCCGCCGTTCGCTGCCCTTGCCCTTCGGCCTGCCCTGCAGCCCTCTGCCCTGCGGTCGTTGCCTGCCCTTCGGCTGTTGTCCCTCCTTCGGTCGTTGCCTGCCCTTCGGTCGTTGTCCCTCCTTCGGTCGTTGTCCCCGAATTTAATTCGGGCGAAACTGCCAAAGGCGAAACCGCCAAAGTATAGGCCCGCCCCAGTTTCTTCACCCCCTGCCAGTACCCTCGCACCACGCTGCGAATGCTGGTGTCCATCACCCTTGTCACCCTAATGACGGCATGCAGGTGGTCGGGCATCAGGCAGAACCGGTAAATCCTAATCTCCGGATAGTGCCTGCACATCACATACAGTTCATCAACCACCGCATTGCCCAGTGCCGTGCGCTCCACCCGCGCCTGCGAAGGGTCGTTCTCGGGTATCACCAACGTGCCCAACAACGGCTGCCGCGACGGCACCGTCAGCGTGATGTGGTAGGTGCAGACACCTCTCCACGCCGTTCCCGGCTCCTGCCATTGCCATTTCTCCTGTTCTGCCATATATTCTTACAACGCCACTCCGCCCCCGATATTGTGCCCCCTTTGTACTCCAATGTGAGTCTCTTACCAAGGCTTATGTTTGTGAAGGAATTCCTCCTGCACTTTGCCAGTCGCCTGGCTTCGCTGTTTTTGTTTTCTCGCAATTTTTTGCAAAGATACAAATATTCTTTTGAACCGTGTACCATTGGGCTAATTTTTTTCAAAATTCTGCTCTCACTGTTGCAGTTGTTGCAGTGTTGCAGTTCAAAATCAGATGATGAAAAGGTAAAAAATTATATCTATATTTATATATATTATAATATATATAAATATAGAAGTATTTTCAGGGTCTGGGAAGGGTTGTTTGAGAACTGCAACACTGCAACAACTGCAACGGATAGGTCTTATTAACAAAAAAATAAAAAAACTTGTGAAGTATTCGTGAACCGCACTGGCGATATAGTACCTTTGCAACAGATAAATGATACGGGCGAGCGCGCCCGACACCGCAATGCCTCGGACGCCTCATCCGAATGCCTCCAACGACCCATCCGGATGCTTAGCAACCACCGAAGAAATACTTCCTTACCCCCCAAAGGAGGCATCGGAACGCCTCTTGCGAGACGTTCGGAAGGGAATAGTGAAAAGGGAATAGTGAAAAGTGAATAGTGAAAAATTTGCTACCGCCGCAGGTCTATCCTCTATCCACCATCAACCATCAACCAAAAAACTCAATAACCCATAACCATTAACCATTAAAATTTAAAAACCATGAGTCAAAAGTACATTAAAAAGAAGAACAACAACGCCGAGAGCACCGCTTACGGCAAGTATTACGCCAGCGCCGTCTACGACGAGCACTTCATCGAGACCGAGGACATCGCAGGCTTCATCCAGAGCCAGGCATCCCTGAAGCGAAGCGACATCAAGGCCGCACTGGACGAACTGGGAGAGGCCGTGAAGCACTTCCTGGAACTGGGACAGAAGGTACGCCTGGCCGGACTGGGCATCTTCAAGGTCGGCTTCTCCAGCGTCGGCGTGGCCAAGGCCGAGGACGTCACCGCAGCCACCATCACCACCCGCCGCGTCATCTTCACCCCCGAGACCGAGCGCATCGTCGTGGGCCAGGGCAAGAACAAGCAGGGACAGGTCGTGCAGAAGTACATCACCGCCAAGAAACTGGTCAAGGACGTGGTGTTCGAGGAAACTCACGACAACGCCATGAACGTGGAGCCCGTGAACCCCTAACCTAAGTTTAACAACCACGAATTTACCGAATTAAACGAATTTTCTATGTGCCGCTCGCAACAAGGAATTCGAGTAATTCAAAAAAATAAAAATACTGTGCGCAGCCATAATTCGTGCAATTCGTGTAATTCGTGGTTAAAAAAAAGAATCTAACGCTATGTTTGACACGAAGAAGGACATCTGGAAGTTCATCATCCAGGTACTGGCAGCCATCATCACCGCTGCAGGAACGGCACTGGGCACCACCAGTTGCATGGGAGCATTCTAACGACCACGGATTACGGATTAATCTAAGTGGTACCAGAAAAGTAGAGGGCGAACGTCACCGTCGCCCTCTATTTGTATTATGGTTGGTTACTCCCTTAGGAGTATGTTGTCCTGAAACGGTGTTAGAACAGTTTGTTGGGATAGACACCGTCGTCGACGAGTTTCTTGATGCGGGCGACAGTGGCCTCACGGTCAGCGGCGTAGGTGACGCCAAACCAGACGCTGGTGGTGTCGAGCACCTCGCAGGTGGCGGTGCCGTCGTTGATGAGTTTGTTGACCATCAAGGGAATGAAGAACTCGGCCTTCAGGTTCTCCATGTTCTTCGGATCGCTGAGGAACTCCTTGAAGTAGGCCTCGGAATAGTCGAAGTAGTCGGGTGTGAAGCCCCACATGTTCATAGACACGGGTACGTTCTCGCCCAGAGGCTGCCACTTGCCCTCTTCGTCCTTGAAGCGGATGGGCTGTGCGGCATCGCCGGCCTGAGAGCCGTCCTCGGCACAGCGGACAATCTCCGTGCGCTCCACCACATCGGTGAGGTGGCGCTTCTCGTTGTAGGCGCAGACACCACGGGCCACGGTACCGTTCTCAGAGAGGGTGTTGCTCACGCGGAAGCCCACCATGGCATACTGGTTCTTGGCTCCCTCGGGCAGGTTGCTCAGGTACTTGCCAATCTGCATGAAGGCATCGCGACCGTAGAAGTCGTCGCAGTTGATGACGCAGAAGGGCTCCTTGATGACGTCCTTACCCATCAGGACGGCGTGGTTGGTGCCCCAGGGCTTGACACGGCCTTCGGGAACCTTGAAGCCTTCGGGCAGGGCATCGAGGGCCTGGAAGCAGAGTTCGCAGGGCACCTGCCCCTGGTACTTGGCAAGAATCTGTGTGCGGAACTGCTCCTCGAAGTCCTTGCGGATGACCCAGACGATCTTTCCGAATCCAGCCTGGATGGCATCGTAGATACTGTAGTCCATAATGGTCTCACCGTTGGGGCCCAGACCGTCGAGTTGCTTCAGACCGCCATAGCGGCTGCCCATGCCGGCAGCGAGCAGGAATAGTGTAGGTTTCATTTTTTTTCGTTTTAAGGGTTTAACATTGATGTTTCTGCATGCAAAAGTAATCATTTTTTGTGGAGTTAAGGACTTTGCCAACGATTTTTAACAAAAAAATGGTTGAAAAAAGTAGGTGGATAGGATAAAAAGCATTATCTTTGCAGCACAAAAAAATGAATTGAAGCGATTTGTCATGCTGAAGCACCATCTCACACTCCATAATGATATAGAGGAGATTCCCCTGTTGGCCGACTTCGTGGATGAGGTCTGCGAGGAGGCAGGGACGGATGTGTCGTTGGCTATGAGCATCAATCTGGCACTGGAGGAGGCCGTCACCAACTCCATGCTCTACGGCTATCCGGAGGGTTCGGTTGGACTGGTGGAGATAGAGGGTGGCGTAGATGGCTCGACGCTCACGTTCGTGATAAACGACAGCGGTGTGGCGTTTGACCCCACTCAGCAGGCCGAGGCCGATGTGACCCTGGGCGTAGAGGAACGTCCTATTGGCGGACTGGGCATTTTCCTGGTACGTGAGATCATGGACGAGGTGCGCTACGAACGAGTGGGCGACCGCAATGTGCTGACACTCAGCAAGCAACTGGAAAAATAGAACATTCAAAATACAACAAGTAATTATGATATTCAATATTCAAGAGAACAATGGCGGCCTTTTGGCAAAATTGACAGGCCGTCTCGACACACCTGCTGCCGTCAAGGCCCAGCAGGAGATTGAGCCCCTGTTGCAAAACGCAGATAAAGAACTGGTGCTCGACTGTACGGACCTGGAGTACATCAGCAGTTCGGGCCTGCGCCTCTTCCTCACCTTGCGTAAGGAGGCTGCCGCCAAGGGAGGCAAGGTCATTATTGAACATATCAGCGAAGATATCAAGAAGGTGTTTATGATGACAGGTTTCTACAACCTGTTTGAAATCCGATAAATGGACAACTACGGTCTTGACTTGCATGCTTCCATGCTCTTGGATGAGTATCGGGAGCAACTTCCTGTGTATGGCCGTCTCCGCGAGGTGGTGATGGAACAACTCAAGGGGATGCTGAAACAAAGCGGCATCGAGGTGACCTCCCTGGATTCGCGTATCAAGACGGAGAAGTCGTTTGTAGGCAAGTTGCAAAGAAAGGCCTCCAAGTATCATGCGCTGACGGATATCACCGACATCATCGGGGTGCGTATTGTCGCCTATTATAATGAGGATGTCGATCGTATCGCGTCGATGGCAGAGAACTTGTTTGAGGTGGACTGGGCCAATTCCGTCGATAAGCGCAAGATGCACCAGTTCGACAGTTTCGGCTATAATTCCCTGCACTATATCTGTAGGATGCCGAAGGAGTTGTTCTGTGATCCGGCAGAGCCCAGTCTCAACGAGATACGCTTCGAACTGCAGATGCGCACGGCCCTGCAGCATGTGTGGTCGGATATACAGCACGACATCGGCTATAAGTCGGAAATTGAGACACCGATGGTGTATCACCGTGACCTGAGCCGTCTGGCCGGTCTGTTGGAACTGGCTGACAATGAGTTCAGCCGCATTCGTCGCGACATTGCCGACTATCGCCGTCGTGCACAGTCGCTGGTTCAGACGGGCCATCTTGATGAGGTGATGCTCGATGGTGACACCTTCCGCTCGTATCTGCAGACCCGTCCGTTCGACAGGTTGAACGAGCGGATAGCGGCTATCACGCAGGCTGAGTTGCAAGAGGTGCCCATGATGCCTTATCTCCTTGTGCTGAGGAATATCGGCCTGAGCACGTTGGGCGATGTGGAGCGGATGATAGCCGAAGATACGGAGGATGCTTATCAACTGGCACTCTATCAGTTGGGGGCTACCGACATTGACATCCTTTCGTCGACCGTGGGACTTCAGAACCTCTGTATCGTGGCCATCCTGAAGTCTGGAGGAGGAAAGATAGGACTTCAGCACATGTTTGATGCCGTCAATGGCGTGTCGGCCCAGAATGCCGATCTGGCAGAAATCGTCTTCAAGCAGGCTGCCCGCCTCTCGTTTATGGCTTAGAACGGATAGCCGATAGCCAAGTGCACGGTGTTCATATCCTTGAAGCCGGAGATATTGAAGTAGCCACTCTTGCCGGTATAGCCAGGGTGGTGGAGGGCAATACCCCAGTCAACACGTACAATCAAGAAACCGAGGTCGTAGCGCAGGCCGATGCCTGTGCCTGTGGCCAGTCGGCTGAAGAATCGTGAAAGCCTGAACCTGTTGTCGGTGAAGTATTTGTTCCATGTCTCCACGGATTCCGCATCCTCTTCGTCGACAGCGTCTAATGTCTCTTCTGATATATCGTAGTCTTTCGATCGCCACACATTGCCGGCATCGAGGAAAATGGCACCATAGAGGTTGCCGAACAGTTGGCGGCGGTACTCGAGGTTCATCACCAGTTTGGAGTCACCGTTCTGCATGAGGTAGGTGTACTGCTTGGCATCTTTGTCGCTGATGAAGGGGAAGTTGCCTGGGCCGATGCTGCGCACGGGGAAGGCACGGATGCTGTTGGCGCCGCCTGCATAGAACATCTCGCTGAAGGGTCCGGTCTCGCTGTTGCCGTAGGACCACAGGATGCCGGCATTGATATGTCCCACCAGTTTCGACTTGCTGTCAAGCGTCCACGTCTTGGTGAGGTCGGTCTCCAGTCGCACGAATTGCGAATAGGGATTCTTGAACAGCGTCTTTTCCTTGTCGTTCCACCCATGTCCCTGTATGAGCACATCGTAGAGCGCCGTGACGTTGCCTGCCTCTTCGATGGTTGTCTCCCAGCGTATGGGCGACTGCTTTTCGCGGGGTGAGTTATATACATAGGTGTAGCGCATCTTGGGGATGAACTGGTCTCTGAGCGACGATGCCAGAATGAGGTTCTTCCTCATGGCCTCGAGGAACTTGTCGGTGTAGGAGTTGACGAACTGGTAGTTCACCGTGATGGGCGAGAACTCATGCTGTGTGTTCTCCTTGGGTTGCCATTTGTAGGTCCATTCTCCGCTCACGATGTGCATCTTGTAGTAACTGGGGCGGTTGATGACATCGGTGGAGATCTTCGCAATGGTCCAGGGTGTTGAGAAGAACTGCCTCGGACGTTTGAACTTTCCCTCCTTGTCGCGCTTCGGACGATCGCTCACGAAAGGAGCAAGTATGCGTGGGAACTCGATGGAGGCATCGATACCATACTGGTATGTGCTCTCGTCGTCATCGCTGCTATGGGTCTGCCATGCATACGACCCGTGCAGGTTGATGTCCAACTTCTCGCCTCTGCGGAAGGCGTTGCGCCGCGTCACACCCAGTCTCAACTCTGGTCCCATGCGTCCTATGGTACGGTTGATGATGTTGCCCTCGATGTAGAAGTCGTAGGGCTTGTCGAAGGTACAGTTGAGCGTCAGGTCCAAGGTGTCGTGGTCGCGTGGCGTAAATGACAGGTCGACGCTGCTGAACACGCCTGTGGCATTGATCTTCTGAACGGACTCCACATAGTTGTCGTAACTGAAGGCACGTCGTGGACGCAACTTGATATCCCTCATGATGACACGCGGACTGATGGGGGCACGCTTCTTTCCTCCACTCCAGAACACTTTCAGGACCTTGCGGTCTATGCTGTCTGTCATCTGCTCGCGGGCAAAGCGTTGCAGATTCAGTTTCAGATTGCCCACATACCAGGGGTGCAGGGCCTCTGACGGCAGCGAGTCGGCCAGTTGCAGTCGCAGGTTGGCGCGGTTGGGAACTGCCAGCGTGTCAGCCAGATAGGTGGCATAACCTGGCTGATAGTAATAGTAGCCGTTGTTGCGGAACAGTTCGCTGATGCGTGTGCGCTCGGCATCGAGTTCACTCACGTCGAAGGGGTCGCCAGGCTTGACAGATGCGTCGACGCGGGTGGAGTCGATGAGCGCCAGCATTTGTGGCGGGAAGTTCACGTAGGTCAGCGTGTCAACGGTGAAGAGGGTGTCCATGTTCACGCTATAGGCTATCTTCATCTTCTTGGGGTTCTTCTGAG